>Ga0137390_10002806_pt1 | contig 14012 bp, 23 predicted proteins | sample 15con2h24AmetaG_FD_104937 | JGI IMG/M metagenome (GOLD analysis project Ga0137390, IMG submission 104937) | Vadose zone soil microbial communities from Angelo Coast Range Reserve, California, USA - 15con2h2.4A metaG | ecosystem: Environmental > Terrestrial > Soil > Vadose zone > Saprolite... | reverse complement strand
TCGCACTGACGTGGATGCATCGACGGGCAACCTCCCCGCACACATCGCACATATGCAGCGTCTCAACTTCAGCTTCGATCTCCAACGCTTCATCTCGGCTCAGTAGGCTCATTTCGTCACCTTCCCCGGATACCAATAATCATCGGTCCAGTATTGTTCGTGCTCCCGATTCAACTCGCGCAGGCGCTTGACAGGTAGTTCTACGACCCCGGCCTCAATGTAATGCTGGCAGTAAAAGACCCCGAGCCAGCAAGCCGCCGTCAGACATGAATCGCAGACCGTCACTAGCCGGTCCTCATCCTGCGCGCTCATTTCGTCTCCTCCGTCTCGACCAGCGCCAGCGCGGCGCGGGCCTTCTCACCAGGCACCACCACGGTGTTACCATCCGCCGCGCGGTACGCTTCGCCATAATCATTGATAAACTCCCCGCATGGCGGATCGGGGAATATTCCAATAGCAATGTAAGTTTCAGGCACGGCATAGAATCTCAACGCCTCCCGATACTTGGCGATGTGCTGCCGCGCCTCCAGCAGCTCGCGGGCCATTATACGGTGATCACCCTCTCGTGCTGGCAAGAATCCCTCACACATCATACTCAGCACGGCGTCGCTCAGCTTCTCGTCCATGGCTACCTTCGCTCCTTCGCTATGTACTCGTCCAGCACTTTACGCATGCGCGCTTCTACCTCGTCGGCTACTAATCGTGGTATCTTGCATTCCGTTACATAGATAACGATGGCAGCCCCAATAAACCCCAATATAAGATTGTGCAACATCACGGTCTCCACGCGATAGCCAGCAGGGCGGCGACTATGGCGATGCCTAGCACGACCATCACCCTTGCAGTGGTATCCCTTAGCGGCTCCGCACATAACACACATACGACGGCGATCGCACACCACACCGCAATTGCTGTGAAAGCAATCTGAAACAACCCCATCACACCACCCATGCCAAGTACTTGTGCATTACTGTGGCAACTTGCTGGCGATGCACGGCCTCCGGCCCGGTGCCGAGAATCAGCGACTTTTCTGTGTTCGTCAGGGCCACTTTCATACCCTCTTCTTGATAATCAAATCGTCAGCGTAAGCTTCTCGAAGCCTGATGAACTGACGCTTCTCGACTTCAAGATTCTCGAAGTGGTAGTGTGCAAAATCACCGTAATCCTTAGAGAATCGCACGATATGCACACCATCCTTGATCGGTTGGTCTGGGTGGTTTTCTTCCCAGAGTATCCAGTACCCCGCAAGTTGAAGCAGGTAATCTGCGTATAGGCGCCGTGAGGTTTTCCAGTCCGAGAGCCCAATTTTGTTATTCCGCTCGGTTGCACCATCCGGTGTTCCGCCGTAAGTGTAGCGCTCGCTGACCATCGGTGTTTCGAGGGAGATGATAAAGAGGCCAGTTTGCGATTGCCAATTAAGCGCCTCACGGTAGCCGTTACGTCCGCGCTCGATATTCTCGATGTTCAGGTAGGGAGCAGGGATTATCGAAGCAGGGTCTGGTTCCGGGCCGGTCTCGCCATTCAGGTGCCACTCGAAAAGGGCGTGGGTGTAGGTGCCGATGCCGCCAGCTTCTTCGACTTGGGCAAAGCGGTTGGGTGGGATGCCCTTTTCGCCGTGATCATATCCGGTATTGTATGACCAGCCGATGAGTCCTTCTGCGTCCTTGAATCGGTTCAAGATCGTGGTGCAGCCAGGAACGCGCTTGCCGGACTTGAGTTTATAGATAGAGGTTGGCATTGGTTACTTATTGGTTACGCTTGATTTAGGAATATTCCATTGAACATTTGCTCGAAATGAGCACGTTGCCACCTGACTTCGGCGGCCCATGCGGCGTCCCATGCGGCGTCCCATGCGGCGGCCCATGCGGCGGCCCGTGCGGCGGCCAATTCTTTATTCGTAGCCTTCTCACGAGCGAATCGACGAGAAACCTCAATAGCTTGTCGCGGTCGTATGTCGGTCGGATATTCACGCTCAAAAAGGTGCAATGTCCGTTCAGCACAGTCGCAGGCGAACAGCCGTAGGTCGCGGTCAAGATTAACGGCCTGTATTAGAGTACGTTGATAACTCACGCTCTTTGGAAAATCTTCTTCGCTGAAGTGACTCTCGTCCGGAACCTCAACAAGAGTCGCCAACGGCCCCGGTGTGTACATTAACGCGTCATAGAGGGTGGGGCAGAAATGATAGCCATACTGACAAAGAATAATCTTGTTCCGTCGGATTTTGGGAATTATCCGAGTCTCACCGATTTTCCACGGTCCTTCATCGCTCCTACCCGCCCGAAAATCCGCCTGTAAAAAATGGTACGCTTTCAACCTGCTATCTCCTTCACGTCGATTCCGGCCTCTTCCGCGAGCGTGACTGCATGGCGTGCGCTTTCCACCCGACCAGCGCGAATCCAATTGTAGACCGTGGTGGTAGTGACCTCGCAGAGATACGCGACCTTAACTATGCCGCCGGCTTTTTCCACGGCGACCTTTACTGGATTGCCTGAGAAATTAGATTTCGCTGCCACGGAAACCACCTTCTCATAATTCAAAGAAACTTGTCAAGAGTGCTTGACAGATTCGCGTCATTTTTGGTAGTTTCGCACCCATGGCGGAAAAGAAAGTTGAAACCAAGCTCGACGCTGGTGCGAACCAGAAGTCGCAAGAGGTAGTTCCTTTCACGGAGTTGACCGCGAGGGTGGCGGGGCAATTTCAGATTGAACCAGTGGAACTGTGGCGCGCCCTGAAGATGGAGTTTTTCCCCGGTGGTGCGGCCAGCGATGCACAGATGTTTATTGCGCTTCAGATTATCGACCGCTACAAACTCAATCCCTTTATGCATGAGATGTTTGCGGCGATCTCGCAAAAAAGCCATAGACTTCTGATCGGGGTGCAGTACGACGGGTACATTGCCATTGCCCATCGACACCCCAAATATAAGGGCTTTCAATACGAGTACGAAAAAGACAAAGATGGCCGAATTTCCGCCGTCGTTTGCAAGGTCTATCGTGACGACTGGGAACATCCGGGCGAATACCGAGCTGAAATGGTGGAATGGAAAATTGATGCAGAGACTTGGAAGCAGCGGCCTACGCACCATCTTTGCGTGAAGGCGTTCAATAACGCAATTCGCCTGACGCTTGGGCTGACAGGAATTTATGACCCAGATGATATTGAGCGGATTCAAGCTGCGGAGAGTGGACGAGCAATTGAGATAACCGCGACGAATGTTGAGCCTGCGGCTGAGACGCGTGCTACTCAGCCGATCGGTCAAGTGACACCAGAGACACGGATGGCCAGGCCACCATCAGAGGCCGTGACACCTGAACGGAAGCCCGTGAGTGCGGAACACCCAACTCAGGAGAACAATTCGGCGACCGATACTAACCATGATGGAGCGCTCGCTGCGAATGCTGGCAGTGGCGCCGTGGCGTCTAGCGAACCGGCTTCGGAAGGTCCGAGTGTAAGCCCAGAGCTTGCTGCTGGCGTGCGCACCCGTCTCGACCATTTTATTGCGCAAAAAGTTACTGCCGCACGGTTGTCGCTGGTGCTTGGGCAAATAGGTGTGGCGAAGGTTGAGGACTTAAACGAAGAGCAAGCAGGAGCGTTGCTGCAGCGTCTCGAAAAGAGGAGAAAGTAACATGGGCGTTCACGTTTCGTTCGCGAATGTGCCGGATCAGCAGGATTTTTCTCTCGTTCCAATTGGTCGCTATTCCGCTCGCCTGAAGGTGGATGCTTATCAGACTGACTCCAACGGCCAGCCGATGACCGATTCGAACGGCCAGCCTGCGATGTTCCGCACCGGCAATGGCGACACAAAATGGAATTTAACCTGGACCATTTTAGATGGGCCGTGCAAAGACCGGAAGATCCTAGACAACCTAAACTTCAGCGGCGGCGGGCTGAAACGAGTCAAGGTGATGTATGTCCGTGGCGGATTTGCCGAAGGCAACGAAGAGGAAATAGACCTCGAACCAGATGACCTCGACAACTCCTGCTGGTGGATCGAAGTCGAGCACCCAGACCCGGCACGTGACAACTACGAACCGAAAGAATCCAAATATACGTTCGACAAAAAGCTGTGCCGCTGCTCGACCTGTCTCAAGTACGACGGGAAGAAAATCAATGTGTTCGCGCGGGTTGGGTTCGCGGGGATGGAGTTGATGAAGCCTGCCGAGGCGGTGAAGTACCAAGCGGGTGCGGCTACACAGAACGGCGCAGCGGGACTGTGTGGGGAATGCGGGGCGGGAAAGCATTGGCATAAAGAAGGTCAAGGCGGTTGCCAGTGCGACAACACCGATCACATACCGTTCTAGACCTCCGCTCCATCAACGGCATCGGCCCGACCCTCTACGCTCGCATCCAGCGTGAGTTTCCTGACCGTGAATGGCAGGATGCCCCCTACGACCTCGCAAAAGTTCACGGTGTCGGATTCCTAAAAGCGGATGCGGTAGCGATGGCACTTGGCATAGCGAAGGATTCGCCCGAACGGTGGAACGCGGCGGCGTGGCACGTTTTGGGTGAAGCCGAGCAGGCCGGCCATACGGGACAGCCGATCCAAGAATTCGGTAAGTCGCTGGGAGAGTGCCTGCAAATTACTCTCCCAGCCTCGCTCGACTTCGACGATTCGATTTACGAGGACGGCGGCCTGATTTCGCGAAAGGCGACGGTGGACGCAGAGCAGGCCGTGGCGGCGCAGATGCGGGTGTTGACAGAGAGACCTACCGAACACCATGCGATTTGTGTTGGACCAGACAGTTTGGCTCCTGATCAACTTGCGGCTTATATCTGTATTGAAAATGCTAATGTCTTCGCCTTGATGGGTGGGCCAGGTGTTGGAAAAACACACCTTATCCGCTACTTGTCACGGGCTTTTCGCGGGGTCGAACTCTGCGCTCCTACTGGCAAAGCCGCGAAACGCATCGAGGAACTTTCCGGCTCACCAGCACAGACTATCCATCGGCTGCTTGGTGTGGTCCATTCCGACTCGGCAGATTGGAAATTGACACCTCGCGCGCACTCGGGCAGCTTCCGGTTCCGCTACAACCGCCGGCATCCACTTCGAGCCGACCTCGTTATTGTGGACGAGGCTTCAATGATCGACGTGAAGCTGATGGCCGACCTCTGTGACGCGCTCGGAGACGCGCGGCTCATCCTGGTGGGCGACCCGTTTCAGCTTCCTTCGGTTGGCCCTGGCGCCGTGCTCCGTGATGTAACCGCAAATGGCGCCATCCCGAACGTTGAGCTGACCGAGTTGAAGCGGCAAGACCCGAAGTTGCTGATTGCGCGCAATTGCAAGTCCATCCGCTTCGAGAAGAAAGCGATCGTCAATAATTTCGAGGCATCCGATTTCTTTTTCGTGCCGTCCGAGAATCCACTTGAAACGCAACGGCTCATCGTTGAGTTTGCCTGCGAGCGATTGCCGGCAAAATATGGCTTGAGCTCTCCGCAGGAGGTAATGGTGTTGGCGCCTTTACGCGAAAAGGGAGAGTTGAGCGTGAAGGCGTTGAACGTCGCGCTGCGGGCGCGGCTTAACCCCGAAGCGGTCAATTACTTCATGCCATGGACGGGCGATAGGGTAATTCAGCGGAGCAATAACTATGAGCAAGAAATTTTCAACGGCGACCTTGGTACAATTGTTGACGCAACACCCGACACCCTGCGCATCTTGTTTGATACGCCTGCTCGTGAAATCGAAGGAGCCAGAGTGGACTTTGATATCGATCTCGCCTATGCACTTACTGTTCACCGTTTCCAAGGGTCGGAAAGTCCCGCTACCGTCATTGCAATAGATGGTTCGGGGCCAGCTCAATATCTATGTGACGCGAACTGGTTATATACTTCCATCTCGCGTGCAAGCGATGTGTGTGTTTGTATTGGTTCAAGAAAAGCGCTAGACGCCCAGGCCGCACGCCATCGGGCGGTCAATAGATGGACACGGCTCGCTGGAATGCTAAAAAACTAGAGTCAACCGGTCGGGGCAGCCGCAGCAGAAGCTCCCGCACTATCCTCTCCGTGGGAGTCGGCTGCCCGGCCTTTTCATGCTAAAGAAATTAAAACCTGATCCACCGAAGGTGTGGATTGATACAAGGGAACAGCTACCTCTCGCCTTGCCTAATTCTGAAATTCATACTCTCCACGTTGGCGACTACTCACTCGAAGGGTTAGAGGACGTGGTGGTGGTCGAGCGCAAATCGCTGGCGGACCTCTTCGGGTGTATCGGGCGTGAGCGGGAGCGGTTTGAGCGAGAACTGCAGAGCTTGTCGAAAATCCCTTATCCCGCACTGGTAATTGAAGCAAGCATGGCGGACGTGCTCGCCGGCGCGAGGTTTAGCGAGGTCCATCCGCACGCGGCGGTCGGCTCGATTATCGCCTGGAGTGTTCGGTATCGGATTCCGGTATGGCTCTGCGGCGATCGGCGCGCGGCGGCTGGAACCGTCTACAAAATACTACTGAAGGCGGCAGAAGAATATCAATTACACGACAGAATCACCACGAATTCTCCAACGTGAAGGATGTAGTAGCGCGCGTGCCGGTAGTGGTTATAGCTGCGATGGAATGTCATGTACCCGCCTGAATCAGGGTGTAATCAACACCAAATACCGACTTGACGTATTCAGGCCCCCGACTACGCGGCGTTGTGAATTCGAGCGTTAACTCCGTCTCACCCTCTAGGCTAGGGGGTAAGGAGGTGGTCAGGTAGACATGATCTGGCCCACTACGAAACCGGATTACCTTGATTTCTTTGATCGTTATATCCATTTACAGCCTCCAGATGCCGTTCTGGGCGAAGATGATCACGAGCACGAGCAGAGCGATAAAGATCGCATTCCACATTGTTATAGCTCCACCATCACGTCTCTGAGTGCCGCGACCGTGCGGCGGACGGCTTCCTTTAGTGATACTCGCTGTTCGGGGGTGAGTCCTTGCCTGTAATCAGTACGACCCATCTGGTCCACGAGTTGGCTCATGCATTCATAGGCGTGGTCCAACAATGCGGCCATGTTGACCGGGGTCACCTCGCCTGACGTTTCGACGGGAATCTGCTCGCGCATTGCCCGCTTGATGGTTGTTTCGGTTGCGGGGCCGTCGAGGTTCGCCGTTCTCCAGATCGCCATTGCCAGGTTCCTAGTGCCTTCATCTTGAGCACCCAGCAGGCGCCCCAGCGGACGGAGTTGACTCTCGTTGAGAGCCTCGATGCCGGTCTCGGCGTGTACGGTTTTGGCATCACGCGATGCCTTAATAAGCTGACGGCCTCTCGATCCGTCGAAACCCCATCTTAGCCGGCAATACTGTGGGAAGGTGTGTACCTCCACATCCTCGATGCGCATGCCGCGATAGAGCCGTTGCGAGCGAATCACGTTGAGGGCGGCACCTGCTTCGAGCCCGGCTTTGCGGAAGCGCTCGATAATGGATTCCTGTTGCCGCAGTTCGATCCGCCGTTCGCGGTCACTGAAGCGGGCGGGTAAACGTCCATGTACAGGCGCGCGGTCCTCGCGCCCCTCTGGCGGCTGGTTGTCGTTGCCGTTCTTAGCTTCAGTCATGAGTCGGTTGCTCCCTCTCTGTTACGTTATGTTACAGCCGTAACACCTACTATCTGACATCATAGCACGCGGTTGTCAAGTTATTGCTACAGGTTAGCACTTGACAGCGTCGGGTAACGGCGGTTACAAGTAACGTATTCGGGGCAATTTCGGAGGACTGGGAACGGCTATGGACACAGTCATCACATCAATACGGTTTCGACGGGACAATCTCAATTATGTGAGAGCGCGCGGAAAGGCAGAGGACCGCTCTTTGTCTTACATGATCAACGCGATATTAGACACGGAGCGGAAGCGAAAGGAGACAAAAACGCCGCGCAACGGCAGGGTTGCCAAATCAGGGAAAGGGGATTAAACGTAACAAGCCAACCGCCCAGGCGGGGAAACCTGAGCGGTTGAGTACCGAGGAGGAGCTGTGGTTGAACGTTGAAACCGCACGATAACTCTTTTCCTTCGCTCCCGTCAAGACCCTCGCACAACATATCGCGGACGCGAAGCATCATCACCGCTATTAGGGGCGCGTTGTGACGTTACGCGAGTTGGCCACCCGGCTTCAGGGTGTCCGCTGGAGCGGCGATCGCGCTTTTACCGCCTATTGCCCGGCTCACCCGAACACAGACACACAGGCGTTCTCTGTTACGCTGGCAGATGATGCGCGGCTGCTGGTCCACTGCCACACGGGCTGCGACTTCGAGTCCATCGCAGGCTCATTAAACCTTCAAAAGAAAGATTTTTTCCCGCCTAAGCCTGACAAAATAAGGCACTCGACTGCCGAAAAGCCTATAACTCTAGGTCAACTCGCCAACATCAAGAAATTCGACGTGGCTTGGCTCCAGGATCACGGCGTGGATGACTTTCCGGACGGGCGCGGCATCGCCATCGGCTACTTCCTCGAAAATGACCACCAGGCTCCGCGTATACGTCTGCGGACGGCTGCGAAGGCCGGGAAGGGCAGCGCGTGGGTGGGTAAAGGGGATCTCGTGCCGTATGGGCTCTGGCTGTTCGCTGAGGCCCGCGCGCGACGCTTCCTCGTGGTGGTCGAGGGGGAAACGGACTGCTGGGCACTGTGGCTGCACGGTTGGCCGGCGCTCGGGCTGCCAGGCGCTACGAACATATCCTGCTTAAAGGCAGAGCATCTGCGTGGGCTCGATAAGATTTACGTCGTCCAGGAGTCGGACAAGGCAGGGGCAGGCTTTCCTAGTCACGTTCTGCGGCGCTGTCGTGAGGTCGGTTTCACGGGTGATATTTTTGCGCTTCAGATGCCGAGTGGCGCGAAAGACCCCTGTGACCTCCATATCGCGGGTACTTTCGATCAAGAATTTCTTTGGGCTGTCGAAAACGCGCAACCGATCGAGCTTCTTGCCGTTCCCCAAGTCCGACGAGTCGATTGTAACATCGCCGGCTCGGACCTCGAAGTTCGGACACAGGCCACGTTCGAAGCCATCACACAGGCGAATACCGGACCCGACCTTTTTTTGAACACCACTGAGCTGATGCTGCTTCAGGGGACCGCAGGCGTGCCTGCGGATCTCCTACGGCTCCGCCAATGGTTGACAGCTCACATCAATTTCCAGACGTTCGACCGGCAGGGCAACCTGATGCCGACTCTCCCTAACGAACCTTTGCTCCAAAACCTACAAGTCTACTATCCAAGCCCGCTGCCTCATCTCACGCGCATCGTTCGCCGACCTGTCCTAACCGCTGATGGGCGGATGCTCCTGAAGTCGGGCTACGACCGCACGAGCGGATTGGTCTATTTGCCTTCGCGTGCGTTGGAAGGTTTGGAACCTAGCGTCGATGTTCAACGCGCGCTTGATTTAATTGCCGATCTGTTTGTCGATTTTTACTTCGAGACGCCATCTGACCGCGCGCACTTTTATGCTTTTCTGCTCCAGCCGATGTTTCGTGAGATGATGCCGGGTCCGACACCGATCTATCGCTTCGAAGCGCCCGTTCCCGGCACCGGTAAGGGCCGACTGTTCGAGGTTGGTTCGATGCTGCTGGGCGGGCACACCTTCACGACGCCACGTGAAAATGAGGAGGAATGGGGGAAATCATTAATTACACACCTCCGAGTTAATCCTGAAATTCTTCTGCTCGACAATTGTCATAATCTTAGCTCTTCCAATTTAGCTGCGGCAGTTACCGCGTGGCCGACTTGGACAGCCCGATGGCTTTCCACGCTAGATCAGATAACTGTGTCCGTGCGTACGATGTGGGCCGCGACGATCAATAATCCGCAGTTGAATGAAGAAATTTATCGACGCTCCGTACGGATTCGAATTACGCCAGGCGGTATCGAGAATCCTTACCTACGAACCAATTTTCGCCACGATCCTATCCTTAATTACGCACTCTCGAACCTTCGCGAATTGGTCGGCGCTTTGGTCACGATCGCGATGTTTGGTCAGCGCACTATGCGACCTTTCACAGCGCGGCGTCTCGGTTCATTCGAGAATTGGGCGCGCGTAATGGGTGGAGTTCTCGAAGCGATCGGCGTCGAGGGATTTATCGCGCCGATTGAGGGCGATATGGCGAAATCTCAAGAAGAAAGGGCTTGGCAAGGGTTCATTGATATCTGGCATCAGCGATTTGCCGACCAATGGATGCAATGCCGAGACCTGTTTGTGGCAGCTCAAGACAGTGAAATTGACCTCGGAAACGGTTCTGAACGGAGTCAACAGACCTGTTTGGGTAAAAAATTAGCACTATACCGAGGTCGCACTTTGGGCGACTTTATTTTAGAAGCGAAGCATTTGAATGGAAAAACACGTTATAGACTAAAGGGATAGTGGACTTGGGGGACATAAGTGGATATCTTCTACTCTATTATAGCGTTTTTTTATGTTATCGGTTAGTAGAAGTTCACTTATGTTCACTATGTTCACTTGACAGTAATTTCGCAAGGAGGGCAGGAAATGACGGACCACCTAACCGTTGACGAGATCGTGGGGGTGCTGCGGAAGACTTATCCGCTAGGCTTGCTGGGGCCGCAGGGGAAACGGGTTGCACAGTGGTACAGGGATGCGGACGGGTTTGCATGGGCGCTAGGTATCGACCCGGAGGAGTTTTTCCGCAGGTGCAAGCCGTTTCAGGGAGAAGTCGACACGGACGGCAGGAAATGAATGCGACATGTGAAGTGTGCGATAAGCCTGCGGCAGTTTGGTGGCGATCCCTGGGCTACTGTGCTGTTCATGCCAGGGTCGCGATGTGGCTGGCGGGCTGGAAGTGAGAAAAAGTGATGAGGGCAAGCTCGATGGACGTTGAGCCTGTGTCGCGAGCGGCGCTGAGGCGTTGGCGGCACGATCGGGTGCGCTCCCGTTATCCGATTCGCCGGCAGCAGATACCGCGTAAGGTGCGGACTTGGCTGCGGGCGCATCGCGGCAGTATTCGCCAGGTGTGCGAGCTGATTCATGTTGAGCAGCCTACCATGGGGCGTTGGCTGTGGATGGGTAGTCGGCCTGAAGGCTGGCGTGTGCGACAAATCAAGGCAGCAATTGAAATGCTGGAGAGTGAGGGCGCCGCAAACCTCGACGCCAGCCTGCCTAGAACGCCTTGAGAGTGTATGACATACACGGCTTGCCCCATGGTACATTCTTGGGTAAAATTGACGTATGTCAAACGTCGATTGGCGCAACTGTTGTTGTTCAAGTAAATATGCGTCGTCGGGGCTTTGAACGGCGCCAGGGGGAGCTTTTTGAGCCTTCCGCGTTGCAGCCGCTGCCGCCAGACGTAGTGGTGGCATGTACGTCCTGTGGACAGCCGATAATCGCGCAGCACTTTGTGCCGGGTGGTGTCGAGTCCCAGTTTCGGGATGGAGCGGGACGCTGCTACGATTGCGCGTTCCCGCCACGGTAATTCATCCTGATTTCTCCTTATCCTGTTTCTCCCGCGCATCGAGCACGGCTAAACACTCTTGTTCTCGTCGAGCACGATGACGTGTCCTTCGGCGCATCGGATGGTCTCGCCGTCTGCATCATAGTAGTAGCCTGACCATTGACCGCAGGGGCCATAGCCGTTGTCGCCGTCGCAAGTCGTGTTGAGATTGTGACCGCGCCCGCTCCGAATCATCTCGTATTGTTCGCGTGTCATTTCAGTTTCTCCTTATCCGTCTTTTCTCTGGCATCGAGCACGCATTCCAACATTTCGACGATAGCGGCATTTCGGTTATTGCCGCGCGCCGTTGAGCCATTCTGCTTTTGAGCCTCAGCGACGATGCGCGCGTAGAGCTGCGGGCTGACGCGCAGGCTCATGTGAATGTAGGTGGTGGCCATGGGTATTATTCAGAATCATCCTCGTAGTAGGCATCCCAGGTGTTGCGTTTGATCTGCTCAGTTGCGGCTTCGTCGGCTTTAATTTCTTCGAGAATTTTGCGCACGATTTCCATTGCTTGTTCGTCTGTCATTTCCATCAACGTCTCTCCTGCCTTGTTGGGGCAGTCCAGGCGCATCCAGACTGCCGATACCCCGCTCCGCCATGCGCGGCGTTCAGAGCGAGCGAGATTAACGCTCGAACTTGCGATTCATGATGTGATCCGCGGCTTTCTGAGCCTGCGCCGCGGCGATAACAACGAGTCGGCTATCGCTTCGCAGCTTCAACAGCCAGCCTTGAATGTAAGCTGCCTGATTCTCGATTACGGCTGTTGAGATACCCGCTTCAGCGCACAGATAGGCGCTTCCCATTTCTGCAACGAGTTCCTCGCGGCTACAGATGGCAGAGCCGAAATGTGACGGTTCTTTGAAGCTGTCGCGCGCGAGACGTTTAGGATGGCCGGTCGAATGCGTGAATTCGTGAAATGCAGTAGAGTAAAACTCTTCGGCTGATTCAAACAGCGCATGCGCCGGCAGGTTCACGGTATCGCTGGCAGGGCTGTAGTAAGCTTTTCCGCCTTCTCGGGTGATTGCCGGCCGCTCCGGGTAGCTGTCGTAAATGACTTGTGCTTCATCGATTGGTTCATGCTCGCGAGTCTCGATCGCTGGCAGCTTCGCCAGAACCTTCTCAGGCAAATCGCATTGTTCGACGTTAAACACGCGGTAGTAGCGGAGCACCATACGGCTCTTATCCGCTGAGCTAATCTCGCCTTCCTGTTTGTCCGGGTCTTCGATAGCGTCAACTTTCCAGAACACCACGATTGACGATTCTTCACCCTTTCTCACGTATCCGCCTAGGTCTGTGGCCTGCTTGTAGCTGAGCCACCACGGCTGGACGTATTTGGTCGCGGAGAGCAGGAACACGTTGATGCCGCGATAAGGCTTTTTGCTCACTAGATTGCGCGGCGCTCCTACTTCAGCCCAAGGCTTATGCCACGGCACCGTGCCAGCTTCGAGCATTTTGATGACTCTATCGTTGACGATCTCGTAAACGTTCATGTGAGTTTCCTCTGACAAAAACTCGGAGGTTGCGTAGCTGATTGTCTAGGCTTTGACGCGGGCTTGATAAGCATTTACCGCGTTGGCGAGGTCTAGTTCGGTCGGGTTGGCCACGTTTCGTTGTTCGAGCCACATTGTGCACCAAGCGGGTGCGTACGGTTGGCTTGGCAGAAACCGCTTAACGTAAGGTTCTACGACGTTGAATGATGTTTCGAGTGTCATATCTAAATCTCCTCTGACAAAGATTGGTTGTGTAACGGGGTTAGGCGCGCATCCAAGAGCGATGCATGAGGCGGCGCCGCTCTTGGCGGTCACAGTGCCACGCTTTGAGCATCTTCACCTCATGCTTGATGTTGTGGAGTGCTGATGCGCGGATGGTTGGTCTGTTAGCGCCAGCGAGCCACCTACCTATTCTCTGTGTCCTCGTTGTCATACCCATGATGACTGCATGCATGATGCCATACTAGACTAGGCATGTGTAGTGATGTAGATATGTTAGTGGCGGTGTGGTAGCGTCAAGGGGAGCGAGGATACATGTAGCGGAAGGGAACAAAGTGTGTCGCCCAAAGGGTACACAGGGACAAAATGGATACACGGTACTGAGGAAACGACTGCCACATTTATGTAGCACTGTGTCAATTGGATGCATGTGTCGGAAGGTTACACATGGACTAAGTGTGTCGATTGGATGCACGGCCTTTTTCACAGCACCTCTATCTTGACACCAAACCCCCAAAATCTTAGGTTGCGTTTTATGCGATGGGATGACTTGCGTTCACTGCGCTTGGTGCGCTTGCCTGGCTGGCCGACACAGCACTGTGCTTGGTGTTCGCACACGATGAGTGTGACGCGAGTACGAACGACGTCTACAGCTGGAGACTTGCTGGTGCTGCGCTCACTTTCATCCCGATTCCAGGACCGGGGATACCTTAGCCGGGGGAGTCCCCGCCGGCCACCAACGGACGAATCTACGGTTGCTTAGCCCTTCACCTATACACAAGGCCAAACCGAGGCGGCGCAAATGGTGGGAAGAGGCGGATTTTTGGGCGAATTTAAACAGGGAAGCTGCGGCCGAATCCCGAGCTATCCAGAAGCTCATCCAGCAAGGGACCCG
>Ga0137390_10002801_pt1 | contig 14023 bp, 10 predicted proteins | sample 15con2h24AmetaG_FD_104937 | JGI IMG/M metagenome (GOLD analysis project Ga0137390, IMG submission 104937) | Vadose zone soil microbial communities from Angelo Coast Range Reserve, California, USA - 15con2h2.4A metaG | ecosystem: Environmental > Terrestrial > Soil > Vadose zone > Saprolite... | reverse complement strand
GACGTTCTTTACAACTTTCCCACCGCTCTTGGCGAGAGTTCCATCCGGCAAAGCCAGCGTGATGCCGATGATCAGATCGCGCAAGGATCCAAAACGAGTGCGGAGCGGTCCGCTGTCATTCGTCGCAAGGATCCCACCGACCGTAGCCCGATCCGGCCACAAGGGATCAAGTGCCGCTCGCTGACCGTGTTCGGCAAGAGTCTGCTGCCACTGCCCAAACGTGCACCCGGCTTCCACTGTAGCGGTCATGTCGCCCCAGGCGTGCTCCACGATTCGATTCAGTCGGCGAGTAGAAACAATCAGGTCGCAGCTACCGGGAGGGTTACCCCAATCCATCTTGGTCCCACCGCCGCGAGGAATGACCCGTAAGCCGGTACCGGTTGCGGTCTTCAGCACGGAGGCGATCTCCTCAGGACTGCCCGGCTCAATCACCATCTGTGGCAGCAGACCATCGACTGCGTCCGCCGGCACGGATGCAAGCACGTGCTCGGCACCGACGATGCCGCGCAGCTCACTCCACGCAGTTTCGACGCCGGCGATCACAGCTCCTGATGATGGCGGCTGACTTCCCATAAGTCCTAGAAGAACTGTGCTACCCCGGCGACTTCCAGAGGATGCGGTTGATACGGACCCGTTCTCTCTGCACAGAGCCGGGTGCGAGGAAATACCTTGCCTGGATTCGAAAGCTGTTGCGGATCGAAAGCACAGCGCACGAGTTGCATCGTATTCAGATCGGGCTCGGCGAACATCTCCCCCATCATCATCTTTTTTTCTTCGCCCACACCGTGTTCTCCGGTGATGGACCCGCCACACTGTATGCACAGGCGTAGGATGTTCACCGAAAGCTCAAAAGCGCGTTCCTCCTGGCCATCGATGCGCCGGTCGTATAGCACCAGGGGATGGAGATTGCCATCGCCCGCGTGGAAGACATTTGCCACTCGCAGCCCTTCAGCGGCGCTCATCCGTTCGATTTCACTGAGCACCTTGGGGAGTGTGGTACGCGGAATGACCCCGTCCTGCACGATGTAATTCGGCGAGATGCGCCCCATAGCTGCAAATGCAGCCTTGCGCCCCTTCCAAATGACGGCGCGTTCAGCTTCCGATTGGGCCACGCGAATCTCCCACGCACCGCATTGGGTGCAAATCTCGCTCACCTGTTTCATCAAGTACTCAACTTCCGCGGCCGGGCCGTCGAGTTCTACCAGGAGCAATCCGCCGCAGTCCGGATACCCGGCGTGCACGGACGCCTCGGCCGCTTGGATGGCGAGGTTATCCATCATCTCGATAGCTGCCGGCAACATTCCCGCCCCAATGATGGCGCTGACCGCCGACGCGGCTTCATTCGTGGAATTAAAGGCCGCCAGTAGCGTCTGGATGACCTCGGGTTTCTTCACAATGCGCAATACGACTTTTGTCGCAATTCCGAGCGTGCCTTCCGACCCCACGAAGATTCCCGGTAAATCGTATCCCGGGCGATCCACTGTCCGGCTGCCGAGATGCACGAGCGATCCATCGGAGAGCACTACTTCGAGGGCCAGCACGTGGGTAGTCGTGAATCCGTATTTCAGACAATGTGCGCCGCCAGAATTCTCCGCCACGTTCCCGCCGATACTGCATACCGACTGTGAGGAAGGGTCGGGCGCATAGAAGTAACCGTGCGCTGCAACTCGCTGCGTGACTTCCGCGTTGATGACGCCCGGCTCCACCACCACGCGGGCGTTTGGGATATCTACCTCCAGGATGCGGTTCATGCGAGCAAGGCTGATGACGATGCCATTTTCTGCCGGCAGCGCGCCGCCGCTCAGTCCCGTACCCGAACCCCGCGCCACAAACGGAATCCTTTCGCGGTGACAGACGCGCACGATCGCCTGAACTTCCTCAGTTGAAGTAGGTAGCAGAACGGCCTGAGGCATGACACGAAAGTTGGTCAGCCCATCGCATTCGTAGGTGTGCAGTTGGGAAGGTTCGGTGATCAAACCTCTGCCAACGATGGCTCGAAACTCGTCCAGAACATGCGCGTCCATATTAATTGCAACCCGCCGCGTTAACTGAGTGAGTGGGGTCGGCGCCTCTCCACGTAGCATCGGCCGTGGGCCGTAGGTGGAACATCGCCATCAGCGATGGCAGTGAATACATATCCCATGCGCACAGCGATTCTCCGAAGATATCGCTCTACATTCCCACCACATTGAGCTCTAATTTCGAATAGCCATGCTCCTGCGCCCAAAGGTCAAGCGGAGCGGAAGCGATTTCATCCACGAGCGGTTCCGCGTGCCCATTCTTTGTCAAGTCCACAGTCTTAATGTACCGCTTGCAGGTGTCACAACATTCCACCCGGATATAGTCGAACTCGGCCGCGGTGTAGACCGGCAGCTTTCGATTATCTTCGTCCCCACATAACGGACAAACGATTCGGCGAAATTCCCATTCGGCAATGCAAAAGGAACACATCAGCGAGCGCCGGGCGCCATCGCCCTGCTGACGCAGAATACCCAAACCCGGCTTCCGATGACAGAAGGGACAAAGCGAATAAGTGTACCCGTTCCACTTCATGGCGGCTCGGGAGCGCACGAATTCGGCGTAGGGTTGTAAAAACGCCCGCACCAAAAAACCCTGAGCGTCTGCGGGGGAAACGTCAGACACTAACCAGCAATTATTCAGACAATCAGACCACGACTCATATCCTCGGTGGCGCATTTCGCGAGCCATTTCGGCGAGACGTGCGGGACCGTTCTCTTCGACTACGCTCAGAAATGTGCCGAAGCTGGAAATGACCTCTGGCAATTCCGGCGGGCCCAACAGGCGCTCCCCGGACGAGATTCCTGTTTTTTCCGCGGCTGCGTCTTCCAACCGGTGGTACAGGCCTTCCTGGAAGCGGGCCATATGGACGTAGAAGCCGAGAATCTGCGCCGCAAAGGGATGCTCGCCAGCTAACGCTTCCGCCCGGTGAATACGCTGCTGCCAGGAATTCATAGCCACCGCTCGATTATCCGCCCAGTGCGCCGCGGGGCGCAAATATCTGGGCATAGAACGTGTTACGAAACTACGCAGTCGGCGGCGCAGTGGGTCGCGAAGGATCTGAGAGCGTTGCGTCCGTCGCAGCATCGGGCACTGACGCAGTTTGCTTAAACTGGACCAGTACCCAGCTCAGCCGACATTGACTGCCCGCCACATTTGGAGCTATATTGCTGTCGTCTTTTTTTTCGCAGCGTCGTCTGGACGCGATAATGTTTTACGCATCTCCACTCAGCCTTTTAAAAGGTTGAAAACTGGTTGCTCGAATTAACTGTGGAGGCCGCAATATGGAACTCTCCCGCAGGACTTTCCTCAAGGGCAGTCTCGTCGGAGGTGTAGGTCTGTCCGCGTTAGGATTTGATCTCACTCCGGTGTATGCCCAAACACAAAGCCTCAAGATTTCTCGGGCCACGGAAACGCGTAGCACCTGTCCGTATTGCTCAGTGAGTTGCGGAGTCATCATCTATACGCTGGGCGACAAGGCTAAGAATGCAATTCCGCAGGTGGTGCACGTGGAGGGCGATCCTGATCATCCCATCAATCGCGGAACGCTCTGCCCCAAGGGATCGTCACTCCAGCAGGACATCATGAATGATCGCCGCCTGTTGAAGCCCCAGGTGCGGCGTCCGGGCTCCGATCATTGGCAAGACATTTCCTGGGAGGACGCCTACAACGAGATTGCTGAGAGGGTGAAGAAAATCCGTGACGAGACGTTCCTCGAGAAAGACTCGCAGGGTCGCACCGTAAACCGCTGCGAAGGCATGGCCTTCACTGGCGGCTGCACCGACACCAACGAGTTCAACTATCTGGTCGTCAAGACCATGCGCAGCCTGGGGGTCTGCTACCTGGAAAACCAGGCCCGGGTTTGACACGGCCCCACGGTCTCCAGTTTGGGGCCAACATTCGGACGCGGGGCGATGACCAATGGTTGGATCGACATCAAGAACACCGACATGATGTTGATCATGGGTGGCAATCCAGCGGAAAACCACCCCTGTGGTTTCAAATGGCCGATTGAGGCCAAGCTGCACCGCAATGCCAAAATGATTGTGGTGGATCCGCGGCTGACTCGCACCGCCTCCACTGCGGATCTCTTTCTGCAGATTCGCGCCGGAGCCGACATTGCCTTCCTCGGCGGACTGATTAATTACGCCATCCAGAACAATCGCCTTGCCCACGATTACCTGCTCAATTACACGAACGCTGCGTTCATCATCAAGGAAGGTTTTAAGCTTCCCGACGATGGACTCTACTCCGGCTTCGATCCCGCCACTAAGGTGTACGACAAATCTTCGTGGAACTACGAAGAAGGCGGGGACATGACCGGCAAGACGGCGGCTGCGACCGCTTTGACGGGAGCTGCTCACGCTCAACAACAACCGCATACGTCTGATACAGGTGGCGGACAGGGTCATCAGGCAGGCGGGCCTGTGGGAGCCAAGGGCACAGGGGGAGCGGTTCCGCCGCCGATGCTTCCGCCCAAAGTCGCGTACGATCTTTCTCTCCAGCATCCGCGCTGCGTATTCCAGCTTTTGAAAAAGCAGTATGAGCGGTACACGCCAGAGATGGTGGAACGCATCACCGGCATACCCAAAGACCAATTCCTCAAGGCCGCCGACCTGTATACGTCAGTCCGCAAAGATGGTGACATGACGAAGGTTTCCACCATCATCTACGCAGTGGGATGGACGCAGCACAGCTTCGGCACGCAGATCATCCGCACCGCCGCGATGCTGCAGTTATTGATGGGCAATGTTGGGCGGGCAGGCGGCGGAGTCAACGCCTTGCGTGGCCACTCCAATATTCAAGGCGCCACTGATATGGCTGGTGTGTTCGATATTTTGCCCGGCTACTTGAAAATGCCAAACCCGGCTGATACCGACTTTGCAGCCTACCTCAAGCGCATCACTCCAACAGTGGCCAAGCCCGATCCATGGGACTCCTATAACTACTGGTCGAATACGCCCAAGTTTGCGACCTCCTTCCTCAAAGCCATGTACGGGCCAGCTGCGACGAAGGAGAATGACTGGGCCTTCCACTATCTGCCCAAAATTGATCGCAATTACTCCTGGGTGAATATCTGGAACGACATGTACGAAGGCAAGGTCAAAGGCATCTTCGCCTTCGGCATGAATGGGGTGATGATTGGGCCCGACTCGCAGAAAAATATCGATGCTCTCAAGAAGGCCGACTGGCTGGTGGTCTGCGAGATCTATCCCGACGAGACCAGCGAATTCTGGCGCGCTCCCGGCATAACGCCCGAGGAGCTGAAGAAGATCAACACGACGGTCTACCGCCTGCCGGGCGCCGGCTTCGCGGAGAAGGACGGAACCTTTGTTAATTCCGCACGCTGGCTGCAGTGGAAAAACGTAGCTCTGCCGCCCCCCGGGCTAGCCAAGGTCGATCAGGAAATTCTGGCCACGATCTTTTTGAAGGTGCGCGAACTCTATCGGAAGGAAGGCGGCAAGTTCCCCGATCCCATTCTGAACGCCTGGTTTCCATATACGGATCCGAAGAATCCGTCGCTGGCCGAGCTTGCGAAAGAAATCAACGGCAAAGCACTTGCTGATCTCACCGATCCCAACCCCAAGACCGGTCTGACCCTTAAGGCAGGCCAGCAGCTGCCCGGCTTTGCCTGGCTGAAAGACGACGGTACTACCCTCGCCGGCAACTGGCTCTATTGCGGTTCCTGGACAGAGGCGGGCGCCATGATCCAGCGCCGTGGTACCGAAGATCCTTCCGGTCTGGGCGTCTATCCCAACTGGGCGTGGTCCTGGCCCATGAACCGGCGCGTCATGTACAACCGGGCGTCGTGCGATCCTTCGGGCAAACCGTGGGATCCGGAGCGCAGACAAGTCTGGTGGGACGAAGCCAAGCAATCCTGGGTCGGCAACGACGTCCCGGACTTCAAGGCCGACTCGCCTCCGAAGGATCACATGGGACCGTTCATCATGAATCCCGAAGGTGTTGGACGGTTGTTTGTTCCCCTCGGAGCTATGGCCGACGGACCATTTCCCGAATACTACGAGCCGATCGAAAGCCCTATTCCGAATCCTCTGCACCCCAACCAAACCAGCAATCCGGTGGTGAAGAAGTACAAGACCGACATGGACAAGTACGGAACGCCGGAGCAGGGGTTCAACGTGATCTGCACCACCTATCGGCTCACCGAGCACTATCACTACTGGACCAAGAACAATCCCATGAACGTCCAGCTTGTGCCCGAGCCTTTCATAGAAGTTCCCGCGGAACTGGCCGACCGCATGGGTCTGCGCGGCGGCGAAAGAGTCAAAGTCACCAGCGCGCGCAGCCACTACATCGCGAAGGCAATGGTCACGCGCCGCATCCGGCCCATGAAGATCGACGGCAAGGAAATGTTTCAGATCGGCATCCCCATCCACTGGGGATTCCGTGGCATCGCCGAAGACGAGGGGAAAACCGCCAAGACTCTGGCCAATCAGTTGACCCCGACCGTAATTGATCCCAACGCGTTTACGCCGGAATTTAAAGGCTTCCTCGTCAAGATCGAGAAAGCCTAGAAAGGTGGGACGAAGATGAGCAATCGACAAACGCTTCAGATTAAGCAAATCTCCGCCCACTCAGGACCAGCACCGGGTCTTGATGTGCAACGCGACCTGGAAGTCTGCAAACTGGTGGATACGACCACTTGCATTGGTTGCAAGGCATGCGAAGTAGCGTGCGTCGAGTGGAATGACATGCCCTTTGCCGAAACCACTTTTGACAACACCTACCAGACCATGCCCGAAACCCGCTGGAACTTCTGGAACCTGATCAAGTTCAACGAACACCAGCGCGAAGACGGCACCATCCAGTGGCTCATGCGCAAAGATCAGTGCATGCACTGCGCCGATCCCGGATGTCTGCGAGCCTGTCCTGCCGATGGTGCCATCGTGCAATACTCCAATGGAATCGTGGATTTCCAGCAGGAGAATTGCATCGGCTGCGAATTCTGTGTCTCCGGTTGCCCTTTCAATATCCCGAAGTTCAACAAGGCCACCAAGAAGGTTTACAAGTGCACCCTATGCTCCGACCGCGTCGGGCAAGGCCTGGAACCAGCCTGCATCAAAGCTTGTCCCACCGGCTGCCTGAAATTCGGAACCAAAGACGACATGAAGATGATCGCGGAGAGCCGGGCGACCCAGCTCCGCGAACACTTCGGCTACGAGAAAGCAGGCGTGTACGATCCACAGTCCATCGGCGGCACGCACGTCATCTACGTTCTGCATGATGCGACGCAGCCAGAACTCTACGGGGGTTTGCCGAAAGATCCGCAAATTCCCTGGAGTTACACCGTCTGGAAATGGTTGTTCAAACCCGTGCTGGGCGCGTTATCTATGTTCGGCTTATTAGGGGTCATGCTGCACTACGTGACCGTAGGGCCCAGAAGGCCGCAGCCGGAACCACCAGCTAAGGAGCCACGAGCCGGGAGGGAGGTCTAATGTCTACCGCGGTTGAGCGCTTCGATGACAAAGCCCGTGCGGCCTTTGATCGTATCGGCCACAATGAAGTCTATGAAGGCGAGTTACTGCGTCATCGGGTATACACACGCCTGCTGCACTGGATGGTAGCTCTGTTCTTCTTCCTCGCCTTGTTTTCCGGCTTCGGCATTTATCTTCCCTGGCTATTTCGCTGGTTCACGCCGATCTTTGGAGGAGGACCGCTCAGTCGGGCCTTGCATCCCTGGTTCGGGCTGGGGTTCGTATTTTTCTTCGGGCTCCAGATGCTGAACTGGCTGAAGCAGATGAGTTGGACCGGTGCAGACACAAGGTGGATGCGCCGCCTCGGTCACATCGTTTCCGGCAAAGAGAAACTCGAGCCGGAAGATACAGGCTTCTTCAACGCCGGCCAGAAAGCGCAATTCTGGGAGATCGTCGTTGGCTGTGTGGTCTATTTGATTACTGGAATTATTCTGTGGGTGGGAGCCAACACCTTCGGGCGCATCACGGTGGCAATCAGCTACGTACTGCACGACATCTCGGCGATTATCATGCTGGGTGGCATCTTCATCCACATCTACCTCAGCACGATCGGTGAGCCCGGTACCTTCCAGGCGATGACCCGGGGCGCGGTTAGTGAAGCGTGGGCTTGGACGTTCCATCCTGCCTGGTACAAGGAAGTTACCGGCCGCGATCCCCGGACAGCCCACGAAGAGGCGCGCCGGCGCAGGTGAAACAAAATACTGTTGGAAGCGGCGGGGAGTCGAATTAAACGCGGTCTTGTCTTTCTCACCCATCCTACCAGGAGGGGACCCATGAAACGGAGCGCCACATTCGTTTCTCTCTCAGGCTTACTTGTTCTTGCAATTTCAGCCTTCGCTCAGCAGCTCCCGGCCAAGAAGAAGTCAGTGCCCGCCCGCAAGCACTACACGTTACCCGCCAGCAAGGAGAACGTGCAGTGGGGATGGTTCGACGTCAACGAGAAGCCCAAGCTCACGGTCGAGTCCGGCGACACCGTCTCGATTGAGACCTGGTATCACGCGCTCGATCAGATCAAGCCCAAGCCGGCCGATCACACCCTCGAAGGCCCGCCCATGGACGAAATCGCGCGCCTGCGAAAGGAGAATGACGGTGGCGGTCCGCACTCCGTTACGGGTCCCATCTATGTGAATGGCGCTGAGCCTGGCGACACGCTGGAAATCCGTATCCTCAAGATCGTTCCCAAAGAATACGGCCAGAACTTCAATCTGCCCGGCAAGCAATTTCCTACCGGACTGTTGCCGAAGGAATTCCCCGAAGGCTTCCTCCGCTACTACAAGTTCGATCTGGCGAAGATGACAACGGAGTTCAAACCCGGGATCATGCTCCACCTCAAGCCATTTCCCGGCATCATCGCAGTAGCTCCAGATCCCAACGAGCCCAAGGAGAAAGCTGGGCCGCCGATCAAAGACGAGAAAGGCCGCACTAGCACGCTGCGTCCATGGAAGAACGGCTCCAACATGGACCTGAACGAACTGCAGGCTGGCTCGACCCTGTATCTGCCCGTGTTCGTCAAGGGCGCTCTGATCTGGACTGGCGACGCCCACTGCCTGCAGGGCAACGGCGAGGTCAACTTGGAAGCGCTGGAGTGCGCCTACAAAGAGTTCGAGATCCAACCCATCCTGCGTAAGGACTTGAAGATCGAGTGGCCCCAGGTGGAGACCAAGGACTACTGGATCTTCACCGGCTTCGACGAGGACCTCACGGAAGCCATGAAGATCGCCGTCCGCAACACCATTGACTGGCTTTCCACCCAGAAGGTAGTGCCCATGGACCGCTACGAGGCTTACGCGCTGGCTTCCCTGACCGCCGACTGTCGCGTCACCCAGGTGGTGGACATTCGCAAAGGCGTCCACTGCATGGTGCCCAAGTCGATGTTCGTGAAACCGGCGAAAGCGCCTTAATTAAAATCAAAATCTTGCATTCTAGGCGGTGGTCCACAGCCCGAGCCTGCCTGTTTTCAGGACTTGTGGACAGCTCGATCCCGACCGGCTCGACCAAATTCTGACCATTTGGGCCTGGTATTTTCAGTTTTTTGTGCACCGTATGCTTCAGAAATCGCCAGTGACGCTCGATTTTGGTATTCTTATCGCATGGATCACCTAAGCGTCCTCAAGGAAAAGATTGTGGGTCTCCGGGCGGAAATCGCTCAAATTCAACAGTTGAATGAGCAGTATCGGCGCGAAAAGGGACGCGACATGGTGAGCCAGATCGCTCACACTGAAAGACACGAGCGTCTTGAACAAATCAAGCAGGAGCTTGGGCGGCTGGCCGAGCTTGGCCGCGAAATGAATTCCGTAAGCCGGATTCGAGAGCGAAACCGGCCCAGAGGCCTTCACCTGGTGAATAAGTCGCGCGTCGCGTAACTGTCTTCTGTCCGCCGATCCTTGTTTCTCGCAGCGGTAATCGTTCAGTCTAGCGGTTTTAGCTGGCTCGACACGAATCGTGACTCGTGCCGGTCCTTCGGCAGATGCCGCATATCTATTTCGGCACCCGGGCCGATGTTGCAAGATTTGGTTCTGGAGCGAGTTCAAGCGAGAAATATAGCGAAATCCACAGTCTTTTAAGTGCAAACTGCTTCACAGTTTGCTAGGATGCCAGCTCCCCTGAAACTGATCTCACAGGATAGGTACGGTTGGCCGACTTGGAGTGTGGAACTCCAAGTGCATTGAATTGTTTGCTCCCCCGTGCCAATCCCAGGGCGAAGTGTGTAGGAGATGTCTGTGAAGTACTTGGCAGGTCAAGGTGTGCGCGGACCGAGAAGGTCGCGCCACCGTCGTCATCGCCGAGCGCGACGGGTAATGCTGGGCTTTGCGCTGGTGGTGATGGCCGGGGTGGCGGCGTGGCGGTCCGTTCCTGGACAACGGAGGTCGTCCGAGTTTTCTCGCGTCAATAGACAGAATTCTTTCTGGCTTCAGGGCAGCACCCGCGACAACCTCGCGCTACTGGCTGGACAATCTCAACAGTATGCTCCCGCTGTAAGGCTGGGACGTCCTATCTATCCCTATTCAGTCATACCGGGCGGAGTGCAGGATCCTTACGAACTGGAGAGAGCAAGCGTGCGCGACCGTGTCGTCTCGCAGCATTTCGCCGGATTCGACTATCAGCGGGCCAGAGTTGTGCGGCTGGAGGAAGCGAAGCTGGTTTACCTTTCCTACCGGATGAACAACCGTGTTTTTTGGACCAGGAAAAAGGTCCGCCTGGCGCGGGGAGAGAAACTGATCAGCGACGGCAAGATTATGGCCCGCACGCGTTGCGGAAATCAGGTGTCAGAAAAGGCACAGAAGGCGATCTCTCCAGAAGAACCGCCAACTCTGGTCTTTGACCAACCGATGAAAGTTGACGGCGGCACAGCGACGCAGATTCCGTTTCCGGCGGCCTTTGAATCAGCATTGCTGACGCGCCCTCAATTTCCGGGGCTTGATCCAGCCGTAGCGCCGGGCCCCGCTTCCGGGCTCTCATTCATACCAGGGGGCGGATGGTTCCCGCCGGTTTTCCCGCCGGCAATTTCCTCTGGTGGTTGTGAAACCGCTGCGGAAGAGAATCTTGAGAAGAAGCTCGGAATCGTGGACGATGAAAAGAAAGAAAAGCATTGTCCGAGTTCTCCGGGCTCGCCACCTCCCGGTCGGCCTCCGGCTCCAGTGCCCGAGCCGGGAACGATTCTGCTGGTTTCATCCGGCCTGGCGGGAGTGTATCTGCGGTATCGTGCGAGATTATCCCGCGGCTAGCACCAGCTCTACCATCGTTGCGAGCGCTGCTTGCTCTGCCTTCTGGTCCTCATTTAATCTCACAGCTTATGTTTTGATCTCTGCGGATCCGGAGCCTTTCAAGTGCGTCCATTCCTGACAACCAGGCTTTTTCTAATTTCCATTGCGATCCTTTCCTCCTGCACAGTGCAAGGACAATCCATCCGATTGTTCGTAGATCTCACCGAGGCGCCGCGCAATATTTATCACGCCAAACTGACTATTCCTGCTAAGCCGGGGCCCATGACACTGGTTTATCCAAAATGGATTCCCGGAAACCACCGTCCCAGCGGCCCCATTGCTAATCTCACCGGACTGCGGATGGAAGCAGGAGGGAAGACTTTGCAATGGCAGCGCGATCCGGTGGATATGTACGCGTTCCACGTTGAAGTACCGCCAATCGCCACGGGGATTGTGGTCTCATTCGATGACATCACCAATGCGGGCAGTGCGGGAGCTTCGGGCGCATCGACCTCGAGCAATCTGCTGGACCTCAACTGGAACCAGGTTGTGCTGTATCCGCAGGGAACAAGTTCGGACGCCGTGGAGGTTGTGCCATCCGTACGGCTCCCTGCCGGATGGAAGTTCGGAAGTGCGCTAGGGATGACCCACGAATCAAACGGCCTCATCGAGTTCAATCCCGTCTCGCTAACCACGTTAGTGGATTCACCGCTAATTGCCGGTAGCCATTACCGGAAGCTACAACTTACTTCGGAAGGAGAAAATCAGCTTCACGTGATGGACCTGGTCGGCGAGAGCGATGTTGACCTCGACATGACACAGCAAGATTTGGACAGTTATAAGAAATTGGTGGCTGAGACCGGCGTGCTGTTCGGAGCCCGTCATTATCGGCGATATCATTTTCTGTACACGTTCAGCGATGAAGTCGGACATCACGGGCTCGAACACCACGAATCGAGTGACAACAGCGTAGCGGAACGCACGCTGAATGATCCCAGCCTGCACCTGCTGGAGGCCGGGCTTCTGCCGCACGAATTCGTCCATTCATGGAATGGCAAGTACCGCCGGCCTGCTGGCCTGGCAACCCGAAATTATCAGGAGCCCATGATTGGCGATTTGCTCTGGGTTTACGAAGGGCTCACTGAGTACCTCGGGGATATGTTGACGGCGCGCAGCGGTCTGTGGTCGCCCGAGCAATATCGCGAAGCTCTCGCGGAGACGGCGGCGATGCTGGACCACCGGGTGGGTCGCACCTGGCGTCCGCTGGAGGATACGGCGCGCTCAGTTCAGATTCTGCGCATGGCAGGACCGGAATGGGAGAATTGGCGGCGCAGCCTTGATTATTATCCCGAAGGCGAGCTGATTTGGCTCGAGGTTGACACGATTATTCGCCAGCAGACGCATGGCCAGCGGTCGCTGGACGATTTCTGCCGCCGCTTTCATGGCGGACAAAGTGGACCGCCACAAGTCGTCCCCTACACATTCGATGACATCGTGCATACGTTGAACGATGTCGCGCCGTATAACTGGGCCGCTCTGCTGAGGGAGAGAGTGAGGTCCACAGCCGCGCATGCGCCGCTTGGCGGAATTGAGCGCGGCGGGTGGCGCCTGATTTATAACGACAAGCCCAATACGTTTGTTTCGGCCCGCGAGAAGTTGAGCGACCATCTGGATCTCACGTATTCCCTCGGCTTGCTGATTGGCAAGACTGGAGAGTTCGTGGATGTAATTCCCGGATCGCCCGCTTATCAGGCTGGCGCGGGACCGGGAATGAAGCTCGTTGCAGTCAATGGGCGACGCTGGTCGAAACAAGGATTGCGCGATGCACTGCGGGCATCGCACAATTCGCAGCAATCACTGGAGTTGTTGGTGGAAGACGCCCAGTTCTTCAAGACTCTTTCCATTCCGTATCACGGCGGAGAGCAAAATCCGCACCTCGAGAGGATTACAGGACAGGACGATCTCCTGGGGAAAATACTCGAACCGCGTACCGGGCCGCAGGCTACAAAACCGTGAGAATCCAGCCCACGAGACCGCCGCTAACTGGACGCTTGGGCTAGTACCTAAGTACTGACCTCCGCATGCCTGGCGCTGCTAGAATTCTGGTCAGTACCTCAAAAGGACAATATGTACACCTTCCCCAAAGCGGCTCTCGCTCGCTTCTGGATCATTTTTGTGTTTGCGCCAGCCTGCGCTTTGGCAGCAACTCCACAACAAACGGAAGGAGCAGCAAGTGGTCAGACCGCGACGATCCTCCGCCTCACGGTGCTAGGGAACCGCAACGAGGTTGAGATTGAGATTGACGCCAGCCAGCAAATTACTCCACAGACTCGGGTGTTGACCGAGCCCGACCGACTGGTGATTGATTTACCCAATGCTGTCCCGGGACGCGCGCTGCGCAATTTTTCTGTGAATCGCGGCGAAGTAAAGAATGTTCGGGTTGGCTTGTTCGAGGCTAATCCACCAACTACGCGCGTCGTTCTCGACCTGAAGGCGCCGCAAAACTTTCAAATATTTCCCTCCGGCAACATGGTTATCGTGAAGCTGGCTACTGAGGCTGGCGTGAATGCATCAGCATCGGCGAATCCTCCGATTAAGCCCGCGTTGTACCTGAACCAATCATTGCGGCCTGTGTTGAGGCAGACCACGCTAAGCCAGCGGGGTGCAATACGACGAATCGTCGCACCTGCCCGAACCAGATTGCCGGTTGCTGTCAGCTTTCAGGACGGATTACTCAGCGTCAGGACGCAAAAAGCTACGCTGGCACAGGTTCTCTACGAAATACATCGCCAGACCGGAGCCGAT
>Ga0137390_10002799_pt1 | contig 14033 bp, 10 predicted proteins | sample 15con2h24AmetaG_FD_104937 | JGI IMG/M metagenome (GOLD analysis project Ga0137390, IMG submission 104937) | Vadose zone soil microbial communities from Angelo Coast Range Reserve, California, USA - 15con2h2.4A metaG | ecosystem: Environmental > Terrestrial > Soil > Vadose zone > Saprolite... | reverse complement strand
GCTAATCAATTCGACGACGTCACCGATCTTCTGCGCCGCGTTGAGCAGACCATTGACAGAAGCGTCGGTGTCGGCCGCCTCGCGAACGGCCGTCCGCGCGATCTCGGCAGACTGCGAAACCTGTCGTCCGATCTCCAGCGTCGAGGCGGTCAGCTCCTCCGCGGCGGCCGCCACGGCCTGGACATTGGCCGAGGCCTGTGCCGACGCGCCGGCAACCGCGTCGGCCTGCTGGGTGGTGGTTCCGGCGACGGTGACCAAGGTCTCGGCGGTCGCCTGCATATCAGTAGCTGCGCCGGACACCGTCTCGACGACACGCAGCACGCTGCTCTCAAAACTCTCCGCGAGGTCGTGAAGCTCGATTCGGCGTGACTCGGCCAGACGCGCCCGCTCTTCCGCGGCAAGGCTTTCGGCCTGTTGTGCCGCCAGTCCCTTGTCGCGGAAGATTGCCAGAGCCGCTGCCATCTTGGAGATTTCGTCGCTGCCGCCTTGCGGAATCGCAGCGGCAAGATCGCCGCCGGCGATCGCCAGCATGCTCTGCTGCAGGACGGTGAGGCGGCGAGCAACGCGACGGCCGACGTAGAACCAGGCAAGCCCGAGGGCGGCGAGCAGGCTGGCACCGGCAATCACCAGCAGGAGATCCTTGCCGTGGCTGATCTCGTCCTGCGAGTGGAGCCCGGCCGCTTGCAAGCTCTTCTCGGCAGTGACGACGAGATCTTGCACGGCGGAGCCGAACCGGCCGGCAAGCTCGCGATTTTCGCCCAGCGTCTTCTGGCCGGCTGCGGCCGCTTCGAGCTCGCGCGCCCGCAGCTCGACGACGTTCCGATCTCCGCGCCCGAAGCTAGTCAGGGCGGCCAGTTTCTCCTTGAGCACCTGCGCGTTCTTACCGTCGCCGAGAGCGGCGAGCGATTTGCCCAGATGGCCGAGTGTCGAGGTGATCCGATCGCGTAGCGGGGCCAACAGATCCTTGTTGGGCGCCGTGGCCGCCTCGGTCAGCAGGCCGAAAAGAAGATTACCATCGGCACGTAGCTCGTAGAGAGCTTGCAAAATCCCGAGCTCATGGTCGGAGAGCCGCGCCAGCGTCTGCTGGACCTCCTTCATATCCTGGTTGTCGTCGATCGACAGAGCGGCAGCGAGATCGAAGGCCGAATCGTCGACCATTGGCGCAACCGCTTCGGCAAAGGCACGGTGCGCCGCCTCGATAGCGGCGACCGCCTGCTCGCGCTCTGCTGCAGCAGCGAGCCGACGATCGACCGCGACCGCGATCGCCGCGAGCTGCTGCCTTATGGTTGCGGTATTGTTCTGCAGGGATGCAGCCGCATCGCCGCCTCCCGCCGTTGTCGCCAGCGCCTCGATTCCGCTTGTCAATTCCTGCTGTTTGGCATCGAGCGTGGCCATCGTCCCGCTCGCCTCGTTCCGGTTGGTGGCGGCGAGCATAGCCGGCGCGGTCGCAGCAATCTCGGCGCTGGTTCTAGCGACGCGCAGCGACGCGTTCATTGCCGGTACGTTCTCGGTGGTGATTGTATTGAGTGTTTCGCCGAGCCGACTGTACGAAACGAAGCCGATCGCGCTGGCGAGGACGGTGAGTCCGGCGACCATGCCGAATGCTGCGAAAAGCCGGCCCCGGATGCCCAAATGCAGGTAGCTCTGGCCCCCGACGGCTTTCGCCCATTTCGGCGCGCGCCACATCATCTTCATCGCTGCCCCCAAATTGCCGGCGCCACCGTTGCCCAAAGTGGCGCCTGGCCTTGCCTGCGCGGATTAGCTTCCGGTCTTGCTCAACGCGGTGACTGCCTTGAACGAGCCGTCTGGCTGCAGCACGGTGAGATAGACCGTGTCGCTGCCGTGGTTCTTGTCGGGCCCGAACGCGAGCCTCGTGCCATCGAGATCGAAATTGCCGTTTTTGCTGAAGATATCGAGCAGAGCTGGGCGCGTGATGTCACCCTCGATACGGTCGAGCGCCATGATGGCGAGGCGGCCGACCATATAACCTTCGAGCGAGACGAAACCCGGCTCGGCGCTTGGGTTCACAGCCTTGAGGGCGGCCTGGTACTTGGCGACGACGGCGACGCTCGGGTCGCGCGGGTAGGGCACGACCTGCGTGACGACCACACCGGCGCCGACCGGGCCGAGCTCCTTGGCGAGGGCATCGCTGCCGACGAAGGAGATGTTGACGAAGACGGCGTCGAGCTTGGTCTGGCGCGCCAATTTGATAAACTCGGCGCAGGGCTTGTAGGCACCAATCATGATCACGGCGTCGGGATTGGCCTTCTTGATCGACAGCACGGCGCCCTTGACGGCAATCGTGTTGCGTTCGTAAGTGCCTTCGGCAACAAGCTCCATTTTACGGCGGGCGAGCGCCGCCTGGACGCCGGCAAGGCCGGCACGGCCATAGGCGTCGTCCTGGTACATGATGGCGATCTTGCTGGCGCCGACATCCTTGGTCAGGCGTTCGACCATCTCCTCGGTCTCCTGGAAATAGGAGGCGCGCAGGTTGACGACGTTGCCTTTGTAGGGATTGCGCAAGAACTCGGCGCCGGTGAAGGCGCCGATGAACGGCACGCTGCCTTCGGTCGCGATCGGCTGGGTCGCGGCCGACGTCGGTGTGCCGACCGGGCCGATCAGCGCGAAGACCTTGTCCTCGCCGAGCAGCTTCTTCGTTACCTCGATCGACTTATTCGGCTCGTATCCGTCATCGGCCGAAATGAGTTCGAGCTTGTGACCCTTGACGCCGCCGGTCTTGTTGGCTTCGGCGAAAGCGGCGAGCAAACCCTCGCGCATGCCGAGGCCAAGAGCAGCTGCCGGACCGTCGAGGGGGGCCGCCTGACCGAAGACTATCTTGTCAGCGCTGACACCGATTTCGGCGTCCGCGGTGCCGACCCCAAGCGTGGCGGCCAGCAGCGTCGCGCCAGCAATTCGCAACGATTTCCTTAACATGTGGCGATCCCCTCGTCGAAACGGTGGGCGGGTGCCCAATTCCGCTCAATCGGCAGAAATACCGATACAACCGTTAGAAAACGATTAAACAGCAGATGGCGGCGATTGCGCGCCACCCTTGCGCAAGAGAACGGCGCCGGGTTTGATAGGCGATGATCGGAGCGGAACCACCATGGCCCAATTACGCATCATCGAGCGGACCGACGAGCCTGCGAATCCGGCGGCCGACCGGCTGCGCTGCCTCACCGCCCTGCAACGCAAGGTGCTGTGGCTCTCCGCCTGGATGATCCATAACGCCAACCATTTGCGACCGAGTCGCGACGGGCTGAAGGTCGGCGGTCATCAAGCGTCCAGTGCCTCGATCGTCACCCTTATGACGGCGCTCTATTTCGATGTCTTGCGTCCGCAGGACCGCGTCGCCGTCAAGCCGCATGCTTCGCCGGTCTTCCACGCCATTCAGTATCTGCTCGGCAATCAGGCGCTCGACAAGCTGCAGCGCTTCAGGGCGCTGGGCGGCGCGCAATCCTATCCTTCGCGTACCAAGGACAGCGACGATGTCGACTACTCGACGGGCTCGGTCGGACTCGGCGTCGGCATCACGCTGTTCGGCGCGCTCGTACAAGATTACATCCGCCTCAAGGGGTTGGCGCCCGATCAGGCACCCGGCCGGGTGGTGGCGCTAGTCGGCGACGCCGAGCTCGACGAGGGCAATGTGTTCGAGGCGCTGCTCGAGGGCTGGAAACACGATGTTCGTAATCTCTGGTGGGTGATCGACTACAACCGCCAGAGTCTCGATACCATCGTCAGTGATCGGCTGTTCAACCGTATCGACACGCTATTCGGCATGATGGGCTGGCGCGTCGTCACGCTGAAATACGGTAAGCGGCTGGAGGCGGCCTTCGCCAAGCCTGATGGCGAGCATCTGCGTGAATGGATCGACGCCTGCCCGAACTCGCTCTATTCCGCGCTCGTCTACAAGGGCGGGGCGGGCTGGCGCGAGCATCTCCGCCGCGACCTCAATCGCTATCCCGGGATCCGCCTCATCCTTGAGGAGCTCAATGATGACGCGCTCGGGGCGTTGATGACTAATCTCGCTGGACACGACATGGAGGCTGTGCTCGAGGCTTTCCACAGCATCACCGACGACATTCCGACCTGCTTTATCGCTTACACGATCAAGGGATTCGGTCTGCCTTTTGCCGGGCACAAGGACAACCATGCCGGGCTGATGAATCGCGAGCAGATGGAATTGTTTCGCCACGCGATGGCGATTCCGGATGGCTCCGAATGGGACCGCTTCGCCGGGCTCGACGTTGCCGCCGCCGAGCTTGAGTCCTTCCTCGCCGCGGTACCGTTCAATGCGGCAGGGATGCGGCGCTTTGCGACGCCGCCGATTCCGGTGCCGGCCCGCCTGCCGGTCCCGCGAGCCGCCCGCATGTCTACGCAGGAGGGGTTCGGCCGCATACTCAACGATCTCGCCGGCGGCGACAGTGCGCTGGCCGGCCGCATCGTTACCACCTCGCCCGACGTCACCGCCTCGACCAATCTCGGCGGCTGGGTCAACCGACGCGGCCTCTTCGATCGCACCGAGCGGCAGGATGTCTTCCGCGACGAGAAGGTCGTATCGGCGCAACGCTGGCTGCCGTCGCCGCAGGGGCAGCATATCGAGCTCGGCATCGCCGAGCACAATCTTTTCCTGCTGCTCGCCGCGCTTGGCCTCTCCGGCTCGATGTTCGGTGCACGGCTGTTGCCGGTCGGCACGCTCTACGATCCTTTCATCAAGCGCGGTCTTGATGCGCTCAATTACGGCTGCTACCAGGATTCTCGGTTCATGCTGGTGGCGACGCCATCAGGTCTCACTCTTGCCCCAGAAGGCGGCGCCCATCAATCGGCCAGCGAGCCGCTGATCGGCCTCGCGCAACCCGGACTCGCTTGCTTCGAGCCGGCGTTTGTCGACGAGCTCGCAATCCTCATGCGGTGGGGTTTCGAACACATGCAGGCGGATGACGGCGGTTCGGTCTATCTACGCCTGTCGACGCGACCGATCGAGCAGCCGGCGCGGCAGCTCGATGACAAGCTCGCTGCCGATATCGTCGCAGGCGCCTATTGGCTGGTCGAGCCGCAGGACGGTGCCGAGTTGGCAATCGTCTGCTGCGGCGCGATCACCCCGGAAGCCTTGGCGGCACACGAGGCGCTCCGTGAGGACGTCGGCGGCGCTGGCCTTCTCGTGGCGACCTCACCGGACCGTTTGCATGCCGATTGGCTGGCGAGCCGCCGCGTCGTTCGCGGCCAAAGCCATATTGCCAACTTGCTCGCGCGTCTTGCGGCCGATGCAGCCCTTGTCACCATCATCGATGCGCATCCCGCGGCGCTGTCCTGGCTTGGCGGCGTCGCTCGGCATCGCATCTACTCGCTGGGCGTCGATCGCTTCGGCCAGTCCGGCGACATTCCCGATCTCTATCGCACCTACCAACTCGACGCCGATAGCATCCTCGACGCCGCGGCGCGCGCCTGTCTCGAACGTTGATTCATTTGCGGCGAGGAGCTCATCTTCGCCAGTAGTCGGTGTCTTTTTCGCGGCTTCGCGCGCGCACGCAAAACACCCCTTGCATCTCCTCCGTTGCCTCCTGCAGCGATACCTCGGTTGTCGATTTCGCAGATCGACGAGTTCCGCCCGCGCAGCACCTGAGGGGGGTTCGGCAGCGATCTGCAGTTAGCGCACAAGGATCGCGGCACGTTTACAGAGGAGGGACCCGAATGGCCACCACGCGCGTGCTTCTATCGCCAGCGCCCGGCGGCTGAGACCCACTCGCCTCGCCGCCTGGTTCCGCCCGCTATTTGGGCGGCGACACGCGCATCGCCACGGGATGACCGTCGATCTTCATCCGCTTACCGGTATCGGTCAGCTTGGTTCCATCGACCTTGAGAATCGACATGTCGCCGTCGATGAAATTGCCGGCGTAGAGGTATTTGCCGTCGGGGCTGAAGCCGACCGCCTCGGGCAGGCCGCCAATCTCGACCTCACCGATCTTGGTCACTTTCTTACCGCTGATCTTGAGGACGGCGAGGCTGCCATTCTTATGATAGAAGAAGGCCTTGTGGTCGGCATTCGAGCCGCGCAGCAGGACAGAGACGGCAAGGTTTCCCTTGGGGCTGATCGCCAGGCCCTCGGGAGCGTCACCGACGACCACGAAATCGATGACGCGCGGCGGCAACGCCTCCAAATCGATGATGGCGACCGTGTCGACATTGCCGTCCGCCGCGCCGTTATTGCCGTTGTTGTTGACGATGGCGATCTTGCCGTCCGGCACGATCTCGACATTGTAGGGAAAGTTACCGACAATCATGTCGTACTTGTTGTAGGTCACTTTCTGCCCGTCGATGTCGAGCCAGGCGACCCTGTTCGCGGTGTTCTTGACGGCGACGGCATGCTTGCCGTCCGGCGTGATGGCGACGGCGGCGACGCTGTCTCCCATGGCAACGGTGTCGATCAGCTTGACGTCTTTGCCGGCGATCGACAACACGCTGACCGTGTTGTCGGCGCGATTGGCGACCAGCGCGAGATCACCTTTCCTGTTGATTGCCATGCCGGAAGGCTGCTTGCCGGCTTCGACGGTCGAAATCAGCTTGGGCGGAGCGGCCTTGAGATCGATGACGTAGATCTTATTGTCCGGCTGCGGCTTCCAACCATCGCCGTCTTTGACCTGGGTAACCGAGTTGGCGACCAGCGCAATGTCGCCGCTTGGCGCCACCGCGACGTTGACGGGTGGGCCGAAGATCGAATTTTCAAGTTGCAAAGCGGTGAGAAGCTTAGGCGTCCCCGGCGCCTTGATGTCGTAGATGGCGATCGTGTCCTTGCCGGGCGCCCGGTTGATCGGCTTGCCGGCGTCATCCCACCACACCTTCTCGTCGTTGCCGACGACCATGAACTGCGCCCGCGCGAGCGAGATGGGCGTCAGCAGAACGAGAGCGGCGAGCGCCGCCCGCCGGGTTCCTCGACATGTGGTTTGCCGCGGGATCGACATTGGGTTCATGGTCGCTCCTCCCTCGTTCGTCACGCCGCTGGCGTGGGCTGCGCGCGCGATGCTGCAACCAACGAGGGCAGGGGGCAAGCCTCTTCCTATATCCGAGCTTGCCGCGTCGCCCGAGCGTGGTAGGACTCGGGACAGCGATCCGGCAAAGGGAGGCGGCGATGGCGGGCGGCGATAAGGTGGCGCTCGGGGCACGGCATCTTCACGACATTTATCGCCGACGGGCGAGACTCGAGCCCCTGCCACCGGCATTGCGGCCCGACAATATCGGCGAGGCTTATGCGATGCAGGAGGCGCTTCAGCAACTCTTCACCCCCGACCGCGGCGCCGTCGTCGGTTATAAGATCGCCATCACCACGCAGGTGATGCAGCGCCTGATGGGCATCGATCACCCATGCGGCGGCGCCATCTTCGCCAGCATGGTGCACGAATCCCCCGCCAGGCTGAGCTGCGCCGACTTCGTCAATGTCGCGGTCGAATGCGAGATCGCCGTTCGCCTCGGCGCCGATCTGCCGGCGGGGCGTGCCTACGATCGCGCTTCGGTGGCGGTTGCGGTTGACGCCTGCATGGCGGCGATCGAAATCATCGACGACCAGAATGCCGATTACAAACAGGCCGACGCGCTCAACCTCATTGCGAACAACGCCTGGAACGGCGGCGTCGTGCTTGGCCCCCCGCGTTCTGATTGGCAAAGGCTCGATCTTGCCGCGCTGGCCGGCCGAATGCTGATCAACGGAACGTCAGTGGGCGGCGGCGTCGGCGCCGACGTGCTCGGCCACCCTCTTGCGGCGCTCGCCTGGCTGGCCAATGCGATGGTCGAACGCGGCCGGCCGCTGCGTGCCGGAATGGTCGTATCGACCGGCAGCATCGTCAGCACGAAGTGGCCGAAGCCCGGTGATGCCGTGATTGCCGAAATTGCCGGCCTCGGCGAGGCCGTAGCCCATTTCATTTGAGGCTGCTCGGCTCGGCGGAGGCACGAGCCCTCAATCAGCAGCGGCCATGGCGCCGGTCGGTATCGCGCCGACCGAGCGCAGCCAATTCCGCCGCATCGGCTTCAGGACCGCGAGGGCGAGGATCGCCGTCAGGGTATCCATCAAGATGATGAGGCCGAAGACCGGCAGCCAGCTGCCGGCTGTGTCGTGGATCAGTGCCGCCACCGGGCCGCCGAGCACCGAGCCGATACCCTGCGCCATATAGAGGAAGCCATAATTGGTCGTCGCATTCTTGGTGCCGTAGGTATCGGTCAGCGTCGACGGGAAGAGCGAGAAGATTTCGCCCCAGCCGAAGAAGACGACGCCAGAAAGAATGACGAATATGAGCGCGTTGTCGCGGAAGTAGAGCATCGAGAAGATCGCCGCCGCCTCCAGCAGGAAGGCGATCCCCATCGTATTTTCGCGGCCGATGCGGTCGGAAACCCAACCGAAGAACGGCCGCGTCAGGCCGTTGGTGATACGGTCGATGGTGAGGGCGAGCGGCAACGCGGCGAAGCCGAGCACGACGACATCGGCGACACCGAAATCGCGCGAAAAGGTGGCGAATTGCGTGATCACCATGAGCCCGCCGGTCGACATCATTGTCATCATGACAAAGAGCAGCCAGAAGATCGGTGTCTGCAGCATCGCGGCGGGCGGCGTGTCGATGACGCTGGCAGCCAGCGTCGCGGGTGCCGGCAATACGGCACCGGCCGGCGGCGGGCGCAAGTACCAGCCGGCCAGCATTCCGACGGCGCCGAGAATGATACCGAAGAGGATCAAGGTGCGCTGATAGCCGGAGCTCGCCAGCATGTCGTTGATCGGGAAAGTGGTCAGGATGGCGCCGAAACCGTAACCCGCCGCGACCATGCCGGTGGCGAAACCACGCCGGTCGGGGAACCACTGCACCATCAATCCGACGACGCCGATATAGACGAATCCGGTGCCGATCCCGGCGAACAGGCCGTAGGTGAGATAGAGCGCGACCAGGCTCGTTGCTTGAGCGGCGAGAACCCAGCTCAAGCCGCTAAGCCCGGCCCCGATGGTTATCAGCAGGCGCGGCCCGATGCGTTCGATGAGGAAGCCTTGCAGCGGCGACAGCCAAGTCTGCAGGACGATGAGGATGGTGATCGTGACCTGGATCGCCGGCAGGCTGGCGCCCGTCGTCGCCTGTAGCGGCTTGACGAAAAGCGTCCAAATATATTGCGGGCTGGAGATCGCCATCATCGCGATGACGCCGAGCACGAGCTGGCGCCAGCGGCCGCTTGTCGTGGGGCCTTTGGAGGTTGGCGTCATCTGACCCTTCCGATCCAATACGACGGAAAACCGCCGGCAGTCCCATTGCAATGGACATGCCAGGGCGATGGGTTCCGTCTTTGCTTGCGCTCTATTGAAATTATCGCAGGATGAACGAAAACCATTGGCGCGTTTCTGGGCACGCTGGTGTATTTCACGGCTCCCTATTGGGTGCGTCGAGTTGTCGCGTTTGCGGTAAGTGCAAATTTCGCTTGTAGTTGCGAATGGTTCGCATTAAGTTTGCGTATCATTCGCAACTAACTCTCGAGGATCTTGGTTGATGTTCAAATCGTTGGGTATCGCGGCCGCGGCAGCAATCTTCCTCGCCTCCAACGGGGCCGGGCTGGCGCAAGACATGAATTTCGCGCTGACGATCAAAAACCACCGGTTCGAGCCGGCCGAATTCGAGATCCCTGCTGACACCAAGGTGAAGCTGGTGATCAAGAACGAAGATCCGACCCCTGAGGAATTCGATAGCTCGCAACTGCACCGCGAAAAGGTGATCCCGGGCGGCAAGGAGGCAAGCGTATTCGTTGGTCCGCTCAAACCCGGGCGCTACGAGTTCGTCGGCGAGTACAATCAAAAAACAGCGCGCGGCGCGATTACGGTCAAGTAGAGCAGGATCCGGAATGTTGGCGACAGCGATCATCGTTTTTCGCGAAGTCCTCGAAGCGGCGCTGGTCGTCGGCATCGTCCTGGCGGCGAGCAAGGGCGTTCGCGATCGCGTCCTCTATGTCGGCGGTGGCGTCTTCGGCGGCGTCGCCGGCGCCTGCATCGTTGCGTTCTTCGCCGAGGCCATCGCCGACGCGATGGCCGGCATCGGCCAGGAGGTTCTCAATGCGACCATCCTGTTCCTCGCCGTCGCGATGCTCGGTTGGCACAATATCTGGATGGGGAGGCACGGCCGCGAGCTCGCGCAGCACGCCGCCGACCTCGGCAAAGCGGTAACCCGCGGAACGCGACCGCTCTACGCCTTGGCCATCGTCGTCGGGATGGCAGTGTTGCGCGAGGGCTCCGAACTCGTGCTCTTTCTTTATAGCATCGCGGCGGGCGGTGGCACCGGGTTCGCCGAGATGGCCGTCGGTTTCCTCTTCGGCGTGGCCGCGGGCGTCGCCACCGGGGCTGCGCTCTATTACGGCCTCTTGCGTATTCCGACGAAGCACCTCTTCACGGTAACCAGCTGGCTGATCCTGCTGCTCGCCGCGGGGATGGCTTCGCAAGCCGCCGGGTTTCTGGTGCAAGCCGATATCCTGCCGGCCGTCAATCCGATGCTGTGGGACACCTCGGCGCTGCTCAGCGAAGACAGCATACCGGGCAAGATGCTGCATGCGCTGATCGGTTATGTCGCTCGCCCGGCCGGTATCCAGGTGGTCTTCTGGGTCGGCACGTTGGCGACGATCGGGCTGCTGATGCGGCTGACTAATCGCGGTCCGATGCTGCCGAAGCGGCCGGTGTCGCGCGGCGTCGGCGTTGCTGCCGTCGTCCTGGTGGCGCTCGCCCTGGCTCTCATGAGCGCCGCCGCACTTGCATAGGAATTGCCGGCTCGAGTTCCGATCAGGCCGCTGATCTCGCGTCGTTGTTGCTTGGATGAGTCTGACCTTAATCTGCAAATGATTATCATTCGCATATTGGAAACGAAGGAAGAGAGCACTTCATGCAAAACCCCAGCGGCTCGGCTCGGCTGTCGATGATCGCGAAGGAAAGCGGCGGCACCTTCGCGGTCGGCGCGCTTGCGCTGATCACGGTATGGGCGGGATCTTCGCCCGTCCGTGCCGATTTTCAGGTGCGCTCTCCGATCGTCGAGGAGGGCGAATTCGAATACGAGCACAACGGCTCGATCACCTTCGACAAGAACAAGTCCGGCAAGAACAACGACCAGAGCTATACCCACTCGCTCGGCTACGGCGTGACGTCGTTCTGGAAGGCCGAGGTGGAAGGCGAGCTCGAAGCAGCGCCGGGATCCAATCTGCGTTTCACTGCGACCACCTTCGAGAACACCTTTCAGTTCACGCCGCAGGGCCAGTTCTTCGCCGATCTTGGTCTCTTCGCCGAATACTCTCACGCGGCCGACCGCAACAGCCCCGACACCTACAAGATCGGCCCGCTGGTGGAAAAGGAATGGGGCGCCACGCTGCACACGGTCAATCTGCTCTTCGAGAGGCAAATCGGCCTGCATCGCACGGATGCAACCGATTTCAGCCCTGCGTGGCAGTCGCGGTGGCGTCTGCATGGGCTTTTTGAGCCCGGCTTCGAGTATTATGGCGAGATCGCCGACATCGCCAGCCCCGGCAAGCCCGCCGATCAGCAGCATCGCATCGGGCCGGTTGCGGTCGGCGCTTTCGATACCGCGGGCCTAGGCAAGCTGAAATACGAGGTCGGCTACCTCTTCGGGCTGACGCGCGGCACCGAGCGCGGCGCTGTGCGCTGGAAGCTCGAATATGAGATCAGCTTCTAGGCGCAGGCCGAACAGCATCATGACGGCGCCGGTCGCGCGGTCGATCCAACGCTTGGCGCGGCGATAGGCCGCCTGCGCCGCGCGCGAGGAGAAGAGCAGTGCGACGACCGTGTACCACAGGCTCTCATTCGCAGCGACGATGACGAGGGCTGCAAGGCGGACCCAATCCGGCGTGTCGGGCGAGAACAGGGCGACGAAGATGCTGCCGAAGAAGACCATGACCTTGGGATTGGCGAGGTTGGTGACGAGCCCCAATCGCCACGCCTGCCAGAGGCCCATCGTCCCGCCATCGGCGGCCGCCGGCGCCGCCGGCTCGTCGGCATGGCGCCACGCCTGGAAACCGAGCCAGACCAGATAGGCGCCGCCCAACAGCTTGAGAACGTCGTAAAGCCAGGCCGCCCGCGCCAGCAGGAGATGCATGCCGAGCGTCGCGGCGATCGCCCAGATCAGGGCTGCCGTTGCGACGCCGAAGGCCGCGCTGAGCGCTGCCTTGCGCGACTCGCCGACCGAGACGCGGGTGACGACGACGAAGGCCGGTCCCGGACTCATTGCCGCGAGCAAATGGACGGTACCGATCCCGGCCAGGGCGACTACGTAGGACATGCCCGAGGACATCGCGAATCTCTCCCAGCCGGTGAGGCCGTCAAGCGAGGAAGATGTCTTTCGGTATCATGCCATGGATGCCCTTGACGCCATCGACCACCTGCGTCACCTCGAAATCGACCGCGATGCTGGCGAGCGCGTAGGCATCCTCGCGCGACAGCCCCTTCTCGCCGGCTAGGAAGTCGATTGTCTCGCGGATCGCCATCTTCATCGCCTCTTCGAGATTCTCATGCAGGCCGAGCGTGATCCAATGCGTCGGCGTTTCGGCGCGCGGCCAGCGCAAGGTCTTGCCCTTGATCAAATCGAGCCGGAAGGTTCCGGTTAGCGACGTCTCGATCGCCGTCAGATCGACCTCGCCGTCGCCCTGGGCGGCATGGCCGTCGCCGCACATGAACAAGGCGCCGGGAACGTGAACCGGGAGATAGAGGGTCGAGCCGACCGTGAGGTCCTTGAGATCGATGTTGCCGCCGAACGGGCCGGGTGGACCGGAGCTGATCTTGCCGAGGCTGCGCGCCGGACCGGTCGCCATGATGCCGAAGAACGGCCGCAACGGCACCTCGATCTTGGCGGCGAATTTGGCGACCTGTCGCTCGAGGTCGAAGGGAATGACGATGCTGCGGTTGAGCGTGAACTCGTCAGGCAGGCCACCGCGGTTCATCCGCATCGTGTTGACGCCATAAGGCGTGCGCGGCGTTGCCTCGAGCACGCGCACCGCGAGCACGTCGCCCGGCTCGGCGCCCTCGACATAGATTGGACCGGAAACGATGTGGCCACCGAGCCCACTATGCTGCACCTTGGTGTAGACGGCGACCGCGTCGGCGAGGACCTGCTCGGCGGGAACGCCGAAGCGGTTGAAGAACCCGACGGGATCGCCTTGATCGCTCAGCAAGCCCTCATGCGAGACCGTGTCGATGGTGACCTCGTCGCCCGGCTTGACGACGGCGATCGGCTCCTGGGCACCCCACAGATAGCCCCAATGCACCGTCTCCGGGCCGCAGCCGATCACCGTCTTGCCGGCGGCGTTCCGGCGGACGAGGCCGGCATCGGCGGCACGGCGGGCAGCGGCATCGGAATAGCTAATCCCCGCCGAGTTGGGTCGGGCGATCCGCGTCGGTTCCGCCGCCGCGAGACCGCGGCGCAGAAAATCGCGCTTGCCGGCATCGATATGACCGCGACCAAAGAGGTCGTCGACGATTTCGAGATAGGGCGCCGGACCCGACATAGCCCCTGCCTGAACGTGCCGGTGCGGTGGATCGTCGCCGTGAAGCGGATCGCCCTTGTCGCGCGGTGCCATGAGACCCTCCTGTTGGCCAGAAGGGATAGCCCAGGCCGATGCGGCGAGGCAACTCGTCGATTTGCTGAGAGCGGCTATGCGGTGCTCGGCAGCCGTCCGGACGCACGTAATCCGATCGCCCGCTCGGCGGTGACGGTGCCGCCTATCTGGTGCCCACCAATGGCCCGTTCGATATTCATCCGCAGCGCCGCCAGGCTGAAGGGCTTGCGCATGACCTCGCCAACCGGGCCGGATTCAAGTATGACGGGAGAGCCCGACATCAGGATGGTCGGTATACCATCGCTCATCGCCTCGCGGGCGACGCGCAGCCCGTGCGCACCGACATCGAGAAGCGCGAGGTCGACAGTGCCACGGCGGAGATAAGCGATCGCGTCTTCTGCCCGTGCCGCCGGGTAGACTCGATAGCGGCAGTCCTCCCGCAGATAGCTCACGAGCGTGTCGAGCAGGTC
>Ga0137390_10002798_pt1 | contig 14033 bp, 20 predicted proteins | sample 15con2h24AmetaG_FD_104937 | JGI IMG/M metagenome (GOLD analysis project Ga0137390, IMG submission 104937) | Vadose zone soil microbial communities from Angelo Coast Range Reserve, California, USA - 15con2h2.4A metaG | ecosystem: Environmental > Terrestrial > Soil > Vadose zone > Saprolite... | reverse complement strand
ACCGCATCGCCGCCAACAACCACCGGCGCCACCCACGCGCACACCCTTCTCGCTCACCGAAACCTAGTCGGCGTCCTCATCATCGCAGCCCTGCTAGCACTCGCGCTCGCGCTTTCCCTCTGCTTCGCCAAATGGTCCAAACCGATCCGACGCTTCCTCAGGGGCGAACCTTGCTCCGCCTCCAAGCGCACCGGCAGCAGCAGCAGCAGCAGCAACGGCGACGCTCCGAGTCTCGCGGCGCGCGCGGCGGCGCCGTCGAAGGTAAAGGTATCGCGGCCACCACCAATACCACAGATCAATATCATTGCCGCCGTCGATTCGGACGCAGACGTCGAGAAGAAAGCGGTCGTAATCGTGATGCCGGACAGCACCAGCAGCCAGAGCTCGCTCGATCGAGCTATGACGACGACGACGACCGGCGAGATTGCAAAGGACAAGGAAATAGCCAATGTCGAAATTGCGCGGCCAGCCAAGGTGAGGATGAGATGAGATGAGAAAAAAAGCGCGTGCACGCGCCGCCCGCCGGCTTTTTTTTTTTTTTGTCGATGGAAACCAGTCCACCATGACTGACGCGAGCCGGCGCAGGTTCTACACGCGTTCACAATCAAGTCTGGCAGTCAGCTTGCAAGGCTCGGCCGATAATCCAAGTGAAACCCAACCTTCGTCTCGTTTCGTTCACAATCAACCACGGACAATTGCTTCTCCGCACACACCCCCACAGCTTTGCTATACCTCCGCATTACCATACCATACCATCAGTTTGGCGAGAGAGAGAGAGAGAGATCACGCCGGTCTAGTACCGTTTTGTACCGCATTGCAAGTAGCCTAATGACCAAATAATCGATTGTGCTGTATACAACAACGCTCCCAGCGCAGGCGACGACGCGGAGGATAAATTCATTCAAGTCGAGAAGACGATAGGACCGGGATTATAGAACACTGAACAATGATGAGTAAATCCTCGAGAAAAGTAGTACAGATCGTGTAATTGAAGAATACATCAGCGGTAAACTGTGCTCGTTATATAGAGCGCCTGCACCATACAACGCGCATAGCCTCCCGACTCTTTACATTATAATCCAGTTTCGCGTCTCCTCCGGCTGCGCCTCTCTGACCTCGAGCGGTTTGCAGTGATCGTGGTGTGCGGTATCGTTCCGCGTTCTAGCGCCGCAGCGATGACCTCTGCAGAAAGGTCAAGGTGGACACCATCACGGTATATGTAGGCATCCAACGGCGAATAAGCAGGCGGATCCCTCCGACTTATTCCCGTGCTATTCCCACCCCTCAAAGCCTCCTGAACACCGCTGGCTGATGACAGCGCACCTGACAGCGCTTGCAGAGAGATGTCGCGATGATTGGGCGTGGGAGGGTTGCCAGGGGTCGTCGGCGAATCTGGGAGAGGAAGTATCTGACCGCGAACAGACGCCAATTCGGAATCTGGTCGCCGATCGTGATCAGATGGACCTTGTCGGCGAGGCTGAGGAATGAACGGGTTCGCACCTGCTCCTTGGTCGTGTGAGTGAGACCGTGAAAGCGAAGGGCTGCGGCCGATGTTCGAGACGGATGCTTCCGAGCTCGGAGGCGATGCGGGTATGTGGCTGTTCGGAGGCGTGTGAAAGGAGAGGTCGGTAGGCGAAATGTAACCGTGGGACACCCCGGCGTTGATGCTCTCAGCTTCCTCGTCGATCTCGTCAATCGGTGTGATCGGCGGGGGTGGCGACGACGGCGGGGGCGGTGACATCAACGCGCCCGTTCGAAGCGGGGATGTCGAAGGCTGAGTTCCAGACGACACAGGTCTCGGACGCCGCGAGCGGTGCAACCGACGCGAGCTCACGCTATAAGATGACTCGACGGAACCAGGAGAGACACGGCCGCCGGCTTCGAGCAAAATGCTGCCGCGTTCGCTGCCGTACGCCGGTGGGGGGGCAAGAGTCCCTACACTTGGGGCCAAACCCCACTTCTTCACGTTCGCCTCGATGAAAACAAAGCCGCCTTGACCGAGGTTGACGTGTAAGCTACAGGGACCGTCGGCGCCAATGGTGGGAAAGAGGTTGTAACTATTGAATCCAACAAACGCATCCTCGAGTTTACGACCATTGCGCGTGAAAAAAACTGTCCCGCTTCGTGGCCGATAGCCGATGCCGACGACGTCCCCTTCTTTCAGCGATGGGGCCAAAGGCGTAGCTGTGAAAGGGTAATTGTACGTCTTGTCGCCGTTCGAGTGGTATGCGACGGAGTATCGGCAGTGACCAGGGAGGCGGAAATGAGGATAAGGCTTAGTAGCCAGGCCAATGGCAACATTTGTATTTTCTGGAAGGTCGAACATCTTGACCTCCCAGTAGTAGACTTCATTGAGCTTAGGTAGAGGAAGGTTGGATTGAACCGAGGTGGCGGAGGCTGGGTCGGGGAGAAAGGTAAGCTCCGTCCGCGAGTGGACAAGGAGTGATGAAATCATCTCGTAGTCAGGATCAAAAGACCACGCCGAGACGCCTTTCTCCTGGATAGACAGAAATTGAGATAGGGTGATGTCCGTATTCTGTGAGTTGGGCGGGTATTGCAATTGATAATCTGGGGGCAAGGAGGATCCCCGCCTTTAATAATGTGCGGTTGAGAATCAGAGGTGGAAAGGAAACGCACCCTTCGCTCTGGAATACATTCTACGCGTACTGTCGTTCACACTCTCGAGCCAGCGAGACTCCACGCCATCAAAGCCTCCTTCACCTTGGACGAGATCGTCCCTGCTCATATCAATGGGACCATCGGTGTCGCGAAGAGCGATTCCGCGGCGTCTTCGAAGGAGGAGGACACATATGAGAAATAGGAGTAGAAGGAAAAGAAATGTAGAGAGGACGATTAAAAGCGGGAGGAGTACGAGCAGGGCGTCATTGGTGGGTTCTCTAATATGAGAGTGATCGTCATATTCGTTGGAGTGAATGACAGCAAGGATAGTTGCTCTAGGAGAGCGAGAGAGAATTGTTTGAGGGGAAGAAATAAAAAGAGGCATCGTGGAGGTGAAGGGAGAGAAAAGAGGCGTCTGTTGTCGTCGAGCGGGGCTAGCGGAGCTGGTCACCGGCGGCTGCGCGTTGTGCAGGAAGACCACCGCCTCATCCGAGTCGTGCGCAAGCGATGAATACAGCCACGCTCTCCCCAACTTCTCCAAAAGTTAAACGGAGACAGTCTGCGCGCAATAGAACGAGAGCAGGTTCTCATTGCCCTCCTCAACAGACCCAGGAAACCCACGACGCCGCTCTCTATTCAATCCGTGCTTTCCTCAGAAGTCGCACATCCTACGATGCCTTCCCCGTCAGCTTTCGTCTTATCGTCCTCGATTCTCAGCTGGAGGTCAAGAAGGCTCTCCAGTGCCTTCTCCTCAATGGTGGGCCCACACACGATGGCACCTTGTAGCCCTCAAAGGCTGACTTGTCTTGTCTCAGGCGTGGTTTCTGCCCCCCTCTGGAACAGCGAGAAATCAATCTTCGCTGGGATGTTCACCGTTTCTGATATCATTCATCTGATCCAATATTACTACCATACATCCTCTTACGACAATGCTGCCGCAGACGTGGAAACGTTTCGACTGGAATCGTTACGTGGTATGCTGTACTCGTTACTCCCACTCCCCCGCATCATCCAATGCTGATCGCCCTGGTGTTCAGATATAGAAAAGAGTCTTGGCGTAGCTACGCCGCCTCTGATTCATGAACATCCCAACGCTTCTCTTTACGATGCCGCTCAACGTCTAATCCAGACCCACGCCCGCCGTCTACCATTACTCGATAGTGACACTGAGACTGGTCAACAAGTCATCGTCTCTGTCCTCACGCAATATCGTCTCCTCAAGTTCATAGCCATCAATGTAACGCGCATTCCTACATCCTGCCCTCGTAATTCTCCTCATCTCGTCACAGTGCACACGGGATATTCAGTCCCTCCATCTTCCTCTCCGCAAACTCGGTATCGGTACTTACGTTCAGCATGACCCTTCGGTGGGAGAGCCCCAGCTAGCGCAGAACCCGTACCACCCTATTGCGACTGCCACCATGGACACTACCGTATTTGATGTTGTTCACATGTTCTCAGAACGTGGCATCTCCGCCGTCCCCATAATCGATGAGAACGGCGTCGTCGTCAACCTTTACGAAACAGTGGATGTCATCGTAAGTATCTTGCTCGATGGTACTACACCATGCATTGACTTGATTGCTTGTACAGACACTGGTCCGTCTAGGGGCATACCAAGCTCTAGACTTGACAATTGCCGAGGCTCTGAACCAACGCTCGCCCGATTTCCCTGGTGTAGTAATATGTACCGCGTCGGATTCAATAGGCACGCTTCTTCAACTCATCAAAAAGCGACGTGTTCATCGCCTGGTCGTCGTTGAAGGAGAGGTTTGTAATTTCTGACGTTTAGCTTTCTTGGGCATATCCACTGATTGATCGATGCCAATAGGAAGAAGAACGAAAGGGTGGCAAAAAAGGCCGACTGCTGGGGATCATCACACTTTCCGATGTGTTGCGCTACGTTGTTGGACCGGTGGTCATCCAAGAGTCTGTTGAGCCCCCGGAGGAGCCACCCAATGGACCTCCAACGCTTGCATCGGCCGCAGCGTCGACAGAAACGCAGGGGACAGTGACATCTTAGAGGCAGCAGCCTAGAGCCGCATAGAGAGCCGATGATGACGGAAATGATGTATTGTAGCGTTGTAGTTAGTGCCTGTCCTTGTGCTATACGCCTCACTTTGGAACCGAATCCGCGTGTTGAGTCGACTCGCTGCGCGTTGCTCTCACACAACTCGCAACTCTGCCTCTCTCAATGACCACGACTGCTATTCAGGCGGTCTACGTGCGCGGCCACGAAGAGCGTCCCGAACCCAAACCCCACGTCGTATTTCGCATCGACATACAAGCCCATGTCCGCTCATGGCAGATGTGGCGCCGTTACTCCGAATTTGTCGACCTCCACACCGAGCTCACAAAGTCCGTCGGCGCCCCTCCGCCCTGTCACCTCCCGCCTAAACATGCCCTTGCGATGCTCCGATCCCCCAAGAACCAAGCGCTCCTCGAGGAGCGCCGCGCAGGCCTCGAGGCCTATCTGCGCGCCATCGTCTCCGCCAAGGACAGTCGATGGCTAGACACCTTTGCCTTCCGCGACTTTCTCGGCGTGCCCACAGGCAAGCAAACCGCAGGCGGCGCATCAACCGGCGCCGCCCACGACGGCACGCGCACGCGCATCGACATCGGCGGCGACGGGAGTGCGGGCGCGGGCGCGGCGGGCAACTTCAACTTCACCTCGTCAACCTGGCTCGACGAGCACATGGACCTGCAATCGCTCGTGCGGGACATCCGCGCGGACGTCAACCGGCGCGACGCGCTGTCGGACCGGAGCGACGTCGGCGGCGCGCACGCGACGAACGTGCAGGCGAAGAAGAAGCTCGCGGGGGCGCTCACGCGCGTCGGCGCGCTCGTCGCGGGGCTCGATGTGCTCGCGCTCCGCGGGATGAGCGAGGGCGAGCTCCAGCGCCGCACGGACATGGTCGCGCGCTTGCAGGACGACTGCGAGAAGCTCGCCAAGATGCTCACCGTCGCCCGCCACACCTCGCGCGGGCTCGGCTCCCCCGCTGAGCGCAACCCCGCCGCGGGGTCCGATCGCGCTGCGCTCTTGGGCAGCAGCGGTACTGGCGGGGTGCCTGCTGTATCTTCGAAACCCATCGCGCGGGTGTTCGGCGTGCCGCAGCCGCCCAAGGAGACGGAGGTGACGCGCCCTCTGGATGATCATGGGTTGTTGCAGCTGCAGCAAGTGAAGATGGAGCAGCAGGATGCGCAAGCCGCACAGCTCGCGGCAATCCTACAGAGACAGAGGCAATTGGGGGTTGCAATCAACAACGAGTTGGCGCAGCATATCGAATTACTGGATGATCTTTCGAACGACATGGACAGGGTCGGAGGCAAATTAACAGCAGCAAAGAAGCAGCTTAATAGGCTAGGCTAGTATTGGTCTAACAGCTATGCATTTGACACTACAGGTTGGAGATGTAATATGTTGTGGTATTACTACGCAGATACTGCGGGCACGAATATTATACGTCTATGATGAACGACTTTCACTCTTCGTCAGCATGTGTCCAACACCCTAAACCAGGGATGCGGTGAGTTGTCGGACAGGTAGAGAAGAGGAACGAGCCACGGACCTCAAAGCACGCGATCATAATTCCGCATGCGGGGGCAATTTTAGCTATCCTGGGACCAAGCCCAGCAAATAATGTAGAGACTCCCTCCGTCCGGACGATCTGTTGCAGCAAAGGAAGCACGCGCGTCGGTTGACCTGGCATGGTCATGACGAGGGCTTGCCGACGCGTTTTCAGCACATCAAACGGAGACGTCAGCAGCGCAGCAAGGGTGCCGCTCGAGGCGCCGCAGACGAACGCGACGGACGGGCCAGACCTCCCTCTCCTCTCCAAGTAGCGCTTCATTCCCTCATACGACGCCCAATAAAGACCGGAGAACGGGACGTCCCGCCATAGCGTAGGTCCCAAGCCGCGCCAAAGATGCCCGACACCGTGTGTACGCACGAGCCCCTCCAGGGAGCCGAGGACGGATCTGAGAGTGTGCGGCGTATTAGGTAAACTGGGCGTTGACTGGAGATTGGTCCGTATGAGCTCCAGCGGGGAGACCACGGAGCTGACGATGCTACGCGCGAATACGCCTGCAGCCAGGGGCACAACGGATGGGAAAGGAATGACGGCGGGCACGACGTGGCGCAGGAGGTAATCGTACGTGAGCATGTAGGCCGTAGACGAGGGGACACCTATGACGCTGAACGATGCCACGTAGATGAGAAGTGCGGCACGGGACCAGGACCGAAGGACGGCGTAAACTCACAGTGTTGTCCCGGCGCCCTTCCAGAGACCTCGGATACCCTCTGCCCTCACGACGTGGCGAACGGCATCGTAGAACCCGTTCACACGCTCTGTACGAAACACACCACGGTCCCAGATGCAGACAAGTTCCTGAGGGATTGTATGTGCAAAGGTGGACATGCCGCGAGCGTAGGGGGCCGGTGGTAAACCTCGAACGCATGCGACGCTAGTCGGCTGGCAGCACACGGAGTAGTGCGCGCTGATATGTGGCACACCTTGCGTTTTTGGAGGTTGGGTCTGCAGCCGGGTTTTGACCACGTCGAATGGAGTCACTAGGTAGCGAAAATTTGGTCTGAGCCGTAAACACAAGAGGGAAAAACAAACTTGTTATAGCAGTCAAGGTCGAACCGACAGCCGCAGCGACGAGCTTGGCTTGAAATGGTTCCATTGTAGGGAGCGGTGACTGGTGTGGAGGAGGAAGAGAGCGAGCAGTCGCAGGACGACATGACGCGGGGCTCCCGGGAGCAAGCCGAGCGGAGCGGCACGGCGGCAACGTCACATCACAACGCTTATCTGATACAAAACAATTCGACTAGATTACATACATTTCTCTTATCTTCACTATTTAGAGATCCTGGTACGGGGGAAGGGTCTCTTCATCATCCGCGTTCGACTCGAACTGTTTGTTGGGTGCACCATCTCCCGGTGTCTGCTCATGCTCACTCCCGTAGACAGGTACAGAGGGCCTTCCAGATTGCCCATCAGCGTGGAGAAGTCGCTCTCGCTCTTCCCGTTCCAATCGCCTCTTTTCTTCTGCTGCACTTTCATCCCATTTTTCAGGACCACTGGATGAGCCTTCCCCCGGTACCCGAGTTCCTGCGTTGGATATCGCTTGCGATGAATCCAACGAGGACGGTCGAATATCGCGGAGCGAACCACTTGATGGTCCAGGACCACCCGGACCTCCAGATACGGGAATACCTGTCTCTGCCACAGTAGGTGTGACAACGGGAACCGTCACCTCGGTATCAACCGGCCCCGGGACGGTAACCGCGACGGGAGGCGACCCTGACGGAATCGGAGCGGGTTCAGTGTTCAAGGCCGCCGGATTGATAACCGGGTATGTCGAGCCCGCAGCCAGGGGTGGGTTGAACGACCCCTGCCTCGTCCGCAAAGACGATGGCGGGTTAGCTGCAGAACCCAGCTCTTGGATCTGGTCGGGGACATGGACACTAGTTGTGTCGATTTGCTCCAATTCTTTGGCGTGAGTCTCGCCAAAACTACCCGTGTTAGAACGATCCAGAATCGCTTCCGCAGGCGCAGAAAGGGTGGTTTGGCCAGGCTTCCAGTTATCCAGCGCATACTGCAAAGAAGCACGGATGGAACCCGTCTCCTCCAAGTAAGTGTAAGGCTGATTTGACGAGGGGGGAATAGATGGCATCACAGCGAGGACAGACTCTGCGGCCTGCGCGAGGAGGGAAACTTTTTCCCCGTACTAAGAAGGATGAGAACAGTAATCAACTGGGCCGGCGGTATTTTATTTACCTCTCTGAGAGCCTGGAACTTCTGCAGTTCACTTTCCCTCAGGGCCCTCCTCAGGAGGACTTCGTGCTGCTTTTCGAGGGGTTCGTCATCGCTTTCAGCTTTAGCGAGTTGCTCTTTAAGTTCCGCAACACGTTTCTCATAACCTTTCTCGGGGTTATTCTCGATGCGCGTAATCTGGTTCTCTATTCCAGTGCGAAAGTTGCGCCTCTGGAAAAGGGTCACCTCGTTATCACGCAGTTCCTTGAGTGGTATGCGGGCCGCGTTAAGCTTCACGGACAGGGTAGAGGCGAGCGAACCCGCGTTGTAATTTAGGAAGGCTAGCCTGTCGGAGACTGCGACAGAACAATGAGATCAAAGAAAAAGGTGCCATCGTTAGAGTACCGACCATCCTTGACATCGGAATGCTCGTCCTGACCCCAGTGATAGAGCTCCTTGCTTTGGCCTTGAGAATTGCGCGACAGACTTTGAAAATCGAGAGCAACGCCTTTCTCGGCGGTGATAATCTTTTGTACAGGAGTAGCGGAGCTAAGATATCGCACGAAGGATGGTGAGATCGGGGCCATAAAGAATTGGAATTCTCAGGACTCACGAGTAATTCTGCTGAAGCTGGCGGAACTGGTGTTGGATCTGCTCCAATGCATGATTCTTATGAGTCGAACCGCTATCGGATGGAGCAGATGAGGTGCCAGGAGAGGGACGAGGGGCACCGGTGCGGGAAGGAGGGAGATGTTGGGCTATGGGAGAATTGTTCAACGCATTCTGTGCCTTGTCTGCGATAGAGGACAAGAAACCTGGAACAGGCATGATTGTGAAGGAGAGAGAGAAGGATTGAATTAAATACAGAGGAGAGCGAGGAGAGCTGCTTTATCGGGGGGCGCAGCGATAACGTCATCATCTCCAATCCAGCGCGTCATCATCTCCATCCAGCACCCAATCATCTCCACATAATACAAGATAATAACTAGCCCTCAAACTATAATCTTCCTCCCAGACTTGCCCTTCTTTTCAGAGTCCTTATGAGACTGGAACTCTACGTCAGTCGCCAGCGGTCCTGCCAGCTTCTGCGAGTCACTGTAGCCAAGTACTGCCGTCTTGAAGTGCCTGCCAACAGCTTCAATCCGCTCCCGTAGTTTATCATCGTCTGCACCTGATGGCGCCAAGCGCGTCCAGATCGACAGTCGATAGAATTGTGGACGCGTGGAAACGATAACACCCGTGACGAGTGATGGCGTTCCCGGAGGGGCCTCGGGACTTGTTAAATACGGATCAAATGTCTCCCCAATGGCCGCCAGCATCTGTACCACCACCGGTCGTCAGGACGACATCGCATGAGATCAGTCATTGGCTTACGGTATAAAGCCACATTTTATCGACGTTGGCCCTATTCTTCTCCTTGGGAAGCTGTATGCTCCACTTTCCGCCTGTTTTATTTGCCTCGTCTTCCCAAGCAGGAATAATCCCCTCCTGTTTCTCACGTTAGACATCGCCATCATCGATCGCGTTGGCAGAATCGCGTACCTTAAACAAGTAATAGTTCGCCTTCTGGGGGAGCTGTGATGGCGGAACGATGTTATTATATAGGCTGTTCAGGATAACGTCAACCGATCGTCATCAATCTCATCGAAAGAATCACATACCCCCAAAATTCTTCCACACTATCAAAACTGATGACCCGCTTTATATCCTCCATCCAACCCAAAGCTGCACCAGGCGTTTGAGGGATGGGCGTTTGAGGAAATGCAGTAGACGGCGTCTGCGGTAAATTCCGACCCTTTGTCGCGGGCGAATCGAACCATAGCGTCCATGGGGAATAGAGTGGGTGCTATGGATTTAGAAAGAAAAAAGGGTACGTCAATGAGAACAAAGGCACATATCAGAAACCGTCAACAACGTACCTTGACGTTGAAATTTTTTGGGTCGCTGAAAACAGTGCGAATCGTTTCGGCCTGTGCTTGCATATCGACTTCCTGGATCTCGCCAGGTTCCAATGGGCCATCGTCTTCAACCTCGTTATCTTTTGTTGTGGAACGGCCTTCCGCCTCAGGGTGCTCAGCAAGCGCCGCTTGCACTGCAGAGCGCGAAGCTTGTAAAGCCGGGCCAGGGAGAGAAGAAACTGAGGCCATGAGGGTGGCGCAAATTGACTTTGAATGGAAGATGGGTAGCTAGAGAGAGATTGCGGCTTCCCTCGGAGAAGGACAGGATATATTAGCTGCCAAAGACGGGAGTAGAATGCGGAATGTGTGTAGGTGCGAGAGTGTGTGTTTGTGTAAGCCAAGCAGCGCGTTTGCAAGAGTTGTGGTTGAGCAGGAAAGCAAACGACCCCTGGTCAACAATTGATTAGGTAATCATCCGTGTCAGCGATGTGATCACTGTCACTGGTAGCCAATGGCCGACGTAACCGAGATCAAATCTGTAGCCGCGTTACGAAAACAAACAATTCTCTTTACAGAACCAGTTATGTCGTCTCACGGAGGCCGTCTGTGGTGTGGCCCCCTCAATGAAGGCCCCCCTGGACGCAGCAGTGCATTTGAACGCAAAGCATTTATTGCTGTGGGGCCTCAAATACTATGGCAGTGTCCGAGTTCTGCTGTAGAAATTATCTGTTCGGGGCAAAGGCAAAGCGTAATATTTATATATACAGTGTAGAATAAGTAAAACCTGACGGCATAAAAACGTCTATCTCAGGTGGGTCCGTTGAACATGTGGGAAAATCAGCCAAAGAGAAGGGGAGGTGTTGACGATTATATTTGCTTCATCTCCGCTGAGAGTTCATGGTAACCGGTCGAATCTCGCCTCGGGAAGTCCAAGCTAAGGACTTCGTCTCGAAGTTTCAGAAACTAGTAATCACTATATTAACTCAATGTGCGAGATAATTATGTGAAGCCAACAGTACATTTTTTTCCTCTGCAATTGTCTCTTCGTGGGTCGTCCTGAGCACGTTTTGTGTGTTCACTAGCATGGTCTGAATAAAGCATTAGTCGGATGGGTCGCGAGCCTTAACCGTAGCGAGAAATACCCTAATCGAACGGCTTGTGAGCCCGCGATAAGTTGATACGCGCTCGAGCGCTACGGGCTCATGCCCGACCAAGCGGAGCTGCTCATGCAAATACGTGATGTATTGCTCAAGGCACTCCAAATAATAACGCTTTTTGTCATGAGAAGATATTGTATCTCTGTGCAAAATAGGTGAGCCGCGACAAATAGAAAACAGTCGGACGGGACATACGGATCCGTTGGCGAGAAACCGATGCTCTCCTGAAGAACGCGTTGAAGTGCCTTGCGTTGAGTCTCGACTTTTTTCTCCGTTTTTCGGGCTGGCTTTGCCGATGCGCTGATAGATTTCTGCTTGCTCGTGGCCTTGTTCAGAAGTTCGCTTGGCGTCGGAAAAGTCACTCGAGGGACATTAGCATATACCTGGAGGAGATCTGGCTCATCGTTCAGTGCGGGATGTTTCGCCCCTGGGTTCGTCCCTCGGTTGTATGAGTTGTCGCGTAACCCAGACGACTCGGGAGAGATTATCGGCCAGGAGGCACCTGAGACGGGTACAGGAGAGTGCAGGAGAAGGCCAGGTGTCTGCGGGTACTGCAGTTGTGACGGCTGCGGGAGCATCGTATCATTGAGTGATGGTGTGGAGACATTGTCGGGGGCAGGGTGCCAAACGCTGTGGATGAGTGGGAGAGCAGAGCAAAGGCTGGATTCAGAACTGTAGAGCGTGTTGGTCACGACACTAGCTTGGCCGTTCTCCCCAGAAGGGGAATAAAGGGCCATATCGAGATTCGGGTATTCTTGAGGGGGAATCTAAATAGCAAGTGAGTGAGACTTTAGAGGACGGCATGATAACGAGTGTGTGTACCGCCGCATAAGGATCGTATTCAGCGGTTTGCGGGGGGTAAAATGTTGCGAAGGGGTTGGCTGTCTGGAATGACGATAATGGATCCATGGCTGACACGAGAACGGAGGAGTGGATACTTATAATGGGACCGGATTGATGAACGGATCCATGGATAACCAAAGTAAACCCGGGGCACAGCTTACTCGTTGTGGTATGGCACGAACCGACCGCCGTCGAGAAAATTCCGAGAGCTTTAGATCGCGGGGTCAAGGGCTAGAATCAGGCCCTCTTCTTTCTTCCACCTCCTTGGCGCGAGAGGGGCAATTAAATGACGAGAAAAAAAAGGAAAACAAGAAAAGAAAAATAAACAATGGGGCGGCGGCCATTTGTTAACGAATAGAATTTGTCTAGATGTGGCGTTAACCTTCCCCGAGCGCAGATCGAGGTCCCTGTTAGTGTCCTCTCGCCACCCTCAATGCCTACAAGCCCATCCTCGTCTTTGCTTCAGTCCGTAAAGAATGGCTCCATGAGGAAAGAAACCAGCACTCAAGCATGCACTCTTCATCCCGTTCATGCACCCGAGGAAAATGGGTAGTCAAGGCCAACACAATCTGGGAATGCAATAAATACTTTTCGAGGTGGGCGCGGGTGGAGGAGGGACATCGGGGGCATCGAGGGTGAGATCTGGAAGAATCTCAATAATGCCACCATGCCGACCCCGATCGCGCGACCGGGAAGCAGGCTGGGACGGCCATAGCCGGAATCGTAGCCGCCGCCGATGAAGCACGTACTCTGAGGCCGCCAGCCGCGAACCGTGTAAGCTGACGACTAAGTCGATGAAAAACCCTGTCCTCTCCGCAGAAGTTGGCGGCGCCAGTCTCCGGGGTAGCTATGTTATGAGTGCCAGTGCCAGATACAGAATGGATTTGCTTCCGGGTTTTACGTCTAGTCCTTTCGGTGCAGGTGGCCCTCCTCACTTGGATATGGATTTCCCTCTTCAACAGACGCTCTTCGAGTCGCTTGCGAGCAATGATGCCTTGCCCGGTTTCAGGATGGCATTCGTACCCCATTGCCGCTTCTAGAATTCTCCTTGTGTCAACCCTTATCGCTTTTCTCTTAAACTTCTGGCTTTCCGTCTTCAGCGCCCTCACTCCATCATCCTATCCCTACCGTGATTACAATGACTGCGTCGTCCAACGTCCAGCTTTCTCTCCAGATCCAACGCTCCCTTCAAGCTCAAGCCCATCCGTTCGACAGTGCTCTGATCCAACAGACATCGCCTTCTCCCACAACCAGTGATTTTAGTGAGGCGTCGGTCTCGCTAGCCCCGAGTCCTTCTCTCGAATTATTTGGTCCTCCAGCTCCGTCTCTGCTTCCTCCACCAGACGTACAATCCCATTTTTCTGGAGTCTCCACCCCATGCTCCTCCCGATCTCCCTCGCAGATCGTGATTGCCCATCCATATGCGCGGTTATATGCGAAGAAGAACGCTACAGGGGCGAAGCGCCGCAAAATATGGAACCACGCTCTTGAGAAGTCTGTCTTCAGTGCTCATGAAATGTACGTAGATATCATCAATTTCTACGTGATGCATTGACTCACTGGCGACAGAGCAACGATGGGAGCCCCCCACCGGAGGACTATTTATATAGCCACTCTTGAGGCGCACATCGACTGTCTTCATGCACAGTTGCTGGCGATTGGCCTGTATCCAGTGCCATTCGAACGTCTTGAACCATTCAAAGGACTTAATTGCAAGACAGCGAAAGTCAGTCATTTTTTCATCCTGTTTTTTTTTT
>Ga0137390_10002796_pt1 | contig 14043 bp, 17 predicted proteins | sample 15con2h24AmetaG_FD_104937 | JGI IMG/M metagenome (GOLD analysis project Ga0137390, IMG submission 104937) | Vadose zone soil microbial communities from Angelo Coast Range Reserve, California, USA - 15con2h2.4A metaG | ecosystem: Environmental > Terrestrial > Soil > Vadose zone > Saprolite... | reverse complement strand
TTCCGCGACGACGCCGCCGACCTGATCGCCGGGCTCGACATCCTGGCCGTGCCCTCGCGCAGCGACGGCACACCCCTCGTCGTGGGTGAGGCGATGACCGCCGGGGTTCCGGTCGTGGCGAGCCGCGTCGGCGGGCTCCCGGACCAGGTGACCCATCGACGGACCGGGCTGGTGGTCGATCCGGAGGACCCGGAGGGACTGGCGGCAGCGCTCGTGTCGCTGCTACTCGCTCCTGACGAAGCGCGGCAGCTGGGGGAAGCTGGCCGCGCATACGCGGCCCGCTTCTCACACGCGGCGCTCGTCGACCGGATGGAGGAGGTGTACAGCGAGGCGCACCAGGCCCCGCCGCACGGCCGCCCCTCACCCCTTTCCGCTCGACCCCGGCCTACCCCGGGGTGACCTGGCCGCAGGCAAGCATCGCCGCTGCTACAGATCAGGAGATCACCGGTCAGCTGGCCGACGGGCGCGGCCTGGGCGTAGCGGGCGCCGAGCAGGCCGGCGGCACAGGTAGTACAGCCGTCGCGGGGCCAGGGTGGCGGGGCCTGGGCCCGATCCAGCAGCGCACCGGCCCGATCGAGTGAGCCGACGGTGAGCTCCGCATCGGCTGCTGCGAACAGCCGCGTGGCGCGCAGGCGCCCGTCCACCGACAGCTCAGCCGCGCGGACCCGAACGTCGCCGTGGCCGCGTACCCGCCGCGCTCGCGTGCGCGCGCCCGGCCGCCTGCTCCAACCTTGCCGCCACCGCGTCATCAGGCCCGCGCGCAGCCATCCCCAAATGCCACCCGACCCGATCCGGATGCTGGCCCGCGTCACCCGCAGCCGCCAACACCCGATGAAATCCGACGTTTCTGCGAGAGCGTGGTGCCGTGGCAGACGACGGACCGCACCAGGGAGTGACGGAAAACGACCTGCGGACCGAACTCGACCAGGTCCCGGGTCCTCATGGACGCTCGCGACGGGTGATGTGGCGGCTACGAGTGAGCCTGACCAGGTGGAAGTGCTGGACGACGGGTCGGTCGTCATCATCGGGGCCGTAGCCGGAAGGACCGAGGACCATGCGCGGGAGCGGGCCGCCAGGCGCGCCGCCAGTCGACGTCGCGGCGGGTGGCCAGCAGGATGTGCCCGCCGGGCAACTGCCCCAGCACGCGCCTACCTCGAGGTCATGGGAAGTGAAGGCACTCAGCGTGTCGCCGCTTCGGTCAGCATTTCGCCGGGCCAGGGGATGGCCCGGCGAAATCACCTCCGGCACCTACAGCTTCCGCCGGATACACGGCACCGCACACCATGAGCACGGCGATGACGATGACCAGGCCGATAAACCATGGGCGGCTCCCTCCGGCGACCCCGGGGCACCTGGCCGCCTCCGGCGGCTGATCCCCGGTGGCCTGCCCCCAACCTACATTCGCAATCAGGAACTAGCAATATATTTCTAGAAACTGCGTGATAGTTTCTGGAAGGTGGCGAGCTGGGGCTTCCTGACCAACCACGCCCGGGTGCTGCTGTGCATCGCACACGACCCGGCCGCGCCGCTCCGCGACATCGCGGCCAGCCTGGGCATCACCGAACGCAGCGCCTACGGCATCGTCACCGGCCTGACCGCAGACGGCTACGTCGCCAAGCACAAAGACGGCCGCCGCAACCGCTACCAGATCCAGGCGCACCTCCCGCTGCCCGAACCCGCCAGCCAGGAACCCGCCATCGGCGAAGCCCTCGCCCTCCTCGCGGGCGCCGGCGCGGGGCAGCAGCTGACCGGGACGCGACCAGCCTGAGGCCACCGCAGCGAAGCGGCGTGCAGGCACCCCGGGCAGACGGCCGGCGCCGAGCAACCCGGCCCGCCTCATCTGACCGGAAGCCCGTGACGGACCCCGGCACCGGCGTCCTTCCCGGGCCCGGGAAGGACGCCTGGACCGAGGACGCCCAGACCATCGCCGCGCTCCGCGGCGAACCCGGCATCGCATCCGTCCCTGCCCCCGCGAGCAACTCCCCGGCTTGCTCCCCCCTGCCGCCAGCCGGCTCGTCATCGGCCCGTCCCAGGTCAGTCGCCGTGACGCCAGCGGCCTCGCCATGCTGATGGGCACCGGGCACCGCGCTGCCCGGCGGCGTCTCGCGGCTGGCCGCGCCCCCGCCCCCGGTGGCCAGGCTCTCGCGCATCACCGGCCTCGGCCGGCAGCCCGGCATCGTCCCCGCTGTCCAGGCCGCTCCACCGGCCTGGCGGGGTGGCCGGGCGACGGCCTTACGGCGGAGCGGCCCCGCCGCAGGCACGGGCCTGGTCAGCACGGGGCACCGCGGGCCCGAACGCCGGCCGACCGGATACAACCGGCAGGCTGGCCGCCGGCTCGCGGGCCGCCGGTGAGGCCGCGGTGCCGGGGCGGGCCAGCCTGCCGACGGTGTTGAGGCGGCGCAGGGCCTGGGCGTAGGAGCCCGCCAGGCTGCTCTGGCAGTAGGGCAGGTCTCGCTGCCGGCAGAACTCCTCGATCAGGGCCTGGGAGCGTCGCAGGTTGGGGCGGGGCATGGACGGGAACAGGTGGTGCTCGATCTGGTAGTTCAGGCCGCCCAGGGCGAAGTCGGTCAGCCAGCCGCCGCGGACGTTGCGGGAGGTGAGTACCTGGCGGCGCAGGAAGTCGCTCCGGTCGGCCGCGCCCAGGACGGGCATGCCCTTGTGGTTGGGGGCGAAGGAGCAGCCCAGGTACAGGCCGAACAGGCCCTGCTGCACCAGGATGAACACCACTGCCTTCACCGGCGGGAGCACCAGCAGCACAAGGGTCAGGTAGCCGGTGGCATGCGCAGCGAGCAGCGCCGTCTCCCAGGACCGGTGGCGGGCTGCCCGGCGTGCCAGCGCGCGGATGCTCGCGACGTGCAGGCTGACGGCTTCCAGGAGCAGCATCGGGAAGAACAGGTATGCCTGGTACCGGAACACCAGCCGGGCCACGCCCCGGCCGGTGCGCGCCCGTGCGGCGGTGAAGGCCAGCGCGCCGACTGCGATATCGGGGTCAGCGTCCTCCTGGTTGGGGTGGGCGTGGTGGCGGTTGTGCTTGTCGACCCACCAGCCGTAGCTCAGCCCGATGCCGAGGTTGCCGTGCAGGACGCCGGCGACGTGGCTGGCCCGCCGGGAACCGAAAATCTGCCGGTGCCCGGCGTCGTGGCCCAGGAACCCGATCTGGGTAAAGACCACCGCCAGGAACGCGGCCACCGCCAGCTGCCACCACGAGTTGCCCACCACCACGAAGGCGGTCCATCCGGCAGCCAGGGCCGCGGCCGTGACCGCGATCTTCCAGATGTAGTACCCCGGGCGCCGCTCCAGCAGCCCCGCCTCCTTGACCTGCCGGGACAGCTCTGCGTACTCGCTGCCGCGCCGCGGCGCAGACGATGCGGGGGCCAGCTGGATCTGCCGGGTCACGGCAGTTGCTGCTTCGGGGGATCGCACCGGGAACTCAGATCATCGGCGAGCCGGGACACGCGCAGCAGGGTGTCGCTGAGCGCGGTCAGGCCGGCGGCCGGGGCGCCGCGGTGGCCGGGCAGCAGCGGGGCGGCGCGGACCGGGCGGATCAGGTCGCCGGCGTCGGCGTCGGTCAGCGGCGCCCGCCTGGCGCTGTGGTCGTTCAGCACCTCTGTGGCGACACCGCCGAGCCCGGACACCACCAGTGGGCCGGATACCGGTTCCTGTACCACGCCGATGATCACCTCGGTGCCGTCGGTGACCATCGGCTGGGCAAGGATCCCGGTGAGGCGTTCGGCGAACTTCCCTGCGAGCTCTTCGTACGCACGGCGCACGTCACCGGCGCCGCTGAGGTCCGGCTTGACGGCGTCGGCGTCGCTCTTGTGCAGCATGCCAGGAACGTCGGCCTTTATCGCTACGCGGCCGCCAGGCTCGCTCGATACCCGTGGATTGCATTCCGCTGGTCTCGTTTCGCATCTTCTCATTGGCGGATTCATTGGCGGAAGCCGGGCAGCGACGGCTCGCGGCCGGCCACGAGTAACGGGAGCGCGTAGCCGGGCGCAATGGTGAGTGGCCGCTCTGAGTGATCTGCTGAACCGTTCATGGTCACGTGCCGCTGGCCGCTGGGGACGAGCCGCTCCCGGCGGTGGCGCGTGCGCGGGTTTGTTTCAGGTGAGGGCGGGCCGGCGATCGGGTCGAGGAGGCGGCGAAGACGGCTGGCGGTCGCGGCGACTGCCGGGGAGTAGGTGAGGGGCTGACGGGTGAGGACGGACAGCAGAGAAAGCGCGGCCCGGGTGAGAGCGGCCTGGCTGGTGCCGGCGTAGGCGCGGGCCAGGGCGTGCAGGGCGGGAGTAAACCGGCGGCAGGGGTCGGCGTCACGCCACGCGTCGGCGTGCATGAGCACGGCGGCGATTGCCTGGCGGAGTTCAGCGGCGTCGGCGGCGTGCCGGGTCCGCCCGGTGGGCCCGCGCGCGGGCCCCCTGTACACCGGGCCGGCGGCGCCGATGCCTGCGTCCGCTTTGCCGTCAGGCCGGCGCTGGCCCCGCCCCGGGCTGGTGATCGCGGCCTGGACTGTGGGGAAGATATCGAGCCGCCGGTGGAGGCCGGTGATGCGCAGAACCTTGGCCACCGCAGGCGCCGGCGCAGCCAGGTGCAAGAACCCGCCGAGAAGCCCGGCCCGGCGCCCGGTGGCCACCAATACGGCGAGGCCGCTGGCATCAGCGTAACTCACCGCTGACAGGTCGATGACGAGCCGGGTGGCGGCGGGGCGGAGCAAGCCAAGGAGCTGCTCGCGCAGGGCGGGAGCGCACGCGATGTCGAGTTCGCCGCTGAGCGCGGCGATGACGTAGCCGCGCCCAGACCGGCAGGAAACACTCAGGCCACGAACGCCGTCGGTGCCCGGGTCCATCACCGGCGTCCGATCAGATGGGCAGCACAGGCTGGGTGGTGCACATCGAACCCGGAGGCCAGTGCTGCAGCGGGCCAGGGAGCGCAGCGGGTGCGTTCCGCGAGTATGGCCGCCATCCCCGTCGTCTAGAGCGCCGCGCCGGCCGGGTCTCGGGCCAGCGCTGAGCCGCGGCGAAGGCGGGCTCAGCGGGAATCGGGGAAGGAGCACCGGCAGGGGCGGCATGAGGGACGCGTGCGGTCCGGCACTGTCGTGCGCGATCATGTGGCCGCCTCCTTCCCGTCCGCTCACAGGCGGGGCTGGGGCTCTTGCCGGGCCGGCCGTGATGCGGTCGCGGCGTGGTCCTGGCCGCGGAGTGTGCCTGGTCTCCGGCCGGGGCTAGGGGTGCCGGAGGGTTCGGCGCATGATCCGGCGCAGCTGCATGATCCGGGTTCTACCCGCGCCGGCGATCAGCCGGTGCGGATCCTGCCGATCCGGGTGGGCCCTGGCTGGCGCGGAGCCGCTGCCGGGGCAGGCTCGGACGGCAGGCGCGGGGCGGAGCCGCTGGCGGATGGGCGCGGCCGGGTGCTGGCTGCGCCCGGGCGCGGCGCCGCTGGTCCGGGCATGACGCTGTTTCCTACGCGGGCGGGGAACGGTGCCGCGTCCCGGCCACTGCCGCGACAGCGGCCGGCCAGGACGCGCAGGCGGGGGATGCGCGGCGCTAACCGACGCCCATCAGGGCGGGCGTCAGCTGGCGGCGGGCGCGGCCTGACGCTACCGCGATCATCTCCGCCCGGCTGGCGGTCACCTGCCCGGCGCCGGCCAGGCGTACCGCGTGACGGCCCTGGCCGTCGCTGGCCCGTGGCGGGGTCACCGCTGGAGGCGCGCCGTCGTCGTCGAGCCAGGCCAGGGCCAGGGCGTCCGCGGCCCCGAGGTCATTGGCGGTGAAAGTGTTCATCGTGTCACCGCATCCACATCCGCAGCCGCCAGGCCAAGGGATCTGGCCCAGCGGCTTGCATCGGGCACCGGCAGCCTCAGCCGCATGCGCGGCACTGCGAGCGCCATGAGCACGGCCATCACGTTGACCAGGCCGATGGGCAAGCGCCCCTCCGGTAGCCCCGGGTAAGCTGGCCGCCCTCGGTGGCTGAATTCCGGTGCGTGCCGTTCACGCTACACTCGCAGCTGAAAACTAGCAACCATTTTCCAGAATTTGGCGGGATATTGATGGCGGCGAACTGGACCTTCCTGACCAACCACGCCCGGGTGCTGCTGTGCATCGCACACGACCCGGGGATACGCCTGCGCGACATCGCGGTCAGCCTGGGCATCACCGAGCGCAGCGCCTACGGCATCGTCGCCGACCTGGCCGAGGCCGGCTACATCGTCAAGCAGAAGGACGGCCGCCGCAACCGCTACCAGATCCAGGCACACCTGCCGCTGCCGGAACCTGCCAGCCGGGAGCGCACCGTCGGCGAAGTCCTGGCCCTACTTGCCGGCACCGACGCGAGGCTGTAACTGACGCCGAGCGGACGCACCTGACGCCGCCACCGCCAGGCGAAACGCCACCGCAAGCCGGCCGGCGGCGGCGGCACCCGCGCAGGATGCGATGAGGGTCCCGGCCGTGGGCGCGATGCCGCATGTAGCCGCGTGTCGCGCACGGCGGCCCTGTCCCGGGCTCCTGCTGGGCGCGGCAGCAGACCCCTTTGGTCCTGACGGAACCCCGGCTCCGGGCTATCGTGGCGGGGGCAGTAAGGAGCATGGATGTCATCGAGCTCAGAGCCAGTGCACCTCAGCAACCATCACCGCAACACGCTGCGCCAGCTCTTCCAGCATCCCGTGAGCCACAACATCGAGTGGCATGCCGTGGTGTCGCTGCTGGAGGCGGTCGGCTCAGTCGTGGAGCACCACGATGGCAAGGTCGCCGTGACTGTCGGGTCTGAGACCGAATTCTTCGACCCTCCCGCGCACAAGGACATCGACACCCAGGCGGTTGTCGACCTGCGCCGGATGCTGAGCAGTGCCGGCTACGGAGTCGAGGTTGAGGAAGTCGAGGCCAACGGTCAGGAGGACTGACCGTGGCCAGCCGCGTGCCGGGCGGCAGACAGGTCGTCACCGTTGTCCAGCCGCTCCTCAGCACGGTCGAGCGCGGCCAGCCGATCGCGCAAGCTGGCCGCAATGGCGTCGTCCATGCCCTCGGCGGTAAGTGGCTGCGCGGGATCGGCAATGTCTCCTGTCTCGTTTTCTGCCGCCCGGTCCTGCTGGCCCTGCCGCCTCGGTGTCCCTGAGCAGGCTCTGCACCTCGGCTCGCTCGGCCCGCGCCCAGTCCTGGTCCTGGTCCATCTGTTCTCCCCCGTGCGCATCGGTCGATACGTCAGCACCCCTGGACCGGCTGGCGTGCTCCGGTCCGGCCCGGCGCCCCCCGGCGTACCCCTGCCACATCGCCCGTGCCGGGAATGCTGTCACCTTACGCGGTCTGCGCACGGGTGGAGGAGGCTGCTAAGGGGATCGATCGGGTACTCGAGGTACGGGCCACCCCCGGCACCGGCCACCAGGCGGAGGTTGACGAGCAGCCCGATCCCGTTCGTCCATGCGTGCGGGCTGAACCACCGCCCCTTCGAGAGGACGAGCCCGGCGAGCGTCCTCGCCCGCGAGATGCCGACCGCGAGCACTGCATCAGGCTGGAAGACATCGAGCGCGTCAACATCCGCCAGTGCGATGAGCTCAGGGAAGCTCCGCACCATCTCCCCGCCAGCGACTCGGATGCCACTGCCCGCTTTCACGGCCACCATCGCACGCGCGTCGGCGCCCGTCGAGCGGCTCCTCGAGCCACAGCACGCCGAGCTCACTCAGACGATCGCCAGGCTAGGCGCCGTTGGCTGATCGGCGAGCGACATAGTGCGTGATAATCGCACGCAACGACCGCTGGGCGCGGCTGGCCGCACTCTCTGTAGGGCACTTGCTGCCCGGATGAGATGACCAAGACCCGGTTCAGGGACCCCGCGACCGTCACGTGGCGACAGCTGGTCAGTCCGCATCGCAATGAACATGCGGGAGCTAGTTCGCGGTCCGGTCCGCCGTCTGAGTCCACCAGGCGAGGTTGCTGCGGGTGGCCAGGGTGTCGGGATGCTCGGGGCCAAGGACCCGCTCGCGCACGGGCAGCAGCGCCGCGCATTGGTCGCGGGCCCCGGCCGCGTCCCCCGCCTCCCCGGTGAAGCGGGCGAGGATGGCGCGGGTAAGCAGGGTTGTCGGGTGTTCCGGGCCGAGGATCCGCTCAGAAAGGGGCAGCAGCGCGGCGAACTGGTCGCGGGCCCCGGCCGCATCCCCGGCCTCCCCGGTGAAGCGGGCGAGGTCGGGGCGGTCGCTCAGGGCTTCGGAGTTTTCTGGACCGAACACCTGCTCGACCGCCGGCAGCAGCGCGGCGTACTGGTCGCGGGCCGCGGCCGCATCCCCCGCTTCACCAGTGAAGCGGGCGAGGTCGGCGCGGGCGGTGGCCAGGGTTTCCGGGTGGTCCGGGCCGAACACCCGCTCGTAGACGGGTAGCAGCTCGGCGTACTGGTCGCGGGCCGCGGCCGCATCTCCCGCCTTCCCGGTCCAGCGGGCGAGGCTGGCGCGGGCGGTCAGGGTTTCCGGGTTTTCCGGGCCGAAGGCCCCGACCCGCGCCTCGAACACATCCTGGCAGAGATCACGGGCGGCGGCGTAGCTGCCGCTGTGTCCCAGATAATCGGCGATCAACCTCATGCCAGCGCTGCCAGCGGCCAGGGCGGCCCTGGCGTGTGGCAGGAGCAGCGCATACATCGGCCATGTTCCTGGCTCCCCCGGGTCATCAGGGACCGCGGCCTCGATCACGGCGGCGGCGGCCAGCCGCCATTGGGCGGCAAGCTCCCTGGTCATCTGGTCAACAGTGACCGCCTGCGCCAGCCGGTGCACCGACACTAGCCCGCCGGCCGGCGGGCTAGTCAGCGAATACCGGCGCAGCGCCGCGACAGCATCAGCAGCTGCCAGCCCGTCCTCCAGCAGTGGCATCAGCACTGGCGCCACGTCAGGCCCGAGCCGTCTGGCGAGCCCTGGGTGAGGCTGCAACAGCAGTCGCAGCGGGATCGCCTCAGGCGCACAACATGCCAGCAGCCGCAGCAGACTAACTGCCCCCGGGCCGGCTCGCTGCAGCCGCTCGAACGCCATCGTCCAAGTGGCCGCCACCGTCTTGCTGTAGCCCGTGGGCTCCCCCCGGGCGAGCAAGTCCGCGCGCCGCTGCTGGAAAGATGCCAGGTAGCCGGCCAGGCCGTCGCCAGTGGCCTGCAGGTACGCGGCGACCTGCTCCAGCGCCAGCGGCAGCCCGCCCAGCTCACCGGCCAGCTCCACCGCAGCACGCTCGTCTGGATCGCCGGTCCGGCTGACCAGGAACCCGGCCGCCACATCGGTTTCCAGCACCGGCACATCCAGGCCCTGGCCCGGGATATCTCTCGGAATTCGTCGACCGCGTCGAGGGCCAGCATGAGCGCATCGTGCTGACCCGTAACGGCCACGCCGCTGCTGTCCTGATCAGCCCGGAAGACCTTGCCCAGCTTGAAGAGACCATCGACGTCCTGAGCGATCCCGCGGCGCTCGCCGATATTCGCGAAGCCGACGATGCCTACGCCCCGGGTGATGTAGTCCGCGGCGTGGAAGCCGTCCGCCAGCTGTGCCGATGAGCCGCGAGGGCGACTACGAACTCGTCCTCACCCCGCCAGCGCGCCGCGCCCTGACAGGAAAGCTGCCTCAGCCGGTCGCCGCAGCCGTGATCGAGTTCTTGACCACATCATTGACCCGCCAGCCACACCGGGCCGGGAAGCCGTTGCGCGATGACCTGGCTGGCGTCTGGTCCGCGCGCCGGGGCACCTACCGCGTTCTCTACCGCATCCGTGAAGATCTCCGCGAAGTGATCGTCCTTCGCGTTGAACACCGCCACGACGCTTACCGGCCGTTGTAACCACGGCGACGACACGACCCAATCGATGATCCGGATCTGCCGCCGAGCAGCGCGACGCGGGCCCGGGACGATCCCGCCGAAAGCGCGGGCAAAGATCGTCAGGTGGTCACGGAGCGTGGCCGATCACGGTGACAGCATGCACGTAGAACCGCCTTATTGCGCGCGTTCCCTGGTCGGAAGGCGGTGGTCCGTCTCGCGCCGAACGATCGTTCGGCGGCAGGCCGGGGAGCGTGTGGCGAGTCGGGGGCATTGAGCACCTTGCCCGGGACAAGGCCGGGGACGCTTCAGTACAGATTAGCCCTGCGCCCGCTGGCGCAGCGACCCTCCGATGAAAAGGGCGGTCTGGTGTCGCGGCCCAGGCTGTTCGCGGCGCTCGCCCGAGGAGAGCAGGGCCGGGTGGCGCTATTACCGGCTCCGCCCCGCAGCGGCAAGACCGTCAGGGCGGTGCCCTGGCCGCTTTTTGCCGTGCTCAGCCGACTGATCCCCGAGGGCGCCCGGGCTGGGGCCTGGTGCTGGTGTCTCTGGCCGGGTGCGTGATTACCCAGGCCCTGGTCATAGCCGGGGCTTCGGCCGGGTCGGCTGTCGTGCACGCCGCGGCGGGGCGCGTGGACGCAGGGCGGGTCGCGTTCGGCTGGCGAGGACTGTGGCTGGCGTTCCTGACCTCGGCGATTCCGGCCATCGTGTTCACCGTGACCGGCCTGCTTGGCTTGCGGCCGGGCGGGACTGTCTCCGCAGTGGGTCTCTGCTTTGGGCTGGGTGTCGGCGGTGGCGCACCGGCTGGTCATCTTCACGCCGCTGGCCGCCGTCATCTGGATCCTCGCGCGGGCCGGCACGCTGCCAAGATCATGGGAAACGGCCAACGGCTGCAGCGGTGCCAACCGCAGCCTCGAGCCAGATGTCGCTTGAGGCAGCGCTCAGCTTGCGGTATTTCGGCTGCTAGTGGCACCAAGCAGGCTTGCCAGCCCCGAACGCCCGGCGCGATGACTGTCAGCCGGCCCTTGGCGGCTGCTCCGATCACCGTGCTGGCACGCGTGCCCACTGGCCGATCATGAGCCAGGACAAGGGCACCAGGCCCTTCGCGGCGCGCAGCTCATCGCGCAAATCGTGCTCGACGCTGTGCAGGACCTCTTCCTCGGCACCCAGGCCGTACTCGACGATCTTGGGGAGCATGCTGCGGGCGAACAGTGCCCAGCGACGGTACGCGACGTTGTCGTGGGCCGGGTGAAGCACGAACTCCGCCAGCGGCCTGGGGTCGGGCTCGAGTCCGGCGTCGCGCATCCGCGAGTACAACTCGGCGCCGATGTCGAGCCGGGCGCCGGATCGTTCGAATACCGAGGCGAAGAGAGCCAGCAACGCCGCCAGCACCGGCTGACTGCCTTCGGACGTGGCCGTCACCGAGGCCACCTGCTCGTGGAACGCGATGATCCCGCCGGGGCGGACACGCTCGGCGAACAGGCGCAGCGCCTCGGTCGGGTCGTTCATGAACATCAGGACGAGCCGCCCGACGGCGGCGTCGAACAGCTGTCCTGAATCGGCGGACCGGGGCGTCTACCTGGCGGAACGAGACGTTGGCGATTCCTTGCGCTACGCGCCGTTGCTCGGCCAGAACGATGGCGTCGCCGTCGAGGTCTACCCCGGTAACCGAACCCTCGGCACCGACGAGGGCGCTCAGCAGGAAGCTGACGTCGCCGGCCCCGCAGCCAATGTCGAGTACGTGCATGCCAGCACTGATCCCGGCCCCGCGCAGCATCCGTTCGGTCAGCGGCCGGAATATCTCGGCCTGCTCGATCAGCCGTTCATACTCGGCGCTGCTGCGGCCAAAAGCATAGTCGGTGTCCTCCACTGTCCCCGGTCCCCTAACGGGCGTCATTTGATCACCGGCTCACCCGCTTCCAGGCTCACGTCCCTCTCCAGGGCTCGGCCGGCGACCGGGACGCCGAGTTGCAGCACGAGCCAGATCCTGCTGGTGTCGGTGAGCAGGTGCGGTTCCCCGAGCGGGTCTCCGTCGACTATCAGCAGGTCGGCGAGCTTGCCGTCTTCCACGGTGCCGATGTGTTCCGCCAGGCCCAGTGCCTCAGCGGCGGTCCTGGTCGCGGCCGTAAGTGCTTCGCGCGGGCTGAGCCCGTGGCGGATCATCCGCTGGATTTCCAGCCCAGTGCCCAAAGCGACGTCGCTGCCGAGCGCGATCTTGACGCCCGCGTCCCGGGCGGCGCGCATGCTGGTGGCGCCCTCGCCGATGTTGCGGCGGGCCAGTTCGGCGAGCATCGGCGTCATCTCCGGGAAAGGCTCGGCCTCCTCGCCGTCCACATCGCCAAGCCCGGCCATCCAGTAGTAACCCGACAGCGTCGGAACCAGCACCTGGTCGTTGGCGGCCATCGCCTCCAGCAGGTCGGGCCGCCGGTGCAGGTACATGCCGTGCTCGATGGTGTCCGCGCCGTGCGCGATCGCCGCCTCGCACCCGGCCAGCCCTTCGGCGTGCGCGGAGACCTTGAACCCCATCCGGTGCGCCTCGCCGGTCACGGCCGAAAGCTCGGCTGCGGTCAGCTGGAGCGGATCGGGATCCTCCAGCTCGTTGGAGCGGGCGCCGGTGGTCATGACCTTGATGAAATCCGCCCCGGCCCGGATCTGCTCACGGACCGCCCGCCGCATATCACCTGGCCCGTCGGCTTCGCGGTACATGTCCCCGTAGAAGCGGCCGCCGGGCGCCGTAGCCGAGACGATCTTCCCGCAGGTCAGGACGCGCGGGCCCCGGAACGCGCCGTAGCGCATCGCCTGCCGGGCCTCCTGCGGCGCCAGCCCCTGCGACCCGGTGACACGGATCGTGGTCACACCTTGGCGCAGATAGTCCCGCAGCTCGGCCTGCAGGAAATGCGCCGCCGTCCCGGGCAGCACCTCCTCCGCCCCCCGCAGCACCCGCGGGACGCGGCCTGCTGCGTGCGTATGGGCATCGATCAGCCCAGGCAGCAGCACCCGCTGCCCAGCGTCGATCCGCCGCGCCCCCTCAGGGCACCGCTCCGGCGCAGTTGCGACCCGCCGGATGACACCATCCTCAACCAGCACCGCAACGCCATCACGCACCGGGCCGCCGGTGCCGTCAAACAGGCGCAAGCCGGTCAGCCACAGCCGTCCCGCCCCGGCTGGGGGAGCTGCGATCAGGGCCGGAAACCGGTGCGGCATGCCCGCTCTGTCCCCGGCCCGCCCGCACGCGGGCCCGCAAGATACCCGAAACCTCGTCCATCCATGAGCCCGAATCTTCCCCCTCCGCAGCCACCGCAGAACCGGTGCCGTCCCGCTTGGGCCATAGTGACTGGTGCACCGGGCCGCCCGCCAGCCATCGGTTGCAGACGGCTTCGGCAAACCTGCCGGCTCGTGCCCGGGCATGACGATGAGCGCCCCGGGCGTTCGGCCCCGCTGCGGCTGGTGGCTGAGGACAAGGTCGCGGCACTGGGCCAGGTCACCACGAAAACGTCGCGGACCGAGCCACGGGCGCAGATCGAGGCCCGGCTCCGCGAGGCGAGTTCCCACGCAGGCACCGGCCGCCTGGCGTTGAGCCCGCAGTGCCGCTTCGCCACCCGGTCGCCGGCAACGCTATCACTGCTGAGGCGCTGAGCCTCCTCGTCCGCGCCGGCCGCGACCTGCTGCCCGCCTGAACCGCCGCCGAAGAACCCCGGTCTGAGCCGTGGAGGTGGCCATCACATCCGGCCAGGGGGACTGGGCGCCGCTGGCAGACACCGGAGACGCGGATGATGACCAGGCCGCCGACCTAGTTGCGCCTGGTACCAGGTACCGGCCGGGCGTCTTCCGGGAGCCGTTTGCCGGCAGCGACGCCATCCGCGGTACTGGCGGCCAGGAGCCGGCTCGCAGCGCGACATCGTCAGGCGCACCGGGCCACCGGTCATCACCGATGCGAGAGTTGCGGCCGGAGGTGAACCACCAGGGCACAGATGAGTACCCCTCACCTCGCCCTGTCCCCAGGCCGCCGCATGACGCTTCGGGAACGCCGAAAGCAGGTGACCTAGGGACAGCAACCCAATCGGTCGGCACACCTCTCAGCCGCTCAGACTCGCCGATCGACTCGGAGGCGACCAACCTCGCCCATCACGCTGTGTTACAAGCCTTCGGTGGCTTGACGCACCCGAGCCGCCTTACCTGCATCCGCCTGTGACCGCAAGCGTTCGATTTGGGGTTCTGCGGTCATGGTCACCTTGATCTGGGGATGCCTGAGTCTGCTCCCTGTCTCCTGATAGCTGCCGGGTTC
>Ga0137390_10002795_pt1 | contig 14045 bp, 12 predicted proteins | sample 15con2h24AmetaG_FD_104937 | JGI IMG/M metagenome (GOLD analysis project Ga0137390, IMG submission 104937) | Vadose zone soil microbial communities from Angelo Coast Range Reserve, California, USA - 15con2h2.4A metaG | ecosystem: Environmental > Terrestrial > Soil > Vadose zone > Saprolite... | reverse complement strand
CTGCAATCCTGGGTTTGTGATCGTTTCGCGCATGTAGCCCGCCGGGGTTTTGTCGCGCCCGATTCCCTGCTTGCCATAGATGCGCAGCGAATCTTTGGCCCGCGTCATGGCCACGTAGAACAGGCGGCGCTCTTCCTGGTCGTGCAGGGTCTTGTCATCGCCCACCGCAGCCGAATCCGGATCGCGCAATTCTCCGGGAAACTCCACCAGGCTTTCCCGGTAACCGGTGGGGAACGAACCGCTGGTCGCGCGCAGAATGAAGACATGAGAAAACTCGAGACCTTTGGCGCCGTGCACAGTCATGAGCCGAACAGCGTCTTCATCCGGTTTCGAAGCGATGGGAATCACTCCGCCCGCCTCGCGAAAATAATTCAGGTACTCGATCCATTCGCCTAGTTCGCCGGTTTCGGTGGTTGCCTTGTTCTCCCAGTCACTGGCGAACTTCAGGGTGGCCTGCACCGCGGCGGTTGATGGGTCAAGTCCGAATTGTTTTCCAATCAGCTGCAGGGCAGATCGAGTCTTGGCTTGCTTGCGGATGACTTCATCGCGGGCCCGGCGCACGCACTCTAGTACGGCACCACCTCCGGCAACTGTGTCCAGCACCGAGGCAAGTGTAACCGCCGCTCCTTCCTTAGACTCTTGCGCAATCGCGCGCAGCGCGGTTCGCAGTTGTTCCGGATCGACGTCGAATTGCGGCAGCGCCGCCGCTCGAAAAAGACTGGCATCGGATCCAAGGTCGACCGCGACGGCTACGCAGGCGAACAAATCCCGCACCTCGGGCGTGTCGCTTACATCCATATTCTCGATGGAGAACGGAATTTCATGCCCCGCCAGCTCCTGAACAACCTCATCGCGCTGGATGTGAGAACGGTAAAGGATGCCGAAGTCTCTCCACTTGCATCGCGAATGCGTCTTTATTTCCTCGATGATGCGTACCACGTCAGGGGCCTCCGCATCTTTGCCCTTAAATGAAATTGCTTCCACGGGGACCGTGAGCATCGGTTTTCCTTTTTTTCTTGCCTCTTCTTCCCGCGCCGACTGAAGAGGAGTGCGCCGATAGGCAAGGGCTCCGGACTCCTTCGCGGCAAATACCGGGGGATTTTTGTCGACCACGGCAAAGGCGCATTGCAGAATCGGAGTGACTGATCGCCGGTTCTTGCCCAGCACGACCAGTTTGGTCTGGGGAAAGTTCCGAAGAAACAAATGGAACGCGGCGCTGGAAGCCCCGCGAAAGCGGTAGATAGCCTGATCGGGATCGCCAACGCCGAAAACGTTCGCTTCGGTTCCCGCGAGGGTGGACAGAATCTTGATCTGTGCGAAGTTGGCGTCCTGAAATTCGTCCACAAGAATAAAGGGGAAGCGGGCTCGCTCCCCCGCCAGTAGATTTTCGTCGCTGGTCAACAAATCGTGGGCGCGCGTAATCATGTGGCCGAACGTGCCCAGATTCTTTTCGCGAAGCCAGACCTCCGTGGTGGCAAATACCCGGGAAATTTCCTGGCAGCGTCCTATCACCTCGTCGTCGCTCAGTTGGTCCCTGGACTTCGCAACCCGCGGAACCGGTAATTCGCCCCGCTCAAGACCCGCAACGTACGCGGCATACTTTTCTGGCGTTACCAGTTCGTCGTGACAGCGGCTGAGGAAGCTCAGCAAATCGTTCAGAAACTGTCCTACATTCGCCGCCCGGACGTAGTGTTCCAGACGAAGTTCGTGAATTCTCTTGCGGAGAAAAATCCAGAGATCTTTGTCATCGAGGACGCCAAAGTCTTTTCCGGCGCGCTTGAGCAGGCCGAGGCAGTAATCGTGGAATGTTGCGGAATGAATTTGCTGCCCGAGCAGCGAACGCACCCGGTCGCGCATCTCTCCCGCAGCGGCTACTGTGTAGGTGAGGGCGAGTATTTCTTCTGGCTTGGCATGCCCTTGCTGAACAAGGCGGGCGATGCGGTGGATCAGGACCGAGGTTTTCCCGGTGCCCGCGCCCGCTACCACCAGCATCGGCCCGTGAGCATGCGCGATGGCTTCCTGCTGGCGATCGTCGGGAATGAATGGTGCGGCTTGAAATTTCGATTTGGAGACAGCCATTGCGGCTCAGAATACCACCATGCTGGGGAGCGAACGGGGAAATGAAATCCTTCAGAAAGCCTGGAGTGAGGAGATGGCGGAAGCGACAACCGCGGTAGCAGCGATGGCGGCCGTCTCAGCGCGGAGTATCGTATTGCCGAGCGAAGCCGAGATCCATCCGGCTTGCCGGAACGATTGCAACTCGTCGTCGGTCCAGCCGCCTTCGGGGCCGACAGCCAGAGTAATTCCGCCGCTGGCCGAATCTGGTTTCACAATATCGAGAAGCAGAGTTCGATCTTCCGATTCCGCCAGGACGATCCGCAGGGCATCGGAAGCATCCAACGCGTCTGCAAGCTTGAGCGGCGCCACCATCTCCGGCGGGACAACGCGGCGCGACTGCTCGGCCGCTTGCCGGGCAATACGCAGCCAGCGTTCGCTCCGCTTTGTCGAAGCCTCCGCCAGGTGGGAATCGGTCCGCCGTGCGATTACAGGTACAATACGAGCCACGCCGAGTTCCGTACACTTCTCAATCGCCCACTCCATGCGGTCGAACTTGAAGATGGCGAGAAGCAGCGTGATCTGGACCACATCCGCCGTGGAAATCTCTTCGCCCAACTCAAACTCGACGCGGCCGCCGCTTATAGAATCGATTCGTCCGCGGCGCACCGCTTCTCCGGTGGAGATGTCGAAATCTTGTCCCACCCGAGCCCGCAGCACACGCGCCAGATGATCCGCATGCTCGCCGATGAGGGCAGCGCGGTTACCGGAGACCTCGTCGGCAATCCAACGTCGGCGTGTCATGAAAATGGGAGTCGCAGCGCCTGAAGGCGCGATCGGGAATACGACGATGCGATATGCCTAAAGGCATATCCTGATACGAATCCTGGTTTGCGAATCTTAAATACGAATCCTAAATACGAATCTTGGATACGAATCTTTCGTTCGGCCGCGGCCGCCGCTACCCGAAAATGTCCTTCACTTTGCCCATGAGCGCCCGCATCATCGGCTGATTGTCCACTCTCGCCGTGGTCTCCAATTCCTGCAACAGCTCTTTCTGGCGTTTGGTCAACTTGGACGGAATCTGCACCCGCACGTCAACATAGAGATCGCCTTTGCCGTGCCCATTGAGCACCGGTATTCCCTTGTTGCGGATGCGGAACGTAGTGCCGGGCTGAGTTCCATCCGGAATCTTAAGCATATGCTCGCCTTCCAGTGTGGGCACGCGAATCTCCGTGCCCATCGCGGCTTGCGTCACCGATAGCGGCACAGTGCAATGCAGATCATTCCCTTCCCGCTCAAAAAACGGATGCTCCTTCACGTGGAGCACGACATAAAGATCCCCTGCCGGTCCTCCGAAAGGCCCGGCTTCTCCGCCGCCCGTGAATCGGATTCGCGTACCGTCTTCCACGCCCGCCGGAATCTTCGCGTCGACGGAACGTTGGCGGAGAATCCGCCCGTCGCCTTTGCATTTCAGACATGGATCGGTTATCACGGTCCCCGATCCCTGGCATGCGGGACAAGTTCGCGCGATGCTGAAAAAGCCCTGCTGGTAGCGCACCTGGCCTCGTCCGGCACACGAACGGCAAGTCGTAGGCCCTTTGCCCGGCGCCGTTCCCGAGCCATGACACTCCTCGCATGCCTCGTGACGGCGCACCATCACACGCGTCTCGGTGCCGAATGCAGCTTCTTCGAACTCGATGGTCAGGTCCTCGCGCAAATCCGCGCCACGCTGAACCCGGCTGCGGCGTCGGCCTCCGCCCCCAAACGCATCTCCAAAGCCGAAGAACTCGCCAAAAATATCGCCCAAGTCCTGAAACGCAGTCGCATCAAAACCTACGCCCCCACCAGTCGCATTACCGACTCCCGCGTGACCATAGCGGTCGTAGAGCGATCGCTTCTCCGAGTCGGCCAGGATCGCATAGGCCTCGGTGACTTCCTTAAACCGCTCCTCCGCATCCGGATTGTTTGGGTTGCGATCCGGATGGTATTGCATGGCGAGCTTCCGGTAAGCGCTCTTCAATTCCTGATCGCTGACCGTGCGGGTCACCGACAGCACTTCGTAATAATCGCGTTTTGCGTTTGTGGCCAGAATAAACTGCCTTTCCTAAGAGAGAAATTATGGGAGAAACTCAAACCTGTTGGAATTACTTGCCGGAATTTCTGGCTACTTTCACCATTGCAGGCCGCAGCAGGCGATCCTTGAACTTGTAACCGCGCTGCAACTCCTCCACCACGTGATGATCGGGAGCGTCGGTGGTTTCCACCATTTCGATGGCCTCGTGATAACGGGGATCGAAAGGTTCGCCCTTCGACACGATCGCGTTCACCGAAAGTTTGGAGAGTGCAGCCTGCAGTTGCTTGTAAATCAACTCGACCCCGGCGCGGAACTCGGCGGCGTCCGATTTAACCTGCAGCGCCCGCTCCAGGCTGTCTACCACGGGCAAAAGAGATTTGATTGCATCTGCCGTAGCGTAATCGCGAAACTCCTGCTGCTCTTTGCCGGCACGCCGCCGGGCGTTTTCAAACTCTGCCTGCGCCCGGCTGAGCCGGTCGAGCAATGAGTCGCGCTCCGCCTTCAGCTTCTGCAACTCCGATTCCGGGACGGACGCTTCCCCGCTCCCCGCCGTCGCGGCGCTGCTTTCATCGCCGTCGCCGGAAGCCGCGGGCAACTCATGCTCCAGGTCCAACGCGGATTTTTCTACCTCTGATCTACCGTTCCCTTTGCCCATAAACAACTGTGTCTACTCCGATTCGTTCAGAATTTTGTCGAAGAGGCGCGCGATGTAAGACACCGCGGTCATCGTATGCTGATAGTCCATGCGCGTCGGACCGATCACTGCCAGCGAACCAAACATGTCCTTTCCCGACCGCGCTGGCGCCCCGATCAGAACGAAGTTCTGCATCGACGGCAGCGCATCATCCAGCCCGATCACTACCCGCACCGCCTCCTGCTTGACGTCGAGATACGCTCCGAGAAGTTTTGCGACCTTTTCTTTCTCCTCCAGCGTCTTCATGATTTCGTGCAGACGCTTATGGTCTTCCTCACCCGTCACCAGGTTAGCTGCTCCGTCTACGAAAACTACCTGCTCACCGGTTTCTCCCGCGAGTGCGCCTTGCTTGTAGAGCTGCTCAATGGAGTGCATTATCCGGTCGTATTCGCTGCGCTCCTGCTCAATCCGCCGGGAGAGTTCGGCACGCATCGATTCCATTGTCCAACCGCGAAAATTCTCGTTGATGTATCGCGCGGCCAGGTCCAACTCCCCTTGCGGCAAATCGAGCCTCAGCACCCGGTCGCGCACCAGCCCGGAACGCGTCACCAACACCGCCAGCACTTTCTGATCGCCCAAGCGCGAGAAGTACACATGCTCCAAAGCGTTCTTGGCCCCGCTAGTGGCCACGGTGACGCCCACGTTCCGCGAAATCAGCGAAAGAACATGCGAGGTGCGCTCCATGAACTCCTGCACATCGGTTATGCCGGCCAGCGAATCGGAAATCATGCTCTCTTCTTGCGGGGCCAGCTTCGCCGTACCACTGATCTGTTCCACGTAATACCGATAGGCGTCGGTGGTCGGCACGCGTCCTGAGGAGGTATGGCGCTGCTCCAGAAATCCCGCGTCCGACAGGTCGGCCATCACGTTACGAATCGTAGCCGCACTCAGGCCTTCGCGGTTGGAGCGCGACAGCGTGCGCGAACCTACGGGCTCGCCCGTGGAAATAAAAGTCTCCACAATGGCCGTCAGAACTTCGCGTTCCCGCTTGCCGATATTGGGGTCAGATGGCATTTAAGGTCTAGGGATTTCACCGGTCTACAGCGACATTACTTCGTTTTCGGTTCCCGCTCTTTCGCCCGCAAATTATTTTCAGCTAACTATCTTAGATGCAGAAACTTAGCCCAGCGACGCAGACACCGCTCCCTGCTGGGATTCTAGGAACGGTCCAGCATCCTGTCAAGGACCGGAGGGTTACCTCAACTATCTCACCTTGAGTATCTGCCTGGACTCCTTCGCGCTCTCCGCGGCCTTTCTCCCTACCTCCGCGATTTAGGATCTTGCGGAACCTCTGGCGCATCTTTCCCTGCCCCATAATCCCCGGGTATCCTCAACACGCATGCAGAATCGTTTGCGATGAAATCCAAACCTCATATTGCGATTATCGGAGCCGGCGCCTTCGGCGGATGGACTGCTCTTCACCTCATTGAACGCGGAAGCCGCGTCACGCTGCTCGACGCCTGGGGCCCGGGAAACTCGCGTGCGTCTTCGGGCGGTGAAACCCGCATCATGCGCGGCACCTACGGCCCCGACCAACCCTACACCGAAACCGCCGCCCGCGCCCTCAAGCTCTGGCAAAAATACGAGCGGCGCTGGAAACAACAGTTTCTGCATCGCACGGGCGTTCTGTGGATGGTCAGCAGCCGCGACGACGCCTTCGAGAGCGGCTCGCTCAAACCACTTCGCCAAGCTGGGATTAAGTTTCAGGAGTTATCTCCGGCACAGATGAAGAAGCGCTGGCCGCAGGTGAATTTCTCTGATGTTCATTGGGGAATCTACGAACCCGAATGCGGATATCTTGATGCGCGCGCCAGTTGCGAAGCGGTGGTGGACGCATTTGTTGAACAGGGCGGCGTTTACCGGCAGTTAGCGGTCTTGACGGATGGTCTCGAAACCTCGCCTCTTCGGAGCCTGAGCCTTTCCGATAACTCGCGGCTCAAAGCCGATCACTATGTATTTGCCTGCGGACCGTGGCTGGGCAAGCTATTCCCTGAAACTCTGAGCGGCATCGTCCGTCCAACCAAGCAGGACATCTTTTTCTTCGGGCCTCCGGCCGGAGATTCGCGCTTCACCAACGCGCATCTTCCCGTCTGGGGCGATCACGGCGACCGTTTCTTCTACGGCATCCCAGGAAAGGACCGCCGCGGATTTAAGGTGGCTGATGACACGCGCGGCGTCGACTTCGATCCCACCGACGGCGAACGAGTCGTCAGCCAGGCTACGCTAAAGCGCGTTCGCGAATATGTCGCCTTCCGATTTCCAGCGATGAAAGATGCCCCGCTGGTCGAGACGCGCGTCTGCCAGTATGAGCAGACTCGCGACAGCCATTTCATTCTGGATCGCCATCCTCGAATGAATAATGTTTGGCTGCTTGGGGGCGGGTCCGGCCACGGCTTCAAACACGGTCCCGCGCTGGGAGAGATGATGGCGGAGTTGATTCTGAAAGATGGTGAACCCGAAGCCGTTTGGCGGCTATCGCGGTTCTCGAAACGACGAATGACTTAACACGGAGGGCCTCACCCTGTTCCCCTGTGTCCTCTGTGTTAAAGGTTTAGTTACTGAATCTGAATCACACTAGCCGATTCACCCGCTTTAATCTCTCCTACCCGCGCCGCCACTCTCCGCGCAAACGCAAAGATCGACTTGGCGTGCGGGGAATTCTCGCCCTCTAACACTACCGGCTTGCCGCCGTCGCCGGATTTGCGCACCTCGGAATCAAGTTCAATGTTCCCCAAAAACGGCACAGTAAATTGCTGCGCCATCCTCTCCGCTCCGCCGCGCGAAAAAATATCGATCTCGTGATTGCAGTGCGGGCACACAAAATAGCTCATGTTCTCGACTACGCCCACAATATCCACTTTCATCTGCCGGAACATTTCGATCGCCTTGCGCGCGTCCTGCAAAGAAACATCGGACGGCGTAGAAACCACCACTGCGCCGGTGAGCGGCACCGACTGCACCAGCGACAACGCAATGTCCCCCGTCCCCGGCGGCAGGTCGATGATCATGTAGTCGAGTTTTCCCCACTCCACCATTCCCAGGAACTGCTTCACAATCTGGTGCAGCATGGGCCCGCGCCATATGACGGGCTTTTCTCTCGGATTGAGAGATCCCACCGAGATAACTTTTACGCCAAAGGCTTCCAGGGGCTCGATGCGGTTTTCGCCTGCCATCTTCGGCTGCCCGCTCATGCCCAGCATCAGCGGGACGTTGGGCCCATACACATCCGCATCAAGCAGCCCAACCTTGTGCCCCATCTTGGCCAGTGCGACCGCCAGATTAACCGACAGGGTGGTTTTTCCCACGCCGCCCTTGCCGGAACCAACGGCAATGATGGCATCAACTCCCGGCAACGGTTGCGGCCCCGGCGCGGCCTGCCCGGGATGAGACGGCATATGTGCGCTCAAGAGATCACACTCCAAAGAATAAAGTCTGGATGGATGAGACTTTACAAATTATACAGGGAACAACAGGTGAGCCGAACTACTCGGCGCTCTCCGCGGCACTTCTTCGCGAACTCCGCGATTGTGCTTTAACGGCTGAAAAGCTTGCATCGCGGGGTTCGCTGAGAACGTCCGCGGAGGACTGAGAGATGGCCCAGTAAATCCACAAGGCGCAAGAGATAGACTCTCGATTCTACGAAACGCCGGATGTGACGCCGAGCGCGTTCAGTTTGTGGATTACCGCTTGGCCTTGCGCCGCCGCTCGAGTTCAGCCCGGCGGACCTCGCGCCTGCGCCCCGCATCGTTATAGCGCCGCTGCTGATCTTCGGTCTCGGGAATCACCGCCGGAACTTTCAAGTGGTTTCCCTGGGCGTCGATGGACACAAACGTCAGGTAAGCCGACGCCACATGCTGCGCCGTATCGGCGATATAGTTCTCCACGAAAATCTTCACGCCGGTTTCCATCGAGGTTTGAAACACCCGGTTCACAGATGATCGGAGAATTACCAGATCCCCCACCCGTACCGGCACCAAAAAATCAATGTGATCCACCGAAGCCGTCACTACGTGACTCCGCGAGTGTCGGTGAGCGGCCATCGCGCCCGCCAAATCGATCCAATGCATCAACCGGCCGCCCAACAATGCGGCCAGCGGGTTGGCGTCGTTAGGCAGAACAATCTCCGTCATCTCCGACTGCGAGTCCCTAACCGGCCGCGGCATCAGCATCTCTTCGCTCATAATCCTCTTTCCGTTCGTCGTTAGGCTGCCTATGTGGGGACAGCCGCCCCCGGCTGTCCGGCCGGGCGAAGCCCGGCAGCCGCTGATAATCAGCGTAACTCTGTGTACCCTAGCCTGCGGCCCGCCCCAGCCCCTGGCTTCTCCGTCTCTCCACGTACGACTCCAGAAAGCATTCCGCCATCCGCTGCACCCGGCCATCGCGATGCGGCTTATCCCACCGCTCTCTTACGAAATCAAACTCCAGCACACCGTGCTCTACTGGATAATGCCCGCGCTCGCACACATAGCGAACTTGAACGCACCCGCTTGACCCGCTCTTCCCGTCATTGCGAACCGTTTTAGCCGCAAACCGTACCGAATCCCACACTCGCTCTAGCGGCAACCGCGCACAACTTTCGGCATAGCCGAGATTGCAGAACTCCCGCAATTCGTCCTGCGAAGGAACTTCACCTTCATGTCCCGGCGCGGCGCATCGTCCACTCCACCCGCCTCCCAGCGGAAGCCGACTCGCGTGCAGCCATTCCCCGTTCGCCAACTTCTCCATCGGCATAAAAAATGGACACGCCACCAGGTACTCTCCCGCACGTTAATGAAATCTAAAGGACTGCTCATTCTACTCACCAATCAAACGCAAGCCAATGCCAAGGCCGTCCGGAAGTGAAGACGCCGTTTGTAGTAACCTCATCTCACTGGCCACTGAGCACTAGCCACTGACCACTGCCCCATGGACCGCATCACCGCACTGAACGACGTCCTCACCCAGAATCCAAACGACACCTTCGCCCGCTACGGGCTGGCGATGGAGTACTCCAAGCAGGGAGACCTTGATCGCTCGCTCGCCGAATTCTCGATCCTGCTCAAGTCCAATCCTGATTACACTCCCGGCTACTTCATGGCTGCTCAAACGCTGGCTCGTGCTGACCGAACCGCCGACGCCAAGGCCATGCTGAATGACGGCATCGCCTCAGCCCGCCGCACCGGCAATCTCCACGCCCAGGGTGAAATGGAAGCCATGCTGGCGGAGTTGGGATAAATTCCTGCGCGCTCCTCTGTGGCGTCTGCGGTTCACTCTCGTTTCGCCCACCTATTTCGCCATCCGCCCCATCGCCCATTCCACCACCCGCGGAAAAAGCTGATAGATTTTCTGCGGCACGTACATCGTCCACGGCACAATGACTTCCCTCTTCCGCTTCAAATATCCCTGCAGCGTCGCCCTCGCCACTCTTTCAGCAGTAATCCCGCGCACCGACTCGGGCCGCACTCGCTTCAACTCATTCCCTCGCACCGCATTCTTGCTGAACGCCGTCCGCACGAACCCGGGACAAACCGTCAGCACATGAATCCCATCCTTCTTTAATTCCACTCCTGCCGCCTTGCCTATGGCGTTGAGCGCAAACTTAGTCGCGCTGTAAGCCGCGTAAAAGGGCAGCGGAATATGCCCCGCGACGCTCGACACATTGATGATCGTCCCCCCGCCTTGCTGCCGCATCACGGGGATGACGGCCTGCATGGCCGCTACCGCTCCAAAGAAATTCGTCTCGAACATTTCCCGGCACGCCGCCATCTCCATCTCCGCCACCGAATCCAGTAGCCCGTGCCCCGCGTTGTTCACCCAGATATCTATCTTCTGGAAATGATGCACCGTCAGTCCAATTGCGCGGTCAATTTCTTCCCGATGCCGCACATCGCAAGCCATCGCCAGCGTGCGCTCGCCATTGCCGACCCGTCCGCGCGCCGCCTCCACCCGGCCCGCGTCGCGCGACAGCATCACCACACTCGCTCCATGATCGGCAAAAGTTCGCGCAATCGCTTCCCCAATCCCCATCGAAGCACCCGTGACCACCACGATTTTCCCGGCAAGTTCCATGACGTGCTTTTATTCTCCCCAGCCGCCGAAGTCAAACATGAAGTTACGCAAAGCCGTAATAGAAAAGCCTTCCTTCCTGAGCCTTAGTGTCCTTAGTGGTTAATGATCTTAAGAGCCTTCCAAACCGCGCCCATGCCCGTAGCGTACAATCAAGCAGCACGCCCGCTCCGGAGATCCTTTTTGGCTGCCCTGATTCCCCTCTTCCCGCTAGACGTAGTTCTATTTCCTGGTACCCCTCTGCCCCTGCACATCTTCGAGCCGCGCTACAAGGAAATGATTGGCGAATGCCTCGCCCAGCAACGAACTTTCGGCGTGGTGCGCGCGCTGGAGCAGGGTCTCGCCGAGGTGGGATGCACCGCCGAAATTGTCACGGTCGTCAAAGAATACCCCGATGGCCGCCTCGACATCGTCACCGAAGGCCGTAGGCGTTTCGAACTCATGGCCGTAAACCAGGAGCGTTCCTTCCTCCAGGCCGAAGTTCTCATGATCGACGACGAACCCGGCGCGCCGCCGCCAGAAGACACCGCCCGAGCGATTCAACTCCATTCCGAACTTCTGGCCATTGCCGGCGCCGCACAAGATCTCTCCGCCGCCAACCCTTCGGTGTTGTCTTTCTATCTTGCCGCCTCGCTGCCCCTCGACCTGGATTTCAAACAAAAGCTGCTCGCTCTCCGCTCCGAACCCGAGCGCCTTTCTTTACTCATCGCTTATTTCGAGACCATCATTCCCAATCTCCAGCGCGCCGCCCGCGCCCGGCAAAAATCCGGCGGCAATGGCCACGTTCACTAACCCTCGCTTCTAAACTTCCCCTGTGAACCTCTGTGCCCCCTGTGTTAAAGGTTTGGGAAGTCAACGTTTCAGCCTCACGTTAGCCGGAAACCGAATCCCGAAGCCCGCTCTTCCCGCGTATAATCCAGAAAAGTATTCTTCTCTGGGGGTTCCTCATGAGTCTTCCGCGCACGCTTGGAGAATTGCGCCGCAGCGCTTTTTCCGAAGAACGTCTGCGCACCCGCCGCGTGAAGGACGAACTCCGCGATAACCTCATAGCGCGCCTGCGTAAGCACGATGACGACACCAGCATTTTCCCCGGCATCGTCGGCTACGAAGATACCGTCGTTCCTCAAATCGTGAACGCCATCCTCTCGCGCCACAATTTCATTTTGCTGGGCTTGCGCGGCCAGGCCAAAAGCCGCATCCTGCGCGCGCTTACGACCCTGCTCGATCCTCACATGCCCTACCTCGCCGGATGCGAAATCCGCGACAACCCTTACTCTCCCATTTGCCGGCGCTGCCGCGAAGAAGTGGCGCGCCTCGGCGATGGCACCCAAGTCGCCTATCTCACTCCTGACGACCGCTACGTGGAAAAGCTCGCCACACCGGACGTCACCATCGCCGATCTCATCGGCGACATCGACCCCATCAAAGCCGCCCGCGGCGGCCACGAACTGTCGAGCGAATTCACGGTTCACTACGGCCTGCTGCCCCGCGCCAATCGCGGCATCTTCGCCATCAACGAGCTTCCAGACCTCGCCGGAAAAATTCAGGTCGGCCTCTTCAATATCATGCAGGAAGGTGACGTGCAGATTAAGGGATATCCCATCCGCCTCCCGCTCGACGTGGCCATCGTCTTCAGCGCGAATCCCGAGGACTACACCGCCCGCGGAAAAATCATCACGCCGCTTAAAGACCGGGTTGGCTCTGAGATTCGCACTCATTATCCCGCCACCGTGGACGAAGGCATCGCCATCACCGCGCAGGAAGCCTGGACCAACCGCAACGGCCACGCTATGCACCTGCCTACCTACATTCAGCAAGTGATCGAGCGCATCGCCTTCGCCGCCCGCGAAGACAAGAAAATCGACAAGCGCTCCGGCGTCAGCCAGCGCTTGCCTATCTCAGCCATGGAAAACGTTGTCTCGAACGCCGAGCGCCGCGCTCTCCGCAATGACGAAAAACTCGTCGTCCCTCGCGTCAGCGACATCTACGCCGCCTTGCCCGCCATCACCGGCAAACTCGAACTCGAATACGAGGGCGAAATGAAAGGCGCAGACTACGTTGGACGCGAACTCATCCGCGCCGCCATCGCCAAGACCTACGACGAATACTTCACTGGCGCCAATGTGCAGCAGATAGTGCAGTGGTTCGACCTTGGGGGCGAGATTCAATTGTCCGATTCCGTCTCCGCCCTCGAAGCATTGGAAAATCTGAAAGAAATTCAGGGCCTGGTCGACAAGCTCGGCCCGCTCGGCGTGTCGCAAAAAGAAAGTCCCGAGCACCAAGTCTCCGCCGCAGAATTCATTCTCGAAGGCCTGCACGCGCACAAGCGCATCGGCCGCAACGAAGAGCGAATATTCAAAGCCGGAGAGAAAAAAACCGAACCGCAGCGCGAAAAGAGTTTCGATAAAGAAGAGCCGCCGTACCGGCAGAGAAGACAGTTTAATTAGGGGTCAGGCGCCAGCGGCCAGAAAAGTCCACTCGTCTTTAGGTTTTACTGGCCACTGATCACTGACCACTGGCCACTGCTTTATGAAACGCATCCGCTACTCCAAATACGTCCCCGACCCCGCCGGCGAAATGAGCATGGAAGACCTGCTCGCCGCGCTTTCTGACTACCTGCTGCAGAGCGGCTTCCAGAGCGACATGTGGTTCGAGATGCCCGAGGGCGAGCAAACCCTCGACGACCTTCGCCGCGCCATCGAGCAAGCCCTGATGGGTGGCGATCAATTCGACGAGGAAATGCGCGACCGACTGCAACAGATGGCCGCCGATGGCGAACTCGACGAACTCATTGAAAAGCTGATCGAGCGCATGCAGCAGGAAGATTACATCTCAATCGACCAGCCGCCCGACCCCTCGCGCCCTTCCGGCGCCGGCGGCCAACTCGGCGAAAACTCACCCCAGGCCAAATTCGAAATCACCGACAAGAGCCTCGACTTCCTGGGCTTCAAGTCTCTGCGCAACCTGCTAGGCTCGCTGGGAAAATCCAGCTTCGGACGCCACGACACCCGCGACCTGGCCACCGGCATCGAAGCCAGCGGCGCGTCTCGCACTTACGAATTCGGCGACACGCTCAACCTCGACATCACTGCCACGCTCTCCAGTGCCATCCAGCGCGAAGGGCTGACTATTCCTCTCAACATTGAATACTCCGACCTGCAAGTCCACCAGTGT
>Ga0137390_10002792_pt1 | contig 14061 bp, 7 predicted proteins | sample 15con2h24AmetaG_FD_104937 | JGI IMG/M metagenome (GOLD analysis project Ga0137390, IMG submission 104937) | Vadose zone soil microbial communities from Angelo Coast Range Reserve, California, USA - 15con2h2.4A metaG | ecosystem: Environmental > Terrestrial > Soil > Vadose zone > Saprolite... | reverse complement strand
TGCTTCGGGGTACTGCTCGGCTCCGCTGTGGGTGTGACTTGTAGCGCGCCATCCCTTCATGCGCAATCCAGTAGGCAACTGGTTCCCAGTCTTGGAAAATTATCCGGCCAGGTGCGTGATTCCAGCGGAGTCCCCCAGTTGGGCGCCACAGTGGCCATTCTTTCGGAAACACCAGGCGCAGCCGCCACCTATCAGTTCCTGACGAACACGGAAGGCATCTTCAAGGGAGAAAAGCTCGCTCCGGGTTCGTATACGGTGCGCGTCACGCTGGCCGGTTTCTTGCCTTTCCTCGAAAAGCACATCCAGATTTCCCCGAATCTGACCACCACGGTTCGAATCCAGCTTGAATCCATGTTTGCCTCGATCGAGCAGCTCCGCCGGCCGCCGGTGGCGAGCGCCGCGGAAGCCGACGACTGGAAATGGGTGTTGCGCTCAGCGCCAGGGTTGCGCCCGGTTTTGCATTGGGATGATCCCGATCCTTCCGGGTCCATTACTTCTTCAATCGTTGTCGAACGAAACGTACACCGCCCGTTGGGAATCGTCGCGTTGACGGATGGCGCGCGACGTCCAGGCTCCGTTTCCAACGTTGCCGCCGCCCCCAGCACCGCATTTGCGTACGACCAGAAGATCGCCGGCTCGAATCACATTGTTTTTGCGGGTCAGATTACACCGGACGAAGAGTCTCCCGCGGGCGGAATTGCAACCGTCTGGCTGCCGACAGGTTCCGCGGAAACCGGTCCTTCAAGCACGATGGTATTGCGCGAAGCAAAAGTTGGCACCAATGGTTTAACCTTCCGCGGCGTTCGCCTTGACCAGAGCGAAACACTCGCTTTGGGCAGCCGTTTCCTGGTGCGCGCCGGAGGAGAATACGTTTTGGTTGGCTTGGGCACGCCTGCCTCTGGTCTGCGCGCGCGCGTGAAGCTTGAGACTCGCCTCACTTCAAACTGGTATGCGGATGCCATTTACGCAGCGCTGCCAAATGGCACAACCCCGAATGATGCCTTGAACGCGGAACTCGAGGGCATGGATGCTCCTGGCGTGCTGACCGACGCCCTGAATCAACTCGATACTTTCCCGGCGCTGCTGATGCGGAGAGGCCGCCCTGTTTTGGAGAGCGGCCGCCATGAGGAGTTGGCAATCGAGAGAAAGATGGGGACCCGCGGCGTTTTCCAGGTGGCCGCCTTTCATGACGACTACAGCCACGTCGCGCTTTTTGGACGCGGCAGCAGTCTGCCCCCGCAGGAATTTTTCCAGGATTTCTTTTCCAAGGGATTTGCATACGACGGAGGCGCGTCGAGCGATTGGGGCGGCCGCGTGGCCCTCCGGGAAAAACTCAGTGACGATCTGGAACTGACGGCCATCTATGCATTTTCCGGAGCATTAGTGCCCGTGGCGGAAATGGATGGCGGTTTACGTGAAGGCTTGCGCACTGCGCAACGCCAATCGGTGGCGACAAAAATCACGGCCCGGATTCCGCAGACCGGAACGCATCTGACAGCCGGCTATAAATGGATTAACGACACAGCCCTCTCTCGCGTGGACCCTTACGGCGAGGCTGCCTATCAGGTCAGTCCGTTCTTAAATGTGGGGATTCGGCAGCCACTTCCAAGAATGCTGTTCGGACGTTGGGAAGCCAGCGCTGAGTGCGACAACCTGCTGGCCCAGGGTTATTTTTCATTGAACACCAGAGACGGTCAAATCCTTCTCGTACCTGCCTTTCGGAGTTTCCGGGGTGGCGTGAGTCTCCAGTTTTAACGGTTTGGGGGCATCCCAAAATCCGTATCTACCCTATTGAAAACCGGATGCAGCCTGCCCTGTCCACGTAAAGCATCTTTAACTTGCTTATTTGCATCCTTTTATGACGACAGGAATCTACTAAACATTGGAAGACGAGTTGCTGCAATTAAGGTAAGGTTAGGTGCGAGCTTTTTGGGTTTGCGATGAGACAGAACCTTCGCGTTCGGGTAGGGGCCGTCGTCCTGGCGTTAGCCACGCTGGCTGCCATTGTCTTTGCCTGGCTGAACTTCCTTCAGCGCTCACGCTACGACCTGGTGGATGATGGCGTGGCGTGGACCGATGGGGTGGCCGGCGTAGAAGCCTGGAAAGTTGCCGCCGATTCGCCTGCCTCCGCCGCCGGAATCCACGCTGGGGACATCCTGCAGGCGATTAATGACGTTGCGGTGCCCCGGGCGGCCGTGGTGGCCAACCGCTTGTACCGGGCCGGGCTTTGGACGCAACTCCGCTACAAGCTTTCGCGCAACGGCGAGGAGTTTGAAACCCGCCTGATCACCACCCCGCCGCATAAGCCCATCACCGTTGAAAATTATCTGCGCGTTGTCGGACTTTTGTATCTCTTCATTGGCTTGTTCATTTTTGCGCGGCGGTGGAACGCGCCGCGCGCCGTGCATTTTTATGTTTTTTGCCTGGTTTCCTTTGTTGTTTGTTCTTTCCACTACAGCGGCAAGCTGGACACCTTCGATCTGGAAGTCTATTGGTCGGGCGTTGTAGCAGGTTTGTTCGCGCCGGCGCTGCTGCTGCATTTTGCGCTGGTCTTTCCGGAGCGGCCCGAAACTTCGCGGAAATCCCTGATGAAGTTTGCGGGGGTGTATCTGCCCCCGTTGGCGTTACTCGCGATCCACATTCTGGCGGCCGTGAATGCCGGAGGATTTGTACCCACAACCCGGGCGAGGGTGGAGCTCGATCAGTTGGAACTCGGTTTCCTGGGTTTTTATTTCCTTGCTGCCGGACTGATTTTCAATCTCAGTTACCGGCGCTCGCGCTCCGGCGTATTGCGCCAGCAGTTGAAATGGCTAACCGGCGGAACGCTCGCGGGAAGCCTGCCGTTCACGCTGCTCTACATTGTTCCCTACATTTTTGACGCCGCGACGCTGCCCTGGATGCAGTTCTCGGCGCTCAGCCTGGTGCTGATCCCGCTCTGCTTTGGCTACGCCATCATTCGTTACCGGTTGATGGACGTGGACATCATCTTCAAGCGTGGTTTGGCGTATACGGCGGCAACCGCGGCGGTGGCGGCGGTTTATTTCGGCTTGGTCGCCCTGATCGCGCAGATTTTCCATGAACAGACCACCGGATCCGTCGGTGGCATGATCGCTATTGTGGTTGCGGCTTTCCTCTTTCAGCCGTTTCGCGAAGGCATTCAGGCGCGGCTGGACCGTTTCTTCTACCGCGATCGCCTGGACTACCGGCGCACGCTGATTGAATTTGGGCGCACCCTTACGAACGAGTTTCGCCTGGAGCCCATGCTGGGCTCGGTGATGGATCGCGTCTCGCAAACGCTGCTTGTCGATCGCCTGGCAATCTTCGTGGAGGATGCGCAGAACCCCGGCGACTTGCGGCTGGCGCGTTCGATGGGAGTGCGCCTCAGCGAACGCCTCGATTTGAGCTTCCTGAAATCGGCCACGCCCGAGCTTGCCAACAACACGATCTTCTTTGAATCTTCCCGCAGCGTTCCGGACGTCTCCGATTCCGTCCGCCGCACGATTGAACAACTGGATCTCAACTACTTCATTCCTTGCCGCATTCGAGAACGCACGGTCGCCTTCCTGGGGCTGGGCAAAACAGTGGACGGTGATTTCCTTTCGAGCGATGACGTCGAGTTGGTGCAGACCATCGCCGGATACCTGGCCATCGCGCTGGACAATTCCCAGTTGTACACCTCGCTCGAACAGAAGGCCTTCGAAGTGGCGCGCCTGAAGGATTTCAGCGAAAACATCGTGGAATCGCTCAACGTGGGTGTTCTGGCCGTCGATCTTTATGGAACGGTCGAGGCCTGGAACAGCCGCATGGAGCAGCTCTTTCAGGTATCGAGAAACAACGCGGTTGGCCAGCCGCTTGCCGGCCTCCTGCCGGTCGAACTTGTTCAGGAAATCTCCAGCCGTGGCGATGCCGAGCAAGTCACCGGCATCTACAAGCAGAGGCTGCAGCATCAAGGAAATTCGATGGTGGTGAATGTCTCCATCACGCCGCTGGTCAGCAAGGCGGGAGAGCGCATCGGGCGACTTCTGCTCTTTGACGACGTGACCCAGCGCGAGCGAATGGAAGAGCAGATGTCGCAGACCGAAAAGCTGACTTCCCTTGGACTGCTGGCCGCCGGCGTTGCGCACGAAGTGAACACGCCCTTGGCCGTGATTTCCAACTACATTCAAATGCTGGCCAAGCAGATGCCCGAAGGTGATCCGCGGCAATCCATCATTGAAAAGATTGTGAAGCAGACTTTTCGTGCGAGTGAAATCGTCAACAACCTTCTGAATTTTTCGCGCACTGGGCCGAGCGCGCTGGCGGATGTGGACGTGAACCGCGTGGTGGAAGAAACCCTTTCGCTGGTCGCTCACCCGCTAAAGACGTCGCAAATCCAGGTGGTGAAGCATCTCACCGACGGCCTGCCTGCGGTGCGCGGTTCCGCCAATAAGTTGCAGCAGGTTTTCCTGAACCTTTTCCTGAACGCGCGCGACGCCATGCCCACCGGAGGAATCCTGGAAGTCCGCACGGGCGCTCACAACGGCAGCGTGGAAATCGAAGTGGCGGACACAGGCAACGGAATTCCCCGCGATCACATCCATAAGATATTCGACCCGTTTTTCACGACCAAGCCCGGGGGCCGCGGCACCGGCCTTGGTTTGTCCGTCAGCTACGGGATCATCAAAGAACATGCCGGCAAGATCGATGTGCGCTCCGCCCCGGGGCGAGGTACATCCTTCCACGTTGAATTTCCGGCCGTGAGGAACGCAGTTCATGCCTAAAGGCTCGATTCTGGTTATTGACGACGAAGCGGAAATTCGCGAAGGGCTGGAACTCCTCCTGAAAACCGAGGGATACGCCGTCACCATGGCGGATACCGGGCAATCCGGGCTTTTGCGCTTGGGCGAACAGCCCTATGACCTGCTGCTGCTCGATGTGAGTTTGCCGGATCGCAACGGCATCGAGTTGCTGAAAGACATTCGCCGGCAGGATCCGCATCTGCCGATTGTGCTCATCACCGCTTATGGCTCCATCGAGATGGCCCGCGCCGCGTTCAAAAGCGGCGCGATGGACTACATTACCAAGCCGTGGTCCAACGACGAATTGCTGGCGCAGGTGGCGCAGGCCGTTGAATCGCACCGCCTCCGCGAGGAAAACGTCCAGCTCAAGCGAGCTTTGAAGCAGCGGTTCAATTTCCCGAACATCATCGGCAAAAGCGAGAAGATGCTGACGCTGTTTGACCTGGTGGCGCAGGTGGCGCCATCAAGGTCAACGATTCTGATCAGCGGAGAGAGCGGTACCGGAAAGGAATTAATCGCGAAAGCGATTCACTCCGCTTCGACGCGCGCCGACCGCGCCTTTGTACCAGTCAACACGGGTTCCATTCCCGTCGACCTTTTGGAATCGCAACTATTCGGGCACGTCAAAGGCGCGTTTACCAGCGCCGTCGCCTCCAAGAAAGGTCTCTTCGAAGTTGCCGACCAGGGAACAATATTCTTCGACGAAATCGCCACGGTCAGCCCGGAGACCCAGGCCAAACTTCTGCGCGTGATTCAGGAGCGCGAATTCATGCGCTTGGGCGGCACGGAACAACTCAAGGTGGACGTGCGCATCGTCGCCGCTTCCAACATCGATCTCCTTTCGCTGGTGAAAGAAGGAAGATTCCGCGAAGACCTGTATCACCGCCTGAACGTCATCCATCTTCACCTTCCTCCGCTCCGCGAACGCCGTGAAGATATCCCGATGCTTTTAGCGCATTTCCTGGAGCGTTTCTGCACGGAGAACACCAAGCCATTGCGCCTGTTTACGCCTTCGGCCATGAAACTCTTGATGGATTACGACTGGCCCGGAAATGTCCGCGAACTCGAAAATGTCGTGGAGCGCGCCGTGGTGCTTTCCATCCAGGAACGGGTTGACGTCGACCTGTTGCCGGAATCCTTGCGCAGCAAGGAAATCGTCCGCGGCGTCCGCTTGCAGCTTTCAGAATTTCTGCCGCCGCTGCCGGGCGAAGCAGGTTCTCGAACCGCCGCCGACAACCCGAACCCCTCACTCTTTCAGATCATCGACGAGGTCGAGCGTCGCATCATCGTGGATATGCTGGAGCGCACCGGTTGGAATCAAACGGAGGCTGCGGAACGATTCCTGATTCCTCTCTCCACATTGAATCAGAAGATCAAGAGACTGGGAATTGACGTTCGCCTACGTGGCAGAGTAGAGGAGAGCCAAGTCGCGTGGTCAGGAAAGTAGACTGTTCCAATCTGGAACGAAGTTTTTACTACCTGTTTCAATTTATTCTTGCTTCTACTGTTCTCTCTAGGCACAGTAATTTGCGATGATCCTGCGCCTTTCGGATTCCCTCTCACGAGGCTTGCTTGTCATCGGCTCCCTGATTGTCGCGCTATGGTTGTCTTTTTTTGGTGTGCGCTCGGGAATTGCCGGGCGCGCAGCGGATGGCGATACAATTGGAGATCTGCGATGGGCTGTCCGTTTGGAGCCGCGTAATCCCGAGTTCTGGTATCGGCTGGGCCACTACCAACAATTCAATCTGGAACAGCCTGACATCGCGACTTCGGTTGAGTCTTATCAAAAGGCGGTCACGCTCAATCCCGGTTATACCGAAGCCTGGCTTGATATTGGCACGGCGTACGAACTGGATGGCAACAGGGCCGCAGCGCAGGATGCATTTACGCGCGCGAAGAAAACGTATCCCGCTTCCGCCGAAGTTGCGTGGAGATATGGAAACTTTCTGTTGCGGGAAGGCATGCTGCCGGAAGCTTTCGCCGAGCTCAGGCTTGCCTTGCAGGCGGACCCACGCCGCGCCGGTGCTGTTTTTTCACGCGTGTATCGCGCGGACCCGGACATCGACGCAATATTGAACGACCTTCTTCCTCCTGTGCCGGATGTCTATGTCGACGCGATTGCCGAAGCGGTGGATTCGCAACAGTTGGCGGTCGCGCAGACGATGTGGATGCGGCTCATGAAGCTGAATCCCCACCTGCAGCTTTGGCAATTCGACAAATTCGTTGGTGCGCTGCAGGCCCATCGCGACTACGATGCCGCCCGCCAGGTTTGGGATCAGGGCACCTCCACGATGGAACTGCCGCCGCTGATCCAGCCGCGCGATTCGGTCCTCTGGGATCCCAGCTTTGAGTCCGGCCTCAGCAATCTTTCGTTCGCCTGGTTTTTTCATTCGCTGGTAGAGGGAGTGCATGCCGAACTTGACACCGCCGAAAAACTTTCCGGAAAACAGTCGCTCCGCCTGACGTTCGACGGAAAGCACAACCCGGGCGCGGATGTGGCTTGCTCCTGGGGTGCAGTGACGCCGGGCACAAAATATCTTTTTTCCGGCTGGGTGAAAACGAAAGACGTCACCGGTGACCAGGGAGTCCGATTTCACCTGAAGTCTATTGGGAATAACCAGATTCCACTGGCCGTCACCAGGGAGATCCACGGAACCACGTCCTGGAGTTCCATAGAACAGGATTGGACGGCCGCACCCGGTGTCCACGGGGTGCAGGTGTGCATCAGCCGGGAGCCCAGCACGAATCCGGACATCCACATTTCGGGCGATGCCTGGGTGGACGATGTGACTCTCGTGCCGAAGGCAGTGGAGCGTCGGCGGCCATGAAGATTTTGCGAGTGGGCATCTGTGTACTGCTAAGTTTTGCGGTTTTGGCGTATGGCGGTGTGGAAGAGTGGTCGCAAGCCGTCCTGGAAGTGGGTTTTGCCGCGTTGCTGGTGATCTGGGCACTGCGCACCTACGCCTGGAAGCAGGAAGTGATCGCGATTTCGCCGTTGCTGCCGCCGCTTTTGGCCTTCGCCCTGGTGGTGCTGGTCCAATTGATTTTCCGCCGGACCGCTTCCGCGTACGACACGCGCATGCAGTTACAGTTGCTGGTCGTTTACCTGATCCTGTTGATTCTGTTGCCGCAGGCCTACTACCGCATGAGCCACTGGCGAGGCTTGCTGTGGTTCCTGATGTCGTTGGGTTTCTTCGTATCGGTGTTTGGGATCCTGCAGCACCTGACGTTCAACGGAAAACTTTACTGGTTTCGGGTGATGCGTTATGGCGGCTATCCCTTCGGGCCGTACGTGAACCGGAACCATTTCGCGGGATTCGCGGAAATTCTAATCCCCGTGGCGCTGGTGCCGCTGGTGTTGGGAAAAGTCCGGCGGGAACGCCTGTTTCTGGTGGGTTTGTTCGCGCTGGTTCCCATCGTGGCGCTCCTCTTGTCGGCCTCCCGCGGGGGCATCGTCAGCTTCGCCGTCCAGATGGTGATTCTCTTCTCGCTGTTGCTGGTCAGGCGCCTTCAGAGCAAATACATGCTGGTCGGCGGGGTTCTTGTTCTCTGTGCGATCCTGGCGGTTTCCTGGATCGGCGTCCAGGAGGTACTACAGCGGTTTTCCAACTATCAGAGCCTGGACGTCTCCATGGGCAAAAGGGCGTCCATGCGTCATGACACCTGGCGGATCTTCCTGGACCACCCAATCCTGGGGACTGGCCTCGGAACGGTGCAACTGGTCTTTCCGCCCTACGAGTCCTTGTATGACGCGAAGGTTGTGAACCATTCGCACAACGACTATCTGGAAGCCCTTGCGGAAACAGGGATTGCGGGCGGGATATGTTGCCTCTGGTTCCTGGGAATTCTGTTCGTGGAGTCGGTCAAGGGGCTTAAGGAGTTGGGAAGTTCGTTTGGAGCGGCGCTGAACTTGTCTGGGCTTGTTGGTTGTTGTGGGCTACTGGTGCATAGTTTAGTAGACTTTAATCTTCATATCCCGGCGAACGCCCTGCTCTTTTTCGTGTCGGCCCATTTGGCAACCGCCCGCCTGCAGACGGCGACTCCGGGAACGCCGGAAAGCTCCCCGCCCCGCCGGAAAATACGAAAAGTAGAGGCGAGTTAATGGTGTCAGACTGTATAATGCACGCGGGGGGTCACCCATTCTGATGGTCCCATATTCAACCATGGGACGGCGCTGTCTGTTTCTCTGCGTCGTTGCCAGAAGTTTGCTCAGTGTGCCCGCCATTGCGCCGGCGCAGCAGAATGTCACCGTCGGTGAAACGCCCCAACAGGTAAACGATCGCATTCGAACCCTCACGATGGGTTCAAAGAGTTCCGCTCCGCACGACTACGTGATTGGCAGTGGGGACCTGCTGGACATCACGGTGTTCGACGTTCCGGAGCTTTCGAAAGAAGTGCGCGTAAGCCAGACCGGCACGATCAGCATTCCGTTGATTCCCGTTCGTCTCCACGTTGCGGGACTCAGTGAATCGCAAGCGGAAGAAAAGATCGTAGAACTGCTCGAAGCCAACGGATTGGTTTCTCATCCTGAGGTCGGGGTGGCAGTCAAGGAACATCGCAGCCAGCCAATCACCGTGGTCGGCGCGGTTTTGCACCCGATGGTTTATCAAGCCGACCGCGATGTGACTTTACTGGAAGTGCTGGCCGAAGCGGGCGGCATTTCGAACGATGCGGGAGACACCGTAATTGTGACCCGCCGCCGGGTGATGAGCTTCATCGAAGTTGCCAATCCGCAGACCGTTCCCCCAACCGCCGCGCCTGGCTCCGGCGAACCGCCGCCACTCGATCCACCCGTCGTGACCGGGCCTGCGGAGAAAAACGCCGAACCATCTCCAAAAGCGCCTTCTTTTCCGTCCGCGGACGAAATGGCGCATGCCAGCCCGCCGGCCACGCCGGCAACTACTGACGCGAATTCCAATCCGTCAAATCCGGACTCCACGTCCATCACCATTAACCTGAACGATCTGCTGGAGACTGGCGACACGCGCAACAACATCCTGCTTCACGCCGGCGATGTGGTCACCGTGCCGCATGCCGGCATCGTTTATGTCCTGGGCGCAGTCACTCGTCCGGGCGGGTTTGTCGTTTCCAACGACCGCACACAGCTCACAACCTTGAAAGTGCTTTCGCTCGCCGGCGGGCTCACGAATATTGCCAAGACCCAGCATGCGGTCATCATCCGCAAAGACGACACCGGCAAACAGACCGAGACACAGGTGGACCTGAAGAAGGTGCTGAACCGGCAGTCCGAGGACATCACCATGCATGCCAGCGACATTCTTTTTATTCCAGATGACCGGACCAAGCAAGCCTTGATAAAGGCGGCGGAGATTGCCCTCGGTATCGGCGCAGCCGTGGCTGTTTTTCGGCTGGCGTACCACTAAGAACGGACTATGATCGAAGACTCCAAGCTGATTCCACGGACTCCCGGAAGCAACGGGTCGGTGGACGTTATTTCGGCCTCCGCGCGCGTGCCGGCGATTGATCTCTCCCCGCGGGAGCCGCATCTTTACGACTACCTGCTGATTCTTCGCAAGCACCAGTGGCTGATCCTGTCGTTCCTGCTGACCGTGGTCACCATCGTGAGTATCGCCACGTTTCGCATGCGCCCGGTTTATATCGCCAAAGCCACCATCGAGATCGATCGCGAGAACAACAACATTCTGCCGTTTCAGGGCACCGATCCCTACGATTCGATGATGGATCTCGACAACTATATCGAGACTCAATCCAAGGTTCTCACCAGCGAAACCCTGGCGCTGCAGACCATTCGCAATACCGGCCTTGCCGCGAATCCTGAATTCTCGGCGGGCGGCATTCCCTCGGAAGCGATCGCTACCGGCTCTCTGGCGAACCAGAAGCGCCCCCCGGAAGTCGCGGCATTTTTGGGGAGCTTAAGCGTGAAGCGCGTGCCCTCCAGCCGCCTGATGGAAGTGAGCTACGAGTCCACCGATCCCGTGCTGGCGGCCCGGATTCTCAACGCCCACCTCGACAATTTCAAGGCCCAAAATATCCAGAGCCGGTATGAGGCGACGCTGGAAGCAACCCGTTTTCTCACCTCGCAGCTCAACGAACTCAAGCTCACGGTGAAGCAATCCGAGGACGCCCGCATCAATTACGAGCGGCAGAACCAGATCTGGAGCGTCGACGACAAGTCCAACATCACCACCCAGCGGCTGGCGGATCTGGACAAGCAACTTACCGATGCGCAGGGCGAAACTCTGAAAAAACAGGCCCTCTATGAGTACGCGAAGGCGGGCGATATTGATGCCGTGCCGGAAATTCGCGCCGATCCCCTCTTACAGGATTTGCAGAAAAAACGGGCAGACCTCGCCGTTCAATATACGGAATCCGTCAACCAGTACGGCCCCAACTTCCCCAAGGTGCTGCGCTTGCAAGCGCAGATGAAGGAAGTGGACGATCAGATCGCCCGAGAGAGCAAAGGCATTGTTCTCCAGCTGGAAAGCGACTATCGCGAAGCGAAACAGCGGGAAGAGCTCATCCGCCAGGCGCTTGAACTGCAAAAGGCCGAAACCAATAACATGGCCGAGAAAATGGTGCAGTACAACATCCTCAAACGAGAGTCGGAAGCGGACAAGACCCTCTATGAGGGCCTGTTGACCAAACTGAAGGAAGCGGGCATCTCCGAAGGGTTGAAATCTTCCAACCTCCGTGTCGTCGACCCGGCGATGATTCCTTCTTATCCCGCGCGCCCCGCCAAGGCCCGCAATATTGCTCTCGCTTTTCTGGTTGGTTTGGTCGGAGGTATCGGCCTGGCGCTCCTGCGCGAATACCTCGACAACACTGTGAAGACTCCAGATGACATCGAGACGCTCACGCGGTTGCCCAGCCTTGCGGTCGTGCCTGCTTTTGGGGATGGCGGGAGCCACAAGCGTCGAATGGGAATATTTGGCAGCGCTTCCACGAATGGCCATGAGAAGCGCATCGAGCTCGTTGCCCAGCACCTCCCGAAATCGCAAATGTCAGAAGCATTCCGCGCCCTGCGCACGGCGCTCCTGCTCTCTCAGCCGGACCACCCGCCTCAAGTTATCCTGGTAACCAGCGCCCTTCCGCGCGAAGGCAAAACTACCGCGGCCGCCAACCTCGCCGTTACCTTGGCCCAACTCGGCGATAAGACCGTCCTGGTGGATGCCGACCTTCGCAAACCCGGGGTTGGAAGATTGCTGAATCTTGGCTCCGGCAAGTACGCCGGTTTGAGTTCTTATCTGGCTGGCGTTTCGACTCTGGATCTGGTGACCGTACCCCATCCGGCCATTCCGAATCTGGCTGCGATCCCCACGGGCCCCCTGCCGCCCAATCCCGCGGACCTGCTCTCTTCGCATAAGCTCGCGGACGCGATTGTCGAGCTCCGCACCAAGTTCAAATTTGTTGTGATTGACTCGCCGCCGATTATGGCGGCAACGGACGCGGTGATTCTGTCGGTGCAGGCGGACGGCGTGCTCCTCGTGGTGCGCTCCGGCGAGACTCCCAAGGAGGCATTTACGCGCACACGCGACCTGCTTACCAGCGTGAAAAGCCGGATCCTGGGTGTGGTCCTCAACGCCGTGGATGCCAGCGCCCCGGATTACTACTATTCCTACCGCTATTATCCCTATTCCTATGGCTACGGCCCTCAGGAAGCCATGGAAATGGGTCACGAAGAAGCTCCCGAGCACGTTCCATCCAAGCCCTCGGATCCGGACGATTCGGACAAACTCTAGGAGGTGGTGTGCGATATCTGATCACGGGCGGCGCTGGATTCATCGGTTCCCATCTTGCCGAGCGATTGCTGGAAAAAGGCGAGCAGGTGGTGCTGCTCGATAACCTTTCCACCGGCAGCATGGAGAATATCCGCCACCTGAAAGGCTCCGACCGGCTCGAATATCATCTCGACGGAATCGAAAACCGGCAGATGCTGGCGGAGTTGGTGGATGACGCCGATGTCATCGTTCACCTGGCGGCCGCGGTCGGCGTGAAACTGATTGTGGAGAGTCCCGTCCGGACGATTGAAACCAACGTAAACGGGACCCAGATGGTTCTGGAAGCGGCTTCCAAAAAAAAGAAGCTCGTGCTGATCGCCTCCACTTCCGAAGTTTACGGCAAAAACACCAACGTGCCGTTTCACGAAGATGCGGATCTGGTGCTCGGCGCCACCACGAAGGGGCGTTGGAGTTACGCCGCATCCAAAGCGCTCGACGAATTTCTGGCTCTTTCCTACTGGAAAGAAAAGAAGCAACCCGTGATCGTTGTCCGTTTTTTCAACACCGTCGGCCCGCGGCAGACCGGGCGCTATGGAATGGTTCTCCCCAACTTCGTGAAACGGGCGCTCGATGGGGAACCCATCGAAGTTTACGGCAATGGCCAGCAGTCCCGCTGCTTCTGCGACGTCCGCGATACCGTGGAAGCCTTGCTACGGTTGATGCCCCTGGACCGCGCCGTGGGAGAAGTGATCAATATCGGCAACACGGAAGAAGTCACGATTGAGAATCTCGCCAAGATCGTGAAGCACCGCACGGGAAGCGATTCTCCCATCAAGTTTGTGCCGTACGACAAGGCCTACGAGCCGGGATTCGAAGACATGATGCGGCGCGTGCCCTCCATTGAGAAGTTGCACGGCCTGACGGGTTTTCGGCCGCAAACAAATCTAGCCGACATCATTGACCGGGTTTCGGCATATTTCCGGCAGAAGGGTGCCTTGGAAGAAGTCCGGAAAGTAACGGCAGTAAAAGCGGTATGAGCTTGAGGAGGACTTCGTTCTAGTGCCATGAGCAGCGTAGAGACCGCCCAGGCCTATTTTTACCCATGAAGACTTCCGTCACTCTTTCGATTCTTGTTCCCGTTTATAACGAGCAATATCTGGTCCGCGCAAGCCTCGAGCGCCTGAAACTCCTCGCAGATCAGCCGCTCCTTGAGCGCATTGAAGTGATCGTGGTGGACGATGGATCCACGGACCGGACCAACGCCGTCCTTCGTGAGTTTGAATCCACCGAAACTGCCCATCCCGGCGGAAAGTTGAATTGGATATTCGTCTATCACGAGGCCAACCAGGGCAAGGCCGCCGCCATTCGGACCGCCCTCCAGCGCGCAAACGGGGAACTCACAGTCATCCACGACGCGGACCTCGAATATCATCCCTTGGATCTCCTGAAGATGGTCCAGGTCTTTCTGGAGGAGCAGGCCGACGCTGTTTTCGGTTCGCGCTTTCTCGCCAGCGAATACCGGCGTGTGCTCTTCTTCCGGCACCAACTGGGGAATCATTTCCTGACGCTTTTATGCAACATTG
>Ga0137390_10002791_pt1 | contig 14062 bp, 6 predicted proteins | sample 15con2h24AmetaG_FD_104937 | JGI IMG/M metagenome (GOLD analysis project Ga0137390, IMG submission 104937) | Vadose zone soil microbial communities from Angelo Coast Range Reserve, California, USA - 15con2h2.4A metaG | ecosystem: Environmental > Terrestrial > Soil > Vadose zone > Saprolite... | reverse complement strand
TGGTCGCCCGCCATTCGTTGCGAGGCAGGAACAGCGGCTGGCCGCGCAGGTCCTTCGTGCCCCTCGCGCTGGGCTCACCTGCCTCGTCTCCCCAGGGCGACGGCCCGGCGCCGTAGACCGCTTCCCCGTTCACCTTCAGCCAACGCCCCACGTCGCGCAATGAGGCCTGGCTGGCCGGAGGAATGATGCCATCGGACATCGGACCGACGTTCAGCAGGTAATTGCCGCCCTTGCTCACGATGTCGACGAGCTTGAACGTGATGTCGCCGGGCGACTTCCAGTCGCGATCGTCCTTGCGGAAGCCCCAGGTGTGGTTGATGGTCGCCGGCACCTCCCAGGCGTCGGCGGGGGCCGTTCCCGGGATGACGTTGTCACCCGTGCTCACGTAATCGCCGGCGACTCCCAGCCGTCCGTCGATGAGCGTCTTCGGCTGCAGGGTGCGGACGATGTCGACGAAGCGTTGCCCGCGCTCCTTGCTCATCATGCGTGGCGTGTCGAACCAGATGAGGGCCACCGGGCCATAGCTCGTCAGCAGCTCCTTCACCTGCGGCTCCGCCTTCCCGCGCAGATACCCGTCGTAGTCCTTCAGCTCCTTGCCGTCCGGTCCCTGGTCGGGCCCGAAGTCCCAGTCGTTCCCGGCCCCGCCCTTCTCGTGCCAGTCCTGGGCCTGCGAGTAGTAGAAGCCGAGGGGCATGCCCTTGCGCTGGCAGGCCGCGGCCAGCTCCTTGAGCAGGTCGCGCTTGAAGGGTGTCGCGTCCACGATGTCCCAGGTGCTCACCTTGGAATCGAACAGCGCGAAGCCATCGTGGTGCTTCGACGTGATGACCATGTACTTCATGCCGGCGTCCTGCGCGAGCTGGACCCACTCGTCGGCGTTGAACTTCACCGGATTGAACTGCTTCGCCAGCAGCTCGTACTCGGCCACCGGGATCTTGGCGCGGTTCATGATCCACTCGCCGATGCCGGGGATCGTCTTGCCCTTCCATTCGCCGGCCGGTATCGCGTAAAGGCCGAAGTGGATGAACATGCCGTACTTGGCCTGCTTGAACCAGGCCAGGCGCTGCGTACGTGCGGGATCGTCGGTCGGCGCTAGCGTCGGCGTCGGCGTGGGAGCGGGCGCCTGAGCCAGCAGACGCGGGGGCGCGCCGGCCACGCTCGCGACGAGCGCGCCCACGATCACGCCACGGCGGAGGGATCGCACGGTCGAGTTCATCGGACCTCCTGTAACACTCTGGATCACTTGCGCGGCAGGGCCCGGACGGCTCCCACGGAGATGCCCCCGTCCACGAGCAGCGTCTGCCCGGTCACGTAGCGGCTCTCCTCCGACGCCAGGAATACCACGGCGCCGTCGAGGTCGCCGGCCTGGCCGGGGCGGCGCATGGGGATGCGCTCCTTGAGCATCGCCACCCACTCCTCGTCTTCGTACATGCGCGCGTTCTGCGCGGTCTTGAACCAGCCGGGGGCCAGGCAATTCACGGTCACCCCGTGGGGCCCCCAGTCGTCGGCCAGGCTCATGGTGAGCTGCTTGATCCCGCCGCGGCTGGCTCCGTAGGGCCCGAGCCCCGCATACCCGGCCACGGAGGTGACGGATCCGATGTTGATGATCCGTCCGTAGCCGCGCTCCACCATGTGGCGGCCGATGGCCTGAGCGACGAAGAACGAGCCGCGCAGGTTGGTATCGAGGATGGTGTTCCAGTCCTCCCACGTCACCTCGAGCGCGGGCTTGCGGATGTTGCAGCCGGCGTTGTTGACGAGGACGTCGATCTTCCCGTAGCCGGCCACGGCCGCCTGGGCCATGCGCGTGATCGACCCTTGATCGCGCACATCCAGGTCGAGGGGCAGGGCGCGACGACCCAGGCCCTCGATCTCGCGCTGGAACTCGCGCAGGTCGTCCTTGCGCCGCGCCGTGATCACGAGGTCGGCCCCTGCGCGCGCGAGGGCGCGGGCGAAGGACTGTCCCAGCCCGCGGCTGGTCCCGGTGACGAGGGCGACACGCCCGCTGAGATCGAAGAAGGGCGGGCTCACGGTTGGAGGATCACCTTCATGAGGCCGGGCTCACGGGCGTAGAGGCGTTCGAACATGGCCGCCCCCTCCGCGAGGGGCGCGACGAGCGTGATCAGCGGGCGGACGTCGATGGCGCCCGTGCGGAGCAGCTCGATGGCCCGGGGGTACTCGCCGTTGGACGCGCAGGTGCCGAGCAGCGTCAGCTCGCCCGTCACCACCGCCTGCAGGGGAAGCTGGATGCCCGGCGACACGTTGCCGACGAGGACGACCGACCCTCCCTTGCGGACGCAGGCCACCGCCGTCCTGATCGGCTCCGTGGCCCCCACGCATTCGAGCGCCACGTCCGCGCCGCCCTCGGTCATCCGCCGCACTTCCGACGGCAGGTCGACACCGGTCGGGTTCAAGGCCACTTCCGCGCCCAGCCTCCGTGCCAACGCGAGCTTGCTCTCGTCCACGTCCACGGCGATGACGCGCCGGGCGCCCGCCGCGCGCAGGGCCTGGATGACGAGAAGGCCGATGGTGCCCGCCCCCACCACCACCGCGTTGCGCGCGGGCATGGGCGCGCGCGCGACCGCATGCACGGCCACGGACACGGGCTCCACCATGGCCGCGTGCTCGAACGGCACCTCGTCGGGCAGGCGGTAGGCGATGCGCTCGGGTACCGCCACGAACTCGGCGAAGGCGCCGGCCTGCCGGTAGTCCCCGCAGGAGACGCCGAGCACCTTGCGCTGGTCGCACAGGTTGGATCGTCCCCCCCGGCAGTAGTCGCAGCGCCCGCACGACACGGTGGAGTCGAACGTCACCCGGTCGCCGGGGCTCACGCGCTGGACGGCCGCCCCGATGCGTTCCACCACACCCGCCGCCTCGTGCCCCATGACCGCGGGAGGGATGCGCCTCCCGGACGAACCGTGGTACCCGTGAACGTCGCTGCCGCAGATGCCGCAGGCGCGCACGCGCACGAGCACGTCGGCGTCGCCGACGGCCGGCTCCGGCACGTCACGCACCTCGAGATGCTTGTATTCGCTCAGGACGAGGGCGCGCATGGGGGATCTCCGTGGATCTCCGGCGGGTCTGCGGTCAGAAGCCGGTGCCCTTGACCTTGAGGCGGAGGCGAAGGACGTACATGTCGGCGGTGATGAACAGCGTCGAGCCGTCCTCGCCGAACGCGCAGTTGCTGGTGGCCTCGCCCGTCGCAAGCGTGCCCAGGTGCTTGCCCTCCTTGTCGAAGATGTGGACGCCGCCGGGTCCGGTGGCGAAGAGGTGGCCCTGGGTGTCGACCTTCATACCGTCGGGCAGCCCCTTGCGCTGGGGGCTCACCCAGCTCGTGGCGTCGAAGAAGACGCGCCCGTTCGCGATCGAGCCGTCCGGCTTGACGTCGTAGGCCATCCAGATCGCGCGCTGCGGGTCCGAGTTGGCGACGTACAGCGTCTTGTGATCTGGCGAGAAGGCGATGCCGTTGGGTCTTGAGAGTTCCTTTGTCAGCAGGGCCAGCTTGCCGTCCCTGCTGACACGGTAGACGCCCTGGAAGTCGAGCTGCTTTTCCGGGTCCTCCATCTTGCGCGTGAGGCCGTAGGGCGGATCGGTGAAGTAGAGCGAGCCGTCCGTGTGGTAGACGAGGTCGTTCGGGCTGTTGAGGCGCTTGCCCTCGTAGCGGTCGGCGATGGGCACGTACTTCGCCTTGGGCTTGGAGAGGGGCGCGTCCATGCGCGCGACCTGCCGGTTGCCGTGCTGGCAGAGCACCAGACGTCCCTGCGGATCGAGGGTGAGGCCATTGGACCCGGGCTCGTCCGGGGAGACGTTGTTGGGCCGGGGGATCGGGCCCAGGTACCCGCTCTGCTCGAGGTAGATCTGCGTGCCCCGTCCCTCCTGCCATTTCAGGATGCGGTTGGGCGGGATGTCGGAGAACAGCAGGTAGCCGCCGTCGGCGCGCACCCACAATGGGCCCTCGGTCCAATCGAACCCGTTGGCGATCACTTCCATCGCCGCCCCCGGGGCGATGACGGCGTCGAGGCGGGGATCGAGACGCTCGATGCGTCCGAGCGTCGGGCGCGCGGGGCCGCGGGTGTCGCCTTCCGCACTTGCCATGGTCAGGGCCACGATCAGGGCGCCGAGGGCGCCTCCGGCCATCATATGCGCGAAGGGACGACGCATACGTCCTCCTGTCGGCTCGGCTCCCGCAGGCGGGAGCGCCGAGGTGAGCCGGGCGGATGATAGCGCAGGTCAGAAGCTGAGCCGGATCGACCCCTGCATGATGCGCGGCTTGCGCGCGGTGTTGGCCTCGCCGAAGCTCGCGTTCACCTGATTGCCGGCGGCGTCGAAGCGCGCCGTGTTGTCGATGGTCGCGAACTGGGTGTGGTTGAGGACGTTGAACATCTCCCAGCGGAGCTGCAGGCGCCGCTTGCCCTCACCTCCCAGACCGAAGTTCTTGAAGAAGGCGAGGTTCCAGTTGTCGATGGGCGGGTTCTGGTAGGAGTAACGCGACGCGTTGCCCGGATCCCCCTTCGCGGGGCGCGCCACCGCCGCCGGGTCCAGCCAGTTTCCGGAAGCGCCGGGAGTGGCGTCCCGCTTGCCTCCGATGAGGTTGCCGACGATGTTCGGCCGGACCACGCGGAGGTTGTTGTTGCCCTCGCCGGGGAGGGCCGCGCCGTTGCCGCCGGTCCCGCCCGTGAAGTCGAAGTTGTCGGTGGTGGCGATGACGAGCCGGTCCCATTCGCCGCTCACGAGCGCGTTCTCGCCCGAGATCTGCCAGCCGTCGAAGAGCGTGCGGATCACCGCGTTGTTCCAGAGCTTGCTCGCCTTGGGCACGTCCCACGTGTAGTTGATCACGAGGTCGTGGGTCTGGCTCTGGCTCAGGGGCGCGTAGTGCCAGGCCTTCAGCGGACGCGCGATGCTGACCTGCGACTCGTCCTCGTCCGCGATTCCCAGCGAGCGCGAATAGGTGTACGCCACCGCGAACTGGAGCCCGTGGCTGTAGCGGCGGTTGAGCTGGACCTGGACGCCGTTGTAGTTCGCGGTGCCGAAGTTCGAGCGCACGAGGATGTCGCCGTAGCCCACGAAGGGGCGCAGGAAGTCGTCGGGCTTGGCCGTGGTGGGATTCTGCGCGTTCGCGTTCTCGGGGTGGAGGTTCACGAACTTCGCCCCGTCCGGGACGACGTTGATGTTCGTGTACTGCTCCATGTGACGCCCGACCCATCCCACGTAGGTCACGTCCGCGACCAGGCCCCAGCCGAGGTCTTGCTGCACGCCCAGCGACCACTGGTAGGTGCTCGGCGTCTTGGCGTCCCGCTCGAGGGCCACGATCGTGCTCGGGCGGAGGGAGAAGCCGCCCGTGGCCAGCAGCGTCTCCATCTGCCCGTAGGCGATCTGCGGCGTGTTGACGGCGGGCGGGTTGGCCGCGCTCAGGTCCATGCTGCGCGCGGTCACCTGCGAGTTGTGGAACAGGCCGACCCCGGCGTGCACGGCCGTCTTGCCCTGCCCGGTGACGTCCCAGGCCACGCCCACCCGGGGCTCCGGCATGATGCCCTGATTGGTCCGGAATCCCTTGGGGTAGTTGGGGTCCGTGTTCTGCACCATGCCGTTGTACGGGTCGCCCGTGCCGGGCACGAAGCTTCCGACGAAGACGTTCGGCTTCGTCTGCCCCGTCACCGGATCGAGGGCCACGTTCACGCCGTTGACCTTGGCCGGCTGATACAGCCGCGGCGCCTTGGCCGCGTCGTAGCGCTCGGGCACGAAGGTCGCCGCGGGCAGCTTCGTGTACCAGGGCTTGAACCAGAGCAGCCGCACGCCGTAGTCGACGGTCACGCGCCGCGTCGCCTTCCACGTGTCCTGCAGGTAGGACTCGACGAGGAAACGGTGCGAGTTCACCTCGGGCAGGGCGTCGATCTCGGAATAGCTCTTGAAGTTGCCCAGCAGCGCGTTGGCGAACGAATAGCCGGTGTCGAGGGGGTTGTTGGTGTCGACGGTGAAATCGTACTGCCCGGCGAAGGAGGCCTGGGCGGAGAAGCCCTTGCCTTCGGTGTTGTAGAGGTGCTCGAAGTAGAGACCGGTCTTGAAGGCGTGGCTGCCCTTGATCCAGGTGAGGCTGTCGTTGAACGAGTGCACCCAGGCCACGCCCCCATCGCCGACGATGCGGTTGTCGTAGGTGAAGTTCGGTGGGTTGGGTGTGGCGCTGCCTCCGAACGTCACCTTGGGCAGGGCGCCGATCGCGTTCAGCTCGGGGTGGAACTGGCCCAACGTATAGCCGTTGCCCGCGCGAGAGAGCCGCCCCAGGTCATCATCGCCGACGGGCCGGAAGTTCTCGCTCTGCCGGCGCGCGCCCGCCTGGGCCTCGTTGACCAGGCTCGAGCTGAAGATGTGGGTGTGGCTCAGGCTGTAGGTGCGGTCGGTGTTGTCGTAGTGGGCGTTGAACCAGCCCCATCCCGCCGGCCCCGCGGTGACGCCTCCCGCTCCGCCCACGCCGCGCTGATCGGACTTCCAGTCCTTGATCGTCACGTAGAGGCTGTCGCTGGGGGAAGGTTTCCAGTCCAGGCGCAGGATGTTGTTGAGCTTGGGGTTGTCATTGATGAACTGGGTCTGATCGTTGAATTGCCCTTTCGTGAAGTTGCGGTCGAGGGTATTGGGCAGGGGCAGCACGTTCAGCAGCGCGCGCCCGTTGGGACTGATCCGGTTCGCAGGAATGATGTTGCCGGGGAAGGGCTGCCCGGTGAGGGGGTCCTTGATCACGACGAGCCGGCCCGCGCTGTCGAGGGTCTGCGAGAAGTCGCCGCTCCTCTCGCGCTCGGTCGGCATCGTCCACTGGAGCAGGTTGCCCGGTTTCTCCGTGATCGGCGCCTCGAGCGAATAGAAGAAGAAGAGCTTCTTCTCCCCGTCCTTGTTCAGGCCCGGGATGGGGCCGCCCAGGTTGAAGCCGTAGGTGTTGAACCGGTAGCGCGGGCGCGCGCGGCCGGCGCGATTGTTGAAGAAGTCGTTCGCGTTGAGGTGATCGTTGCGTCCGTAGTAGTACGCGTTGCCGCGGTACTCCTGATCGCCGCTCTTGCTCACGATCTCGATGTGGGCGCCGCCCGTGCGCCCGTACTCGGCGCGGAACGTGTTGAGGAGGACGCGGATCTCCGAAACCGCGTCCAGGTTGATGTTCTGGGCCATCCGGTTGGCCTGGCCCACTTCGTTGCCCAGCACGCCGTCCACCGTGATGTGGTTCCAGTCGCGCCGCATCCCGCTGACCTGGGGGACGAGGGTGCCGAAGCTCTCGCCCAGCGATTCCACCGTGTCCTCGTAGCGCACGCCGGGCACGAGCCGCATCAAGGACGTGACGTCGCGCCCCTTGGTCTGGATCTGCGCGATCTGGCTCGCGGTGATGAGGCCGGCGTGTTGAGTCTCCTCGGTATTGACGCGGTTCGCGGCCGCCTCCACCACGACGCTTTCGCCCAGCCCGACGGTCAGCTTGATCGTCCCCACGGATATCCGCGTGGAGGGAGAGAGGACGTTCCCCTTCTGCTCCACGGTGCGGAAGTTCGACATCTCGACCTTGATCGCATAGGTGCCGGGCGGCATGGCCGTGAACAGGAAGTTGCCCTTGCCGTCGCTGTGGTCGACGCGAGCGGAGGACGTGCGCTCGTTGATGGCGGTGACGGTCGCCCCCGGGATCACCTGTCCCTGCTGGTCCTCCACGGACCCCGAGATCGAGCCGGTGACCTCCTGAGCCGTGGCCGCGCCGGCGAGCAACGCCGCGAGCACGACCGCTCCGGCAACGCGAAAGAACCTTGGCATCGACATCGGGCCCTCCTCTCGTTCATCGGGCCGCTCCCAGGCGGCGCGAACTTACTGAAATCTCAGTTGTTGCGGCGCGGCGACGATCGTCTCGTTGGCCTCATGCTGGTTTCGTGCGTCCTGATGTTCCGGGTAGGAGAGACGTCACCACCCCCTCCCTCCGGAAAAGGAGGGGGCGGTGCTCGAACCCGTCTAGAACTTCAGCTTCATCGACAGCTGGATCTGCCGCTCGGTCGTCCCGCACAGCGCGCAGGCCGGGTTGGCCAGCATGGCGGTGATGGTGCCGAAGGCCGAGTTACCGAACGTCGTGTTGGGATCGGCGAAGGCCGGGTGGTTGAGGACGTTGAAGACCTCGGCCCGGAGCTCGTGCTCGAAGCGGCCGAACTTGGTGACCTTGATCAGGTTCAGGTCGATGTTGAAGTAGCCGGGCCCACGCGCGATGTTCCGGCCGGCCGTACCGAAGGTCGCCGTCGTCTCCGGCACGATCTGGAAGGCGGCCGGATCGAACCAGTGGTCGATGGTCTGATCGGGGTTCTTGATGTTGTCGGCCAGGCGATTCGGACGCTGGCTCGCCTGCTGGCCGCTGTTCGTGCCTGTCGAGAGCACGGCCTGGGACTGGGTGATGTTCAGCGCTCGACCGGTGCGGGCGTAGAGGATGCCGGCCACCTGCCAGCCGCCGATCTTGCTGGCCTTGCCGAAGGGCAGGGCGTAGACGAAGTTCGACACGAACGTGTGCTTGACGTCGTAGTCCGCGGGCCCACGGTTGTAGCCCGGATCGTAGGTGTTGACGAGGGCCACGCCGCCATCGTTGTCCGAGCTCAGGTCGGTCACGAGGCCGTAGGTGTAGGAATTCATGAACGAGAACCCGTTGGCGAACCGCCGCTGGAACTTCACGAGCAGCCCGTTGTAGTTCAGGAAGCCCGTGCTCGTGACCGTGCCCAGATCACCGAGCGCGGGATCGAGCGCGATGAACGGCCGGTTGACGTTCGCGTTGGTCACGCCAAGGACGGGCGGGGCCTGGTTCTCGTTGGTCTTGAGCAGCATCTGCCGCGCGCGCGAGCCGACATAGCTGACCTCGAGCATGTAGTTGCGGCCGAGCTGCTGCTGGACGTTGACGTTGAAGTTCGTGGAGTAAGCGTCGCGGAAGTCCCGGTCGAAGGTCGAGCGCGTGCTGCCCGCGGGAAGCAGGTTCGGGTTGACGCCGGTCGGAGGCGGCAGGCCGTCCGAGACCTTGAGGTTCGTGCCGAACGCGCTGTTGCGCAGGGCCGTCGACTGCAGGAAGGGCGGGTTCTGCGCCTTGGACGAGGAGGTCCCGCCGGGGGTGAAGTTCCAGAACACGCCCACCCCGCCACGGAGCACGGTCTTGCCGCTGCCGGTGACGTCATAGGCGAAGCCGAAGCGCGGGCCGAAGTCCTTCTTCGCATACGTCTGCAGGTAGCGGCCGACCGTCACTCCGCCCATCACCGCGTCGGGCGCCGCGACCACGAACCGCCCCGTGGTCACGTCGAAGTTCGACTGCCGGTTGTCCACCTCGACCCAGGGCACGAAGAGGTCCCACCGCAAGCCCATGTTGAGGGTCAGCTTGTTCGACGCGCGCACGTCGTCCTGCACGTAGAGCGCGTACTCCGGCCGCTTCTCCGTGTAGGTCTTGGCGTCGAAGAGGTTCCGGTTCTTCTGGCTCGCGTAGCCGAGGAGGAAGCTGGCCACGTCGAAGCCGGTGGTCGAGACGACCGAGCAGCCGGTGAGCTTGCCCCCGCAGTTCGAGGTCGGGTTGTTGTCGAACACGAACTGGCCGACGATCGTGTCCGCGTTGAGGATCTCCCGCGAACGCAGGGTGATGCTTCCCCCCGCCTTCATGGTGTGCTTCCCCGACACCCGGGTCACGCTGTCGAAGAGCTGGAAATCGTTCTGGTTCGTGATCAGGGGCTGGTTGCTGTTCGCACCCAGGTTCCGGATGTTCTGGAAGTTGAGCTGCGTCATCCCCGAGGTCGAATCGTTGAGGTTGATGCCGGTCAGCCCGACCGCTGCCGCAGGGTTCTGCAGGTAGTCGATCGGGGTCATGAAGAATTTGATCGAGTTCCAGCCGAAGCGGAACTCGTTCAGGAAGCTGTTGCTAAAGGAGTGGGTGTCGTTGAAGGTCGCGCTCTGGGCCTTGATGTTGCCATCGCCCGCTCCGAAGGTCGCCCCCGCGTCGCCATGGGGCAGGGTGGCCGGGAGCAGCCGGTGCGTCTTCTGGAAGCTGTAGCGCGCGAAGGCGTGGTTCGTAGCCGACACGTTGTGGTCGAGCTTGACGTCGAATTGGTTGTCCTGGCGCTGCAGGACCGGGTTGATCACGTAATTGCCCAGGGTCTGCCCGTTGGTCGCCTTCGTGCCCGTGGCGTTGGGCTCCGGATAGAGCATGTTGATGATGTTCTTCGACACGGGGTCGAACCGGCCCGTGGGGATGATGTTGCCGGGGAACGGTTGGCCGGTCAGGGGATCGTAGATCACGCGGTTGATCTCCGAGAAGTTCCCCGCCCGCATCGCCGCCGACGGCACCGTCGAGACGTAGGTCTGCCCCTGGTTGATCCGAAGCCCCTGATAGTCCGCGAAGAAGAACGTCCGGTCCTTGACGATCGGACCTCCCAGGGTGGCCCCGAACTGGTGCTGCTTGAAGTCCGGCTTGGCCCGGCCCGCGCGGTTGTTGAAGAAGTTGTTGGCATCGAGCGCGTCGTTGCGCTCGAAGTCGAACACGTTCCCGCGGAACTGGTTGCCGCCGGACTTGATCTGGATGTTCACGACGCCGCCGAGCGACTTGCCGAACTCCGCGGAGTAGGTGCTCGTCTGGATCTTGAACTCGTCCAGGGCATCCACGCTCGGGAAGATCACGACCGTCTGCAGCCAGGTCTCGTTGTTGTCCACGCCGTCGAGGAGGTAGTTGTTGTCCCGCGCCCGCTGCCCGTTGGCGGAGAAGCCCGACCCCGCCCGCCAGGCCAGGGAGCCGGCGCCGTCGATGTTCGCTCCCGGAGGCGGACGCAGCACGCCCGGGATCGTCCTCGTCAAGCTGACGAAGTTGCGCCCGTTCAGGGGCAGGGCCTCGATCTGCGTGTCCGTGATCGTGGTGCCCAGCTCCGAGCTGTTGGTCTGGATGAGTGGAGTCTCGGCCTGGATGGTGACCGCTTCCGACATCTGGCCGATGTCGAGCTTCAGATCCGCGCGGACCTTCTGGTCGACGCCGAGGTGGACGTTGGCCAGGCTCACCTTCTTGAAACCGCTGATCTCGCCCGTCACGGTGTAGGTCCCCGTCGGCATCAAGGGCGCCGTGTACTCGCCGCTCGAATCCGCGGTGAACGTCCGGGTGTAGCCCGTGTCCTGGTTCAAAAGGGTCACGTTCGCGCCGGGAAGGGCGCCACCACTCGAGTCACGTACCGTCCCCAGAATCGTTCCGGTCACGGCCTGGGCGGCGACCGGCAAGGGCATCAGAGCGAAGCCCAGCACCAGACCGACCGACAGGACCCGGAACAGACCAGACATTTCACTTCGAGTCTTCATCTGTCCTCCGAGCAGCTAACACGCGATCGCGGGAGCTCCCGCGCCTGGGGTTCGTCGCCGAGGGGTGCGACGCTCTTGTCAGACCTATGCACCGGTGGGCCGAAAAAGTTGTGAAACATTACTCAGGGGCCACACGGCTGTCAAGCCCCTTCTTCTGGCGGAGGCCAAAGGGCCGGGACACCCTATGGGACCGACCCTTACGGACCACGCCATCACCCTCCTTCCTGGCGAGGCGACAACGTTGGCGGTTTGCCGCACGGGGCATCGCGTAAGGATCCGGAGGCCCGTGGTCATACCACTGGCTCCGCTCCTCGCTTACAGATAGGTCCGGCGTCTCCTCGTTCCCCGGCTTTGGGCGGGCGAATTCACGCGGTGGGCGCGTCGGCCGTCTCGCGGAACGGGCAGCCCTCGGACGCTTCGCAGTGGAATAGCCAGTCGGACGGTCGCGTACCGGGTTGTCGCAACAGTGACGCCGCGTCGGTCACGGCGCCGCCGCGGGCGTCCAGACATCCATAATCCCGGGCCGCGCAGAATTCGCGAGAACGGAGTTACTTACCTGGCCCTGGCACCATCTTTTGGGTTGACACTCCCGAATCTTGGACCGATCATACGAAACCGTTTTCAGTCGATCGCCATCACGAGGTATGACCAATAACTCGCCTGCGGTAGCAGGTACCGGCGGCAAGCCAGTCGACGACTCGCTGGCCGCCGAACGCGTCGTCACGCACATCGAGCGCCTCATTCAGGCCGGCCGGCTCAAGCCCGGCGACCGCTTGCCGCCGGAACGGGAGCTCGCGCTTCAAATCAAGGTCAGCCGTCCCTCCGTCCGCGCCGGCCTCCGGTCGCTGGCCGCGGTGGGGGTCGTCGAGGCTCGGCACGGCGCGGGCAGCTTCATCACGTCGGGGCCCCCGAAGCTCTCGACCGGCCCCCTCAGCCTGATGGCCGCGCTCCACGGGTTCACGCGCGACGACATGTTCGACGCCCGGCGCGGGCTCGAGGTGGCGGCGGCCGCCCTCGCCGCCGAGCGCGCGACCGGGGACAACCTCGCCACCATGTCCGAGGAAGTGGCGGGCATGTTCGCATCGCTGCAAGAGCCGCAGGCGTTCCTCGTCCACGACGTCCGATTCCACCAGGCCATCGCGGTCGCCTCGCACAGCCCGGTGCTGGCCGCGCTGGTCGAGCTCGTCTCCACCATGAACTACGAGCGGCGGCGCCTCACTGTCGAGCGCGCCCGCGACCTGAAGGAGTCCGCGGAGATGCACCGCCGCATCTATTCGGCCATCCGCGACCACGACAGCGACCGCGCCCGGCGCGAGATGAGCGAGCACCTCGACCTTGCCCGCATGGCCCAGGCCTCGGAGGACGTCACCGAACCACCGCCGCCGCCGACGGCTGGCCCCCCGGAGAACCGATGAAGATCACTGGCGTCCGCGTCCGCGACATCCGCTTCCCCACCTCGCGCAACCTCGACGGCTCGGATGCGCTGAACGTCGGCGACTACTCGGCCACCTACGTGATCGTCGAAACGGACGGCGGAGCCTCCGGACACGGCCTGACCTTCACCAACGGCCGCGGAAACGAGCTGACGGTGGCGGCCGTGCACGCCCTCCGCCACCACGTGATCGGGCTGACCCTGGAAGAGGTCAAGGCGGACATGCGCGGGCTGTATCGCAAGCTCACCGTCGATCCGCAGTTGCGCTGGCTGGGCCCCGAGAAGGGCATCTTGCACATGGCCACGGGGGCCCTGCTCAACGCGGTGTGGGACCTCTGGGCCAAGGCGGAGCGCAAGCCGCTCTGGAAGCTGCTCGTGGACCTCACGCCGGAGCAACTCGTCTCCACCGTCGACTTCAGCTACCTCTCCGACGCTCTCACCGTCGAGCAGGCGCTGGAGCTGCTGCGCAAGCAGCAGCCCACGCGCGCGGCGCGCGAGGCGGAGATGCGCGCGCAGGGCTATCCGGCCTACACGACCTCGACGGGCTGGCTCGGGTATTCGGACGAGAAGGTGCGCCGCCTGTGCGAGGAGGCGGTGGCCGCGGGCTGGACGCATCTCAAGATGAAGGTCGGACAGGACCTCGAGATGAACCGGCGCCGGGCCGGGCTCATCCGCAGCATCATCGGCCCGAAGGGCAAGCTGATGATGGACGCGAACCAGTGCTGGGACGTGCCGGAAGCGATCCGGCAGATGCACAGCCTGGCCGAGTTCGATCCCTGGTGGATCGAGGAGCCCACCTCACCCGACGACGTGCTCGGGCACGCCGCCATCGCGCGCGAAGTCGCCCCCATCCGGGTGGCCACGGGCGAGGCCTGCCAGAACCGCGTCATCTTCAAGCAGCTCCTGCAGGCGGGCGCGATCGGCTTCTGCCAGGTCGACAGCTGCCGCGTCGGCGGCGTGAACGAGGTGCTCTCGATCATGCTGCTCGCCACCCGATTCGGCATCCCGATCTGTCCGCATGCCGGAGGCGTGGGCCTGTGCGAGTACGTCCAGCACCTCGCGATCTTCGATTACATCGCGCTGAGCGGGACGCTCGATGACCGCGTGTGCGAGTATGTCGACCACCTTCACGAGCACTTCGTCGACCCCGTGCGCATCGTGAACGGCCGCTACGCCGCGCCCACCGCGCCCGGGTACAGCATCACGATGAAGCCGGAAAGCCTGAAGAGATACGCATTCCCGAATGGAGGGGCCTGGCAGCGCTAGACGCGCGCGACGTCACCGCCAGCTAACGCTGACGAGCTGGACCGGCTCGGCGATGCCCTTCAG
>Ga0137390_10002790_pt1 | contig 14064 bp, 10 predicted proteins | sample 15con2h24AmetaG_FD_104937 | JGI IMG/M metagenome (GOLD analysis project Ga0137390, IMG submission 104937) | Vadose zone soil microbial communities from Angelo Coast Range Reserve, California, USA - 15con2h2.4A metaG | ecosystem: Environmental > Terrestrial > Soil > Vadose zone > Saprolite... | reverse complement strand
GCGGTGATCAAGACGATATTGGTGGGCAATGAAGAGCGCCTGGCTGCCGATGTCGGGGTCGCAACGCTGACGCGTTTAGGAAAGAACGTCGGCGCGCAGACCGGCACGCTGCTTTATGCGGGTGACGAACTCACCACCGGATCGACCGCGCGTTTGACCGTACTGTTGCTCGACAATCCCGCTGAAAAAGACAACGAAGTATTACTCGCAACGGATACTCATGTTCAATTAGGTTCCGTCTTTACCTGGCTCGGACGCGTGCTGGTAAGAGTAAGAGGGAAATTTGAAGCCAGCACGTCGCGGGAAACGCTCGGCGTCGGTGGCACGGAATTCGAAGTCGAGGTTTTGTCAGACGGTACCAACAAAGTAAAGGTGCTCGAGGGAGGAGTCACGGCAACCAAGGGAGTATTTGCTCCACCACAGCCAGGCGGTGTTTCGAAACTGAAGTTTGAACCTCACCAGGTACTAGAGTTTCTGAATGCAAGTTACACAACGCAGCAGGCAATGCCGCAGACCCAGATGGATTTCGTAGCTGTGGCCGGCAAGAGCACTACTATCGAGCGTGATTTTGTTTTTTCCAATAACTGCGAGCGGAAGCATTCGTTTCAGATACGTGGCCCGCGAAATCTGGAATGGTTTCAATTGCTCGGTGGAGACCAATTTGAAATCGATTCTCGATCGACGAAGACGATTAGGTTTGGGATAAAGCTTGATGCCACGCGCGTTCCCGCCGGCGTTCACGAAGGAGAGATAATCGCGCGATGCCTGGATTGCATGCAAGAGTCTACTTGCACTCTGGGCGGCCTGCTTCTGAACATTACGATAAATGTAAAGCCCGCCACCGGCAGCGAGAGTGAAATGCCGTCAACACCTGTTGTTCGCCGGCCTGTTCAGCCTCCGGAGCCGACGCAGCGGGCGCCCGAAGTATTGTCGGAAGTGGCGACTAAACTACAGCAGATAACACTGACGCCGAGCGGAAGTCTTATCAAAACCGGTGCTTTGGCAGAGATAGATCAGACGCTGGAATGGTCTAACGATGTTCTGGTTGCGGGGCAACCTAGCTTTTCTGCGCAGTCTGTAGTTCCGCACTTTCAATCCTGGACTGAGCGCGACCAGCGATTTCGTGAAGCGCGACGCTCCGCGGTAATTAACAGCGATCCGCGCGCTTACGAAACACTTGCCGCTGTGTATGTCGATTGGGGCAACGGCGCCAAGGCGATCGAGAGCCTGCAAAACGCAATCGCGACGGAGGGAGAGAACCAGGAAAACTTGACCGACCTTGGCGAGGCATATCGCCAGGCAGGAAAGTTAGCGGAAGCCTATGACGTGCTGGCTAAGGCAGTACGATTGTATTCCGACTTTCTTCGCGCGCGTGTGGCCCTGGGCAATGTGTATTTGGACCAGTCCCGAGTAGCGCGCGAACGGAAGGAATACTTAAGCGCAACTCATTATTTGGACTTAGCGCGCCAGGCTTACGCGCATGTGGCGGATTCAACCGTGCCGGGCTCATCAACAATTGATTTGCCGCCACCGACGTTAAAGGTCACGCCGCCAACGTTAGAAAACTCGCACGGTCGCACCCATCAGAAACGCCCCGCTGCCTCAATAGCGCAATCCCAGAATTTGCAGCAGACCGTAGCGCAATCAAATTTAGGTGAAGTGTATTTGGCGCTCGGAGAAATTGCGAAGGAGCAAGGTCAGTTGGGAGAGGCACAAACGAAATACGCAGCCGCGGAGCAGAAATTCAAACGCGCCGAGGACACGGAAACATATCCTTTTGCGACGAAGGGCCTGGGAGATGTTTATCGCAACATTGCAGAGGTCTCCACGGCTCAAGGTGATTCGGCGCGAGCTAGTCAGGCCTTGCAGCAATCTCAAAACAAATATTCTCAAGCCATCAATTCCCACAAGGATTTTGCCGCAGCCTACGTTGGCTTGGGAAATCTTTTTGAAGACGCAGGTCAAAAAGATGAAGCGTTACGCGCGTATGTGCAGGCGACGCGAGTGAGACCCGAAGAATCGCCGGCTTACTATCACGTAGCCATGCTGTTTTCTGACCCTAACAAATCTGGAAATAATAAAAACGTAGCCGCCGCCTACGCACGAGCTTATTTAAACCTTGAACGGCCTGCATTCAAGCAGGGCGAGAAAGTGGAAAATGCTCAGCTTGTCAGCGCAGAGTTGCCGCCAAAACCTAAACAAACTCTTACAGCACACGCGCCGTCAGGCGAAAAAGTTTCGACCACTCCGGATCAAGCAGGGCCTTCAATTGCCAAAGCCAAGGTCAAGGTTCCCGGTATGAAAGGCGACAGCCAGAAAGATGCGCTGAAAAAACTGGCAAAGAAGGGACTCGAGAGTCGCGTCGAGGACAAACCGGAATGCAACGCAACAGGTAAAGTTTTGTATTCGAGCCCAGCCAAGGATTCCGAGGTTGACGTCGGCAGCGTGGTTACGATTTATGTTTCGTCATCGGGTCCGAACGCGGTGCCTGTTCCGAATGTAACCGGACTGCTCAGACCACAGGCTGAAGATGAGCTAAGACGCGCGGGCTTGAGGGCCAGCATCCGAGGCACTTATCCAACCAACTCTCGCGCGCCTGACACGGTGGTAAAGCAAAAGCCCGACAACCGGGAAAAAACGTTAATGCCCGGATGCGAAGTCGAGCTCACGCTTGCCATACCGATACCGAAAGTTCAGGTTCCCAGCTTCGTAAACCAAACGAGAGCTGAGGCCCTAAACCAGTTGCCGAAATTTTCATTTGGCGGCGGCCTGATTCGCGGCAGCATAACGGAAGTTGAAAATTGTGACTATGCCGGCAAGGTTATCGAACAGCGTCCTCAGGCCGGCGAAATGGTGGATCAAGGGACTTCAGTCGATCTGGTGATAGGGAAATGTACCCCCGGTGTTTACATTGGCCCCAGCCCGCAGCAGCCGGATTACGTCGACGTTCCTGATCTTATTGGAAAATCCCGTGACGAAGCCTACAACATAGTCAAGCCCATGGGGTTCGGCATTCAGGTAATGGAAGGAAATCCAACTTACGGGGCTTATAAGCAAAACCCAACTCCCGGGCCGCGAAAAGCGCTTCGGGGAAGCACTATCCAGCTTTGGTTTCCGTCGATCAGCGATTAAATGTGAATGGGAAAGAAAATCGCTTGATGTCCTGAAAGATTTTCAAAAGCAAGTTATCGATTTGATGGGTACCTGGCGCCAGAGACCATCGTCGCGTATTGCCGGATGGAAAGCGGCGGGGCTGTGTAGAAGAAGATGGGCACTCGCGTCCGTCCTTGTTTTTGCGCGATTGGTTCGCACCACCGACTCCTGTTAAACTCCAGGTAATTCAATCGCACTCGAGCTGAAACATGAACAAGGGAAAACCTACGAAACAGCCGCCCCCAGTTGATAACAGCATCTCGGAGGAGACCGGACAATTTGATTTGCGCTTTGTCCTGTGGCGGCATTTCTGCGCGCAAAATAATATCCCGGTGGAATCGTTGCCGAGTCAGCTTAAGGACGAACAGAAAGACCAGTGGGAAGAGCTGAAAGCCAGCCGGTTGCGCGGGCCCACCAGGAAATAGATCCTCAAGCAGTTTTCTCAAGCAGTTCAGAGTACAAACTTTAGTTTGATTCTTTCCAAGGATAGCAACCTAAAGGTTGGACTCTGAACTTTTTGAACCTTCCTCTAGTAGTTCCTTCAAAACCTTCCTGCCCCCAGTTTGTAGACTCCGGTGAGGAACGGATTCGTTGCGCGCTCCTTGCCGATCGTCGTCACTGATCCATGCCCGGAATAAACCTCCACGTCATCGCCAAGCGGCAACAGCTTGTTCATGATTGAATTCATGAGTTGTTCCGTTGATCCTCCCGGCAAATCAGTCCTGCCCACCGAACCAGCAAACAGCACATCACCGACAAAAACTTTCCGTTCGTTTGCTTCGAACAACACGACGTGGCCGGGCGTGTGGCCCGGACAGTGAATGATTTGAAACTCGAGCTCGCCAACCTTGTACCGCTGCCCATCTTCCCAATAGCCGTCAGCTTTCGGCGGATCTTCGTAGTCGAACCCAAGCGATGCCCACTGTGCGCGAGGTATACCAATCCACTCAGGCTGACCCGGCAGCGCTTCGTAAATAAATTCGTCAGCCTTATGAATCATGATTGCGGCAGACGGTTTCAGTTTCTTTAACGCCGCAACGCCGCCGATGTGGTCCATATGCGCGTGCGTCACCGCGATGGCTTGCAACTCAAACTGATGCTTGTCGATTGCCTCTACGATGCTGCTTGAATCATCGCCGGGGTCGATGCAGATGGCGCGTTTGGTTTTTTCGCAACCCACGATGCGCGTGTGCTGTTGAAATGCTGTGACCGTTATTTCTTCGATGATCATTGGTTATTTTTCAGTGTTAGTCATCAATGCCGCCACAAATCACTTGCAACGGGCACCTAACTACTGCCAGCAAAGGAGTATAATTCTCAGAAGAAGAATCCGCTATGAATAGGCTTTAGAGGTTGTTATGCCCATTAGTACTAGATCTGCGCCGCTCGCCGAAGTCCTCGACTCGCTGACCACCGAAGGCGCGGCGGAACTAACTGAGCACCTCGAAGGGGACGCGTTGAAGTGTTACGCATGCGGGCATCGTTGTCTCATCAAAGAAGGCAAGCGCGGCATCTGCAAAGTGCGCTTCAATGAAGGAGGCCATCTGCGCGTGCCGACAAACTATGTCGCTGCGCTCGCCTGTGATCCTACTGAGAAGAAGCCGTTCTTCCACGCGCTTCCCGGTTCTGACACGTTAACGTTCGGCATGCTCGGTTGCGATCTGCACTGCGGTTATTGCCAGAACTGGCTGACGTCACAAGCGCTGCGCGACGATTCAGCCGGCACCTCACCGCAGATCGTCACACCTGACCGTTTGGTTGCCATGGCCAAAGCCTACGGTGCTTCAATGGTCGGCAGCAGTTACAACGAACCGCTGATTACCGCCGAATGGGCCGTCGATGTTTTTAAGAAAGCGCGACCTGAAGGTTTTCGCACGGCTTTCATTTCGAATGGCAACGCGACGCCGCAGGTGCTCGATTACCTGCGGCCGTGGACCGACTGTTACAAAATCGATTTGAAGTCGATGAACGACAAGAACTATCGGCAGCTCGGCGGTGTGGTCGATAACATTCTTGAAACGGTGCAGATGGTCCACGATCGTGGTTTTTGGGAAGAGATTGTGACGCTGGTCATTCCCGGCTTTAACGATTCCGAAGATGAGTTGAAGCGCGCGGCCGATTTCATTGCTTCAGTCTCGCCCGACATTCCCTGGCACGTGACCGCGTTTCATCAGGACTACCACATGACCGAAAATGCGAACACGACTGCGGAACAATTGGTTCGGGCGTGCGAAATCGGGCGCGAGGCGGGACTGCGTTACATCTATGCGGGGAATCTACCGGGCAGAGTTGGGCGCTGGGAAAACACGTACTGTCCAAGCTGTGACGAGTTGCTGGTTGAGCGTTATGGTTATGTAATCAAAAACATGCGCGTCGCGGCGGAAGGCAAATGCCCCTCGTGCGCCCTTACTATTCCAGGAATTTGGTCTTAAGAAAAATTAGCCGCGGTGTCAGAGGTCAGAGATCAGTAGTCAGAGATCACACGTCAGAAAGAGCTCCTTTCGATTCTGATCTCTCAGTTATGATCTCTGAACTCTGACCTCTGACCTCTGACCTCTGACTTCTGACCTCTGACCTCTGACCTCTGACCTCTGACTTCTGACTTCTGACCTCTGACTTCTGACTTCTGACCGCTGACCTCTGTCCTCTGACCTCTGACCTCTGTCCTCTGACCCTCCGACTTCTGACCTCTTCACAAGAGTCCTCTCTCCTTCACCTGCAAATATTTTTCCAGCAGCGCCGGCGCCAGTCCCGCGGCAGTTACATCCAAAGCCAGACCACCCTGCGATTCTACTCGCCGCAGTGCCGCTTCACGCAGGTACATAATTTCCTCGGCCACTGATTGCGTAAACAAATCCTTCACTGTTGCCGGCGCTTCGCTGACCACCGCCCTTAAATCGCGATCGGCAATCGTGACTACAAGCGGCAAATGGCGCGGCCGCAACAATTTCAGCGAAGTCAACAATTCCTTTGAACCTTCTTCATCGACCAGGTCAGTCAAAAGTACAACCAGCGAGCGACGCTTGCTGTTGGCGGCGATGAACTCAAACGCGCGCGAATACGAAGGCTCAATCATCTCCGGCTCAACCGCATAAAGCGATTCGAGCACTGCGTCCATGTGTTCGCGGCCTCGGCTGGGCGGCAAAAAACTCTTGATTTTGCGGCCGAAAACAAGCAATCCCGCGTTGTCGCCGGCGCGCGCGGCGGCTGACATCAAGGCCAGCGCTGCATGGACCGCCGAATCAAGTTTTGTTTCCTGATCGATCCGCGCCGTCATCAAACGCCCGCCATCGATAGCAATCAGAATCGTCTGATCGCGTTCGATCTGATACTGCCGGGTAGTTAACTTTCCTCGTCTTGCTGTCGCAGTCCAGGAGATGTGTCTGAGCTCATCGCCACGAACATAATCACGCAGCGACTCAAACTCGCGACCTTCACCGCGCCATGAAGTCTTGCGATGAGTTGCAACCAACGAACGAGCGCCGAGTGCTTTCAACTCCGCTTCGCGCGCGCGCCGCATGTTTGGATAGACTTTTACCGTCGTCGCCTCGCCAACACTCGATTGGCACCAAACGAGATTCAACCGCGACAAAAAGCGCACCGCGATCTTTCCAAACTCAAACTGCCCACGCCGAGCAGGTGTTAATCCATAAACCAATGCCGCCGACGTTCGCGCGTCAAGGCGAATTTTTGCTTCGCGCAAACCGGACAACTTCATCTGCGGCGGATATTCGTCTTTGATAATGAGCGAAATTGCATGAGGCTGCGCATTGCGAATGTTCACACTGACTTCGGTTTCAGCGCCTACTGCGAAACGGCCATTGAAGGTACGTGTAATGACAACGTCTTTTGGGAGTTGGCTGCGACGTGCATCAATGATGGCAAGAACTATCAGCGCTATGTCGTAGGCAAGCGCCGCCCAACGCAACCATGGCCGTCCCCATGAAAAGGAAAGCACAACTAAGCCTGCCGCGATCAGTAGGTAGAACAGTTTGCTAAAAACAAAACGCATAAGAACAGAGATCGGAGGTCAGAAGTCAGAGATCAGAGGTCAAAGACAAGCTTGGGTGTCGTAGCCTAGATGTCAAATGCGAAATGTCAGTTAGTACACCAGGAATTCTGACTTCTGACTTCTGACTTCTGATCTCTGACCTCTGACCTCTGATCTCCGGCCTCTGACCTCTCATCTATCGCGGTACTTCCGCACTCTTCAAGATATCGGTAATCACAGCGTCCGGTGTCGCGCCATCCAGTTCCGCTTCGGCGCGCAAGGTCAAACGATGTCGCAACACTGGACGCGCAACATCGCGCACGTCGTCAGGTGTGGCGAAGTCACGACCGCGAATTGCAGCCAGCGCTTTCGAACAAAGCAACAACGCCACCGAAGCGCGCGGACTCGCGCCATAATGAATGAACGGATGCGTTCGAGTTCGCCGCACGAGGTCGACGGCGTAGTGTTGCACGCCCGGCTCCATGCGCGCGGTGACAACTTCGTGACGGCAACGGGCGATTGCGTCCGCGTCGCCGAGCGGCTGAATATCCACGTCAGCAGGACGGCGCGAGTTGAAACCCGCATCCCAGTTTGCTACCACCTGACGCGCCTGTTCTTCTTGCGGATACGCCAGCAGAATCTTCAACATGAACCGATCGAGTTGCGCTTCGGGCAGCGGATAAGTGCCCTCGTACTCAATCGGGTTTTCAGTCGCGAGCACTGTAAAAATCGACGAGAGGCGATGCAGCTCTCCATCGATCGTCACCTGCCGTTCTTCCATCGCTTCCAGCAACGCCGCTTGTGTCTTCGGCGGCGTGCGATTGATCTCGTCGGCGAGCAGGAGGTCGGTAAAGATTGGACCAGGCCGCAGGTTGAAAGTTGAAGTGGCAACGTTGAAAACATTTGTGCCGGTGATATCGGACGGCATCAAGTCGGGCGTGAATTGGATGCGGCCAAAATTCGCGTTAATGATGCGCGAAAGCGTTTTGACGGTTAGCGTCTTTGCGGTGCCAGGCACGCCTTCGATAAGCGCGTGACCCTCGGCAAGCAACGCAACCAGGATTTGTTCGATAGGCTCGTCCTGGCCGACGATTATTTTTCCCAGCTCGCGCCGGATGTGTTCGACAGTTGAGGAAACGTATTCAATCATGGTTTTAATTTGAAAATTTGAAAGTCTGGAATTTGAAATCTGAACTTCGAAGGTACAAAGAACCAAGATCAAAGTACAAAGCTCGCCGTTCGTCAAATATTTTGCGCGGTTTGTTTCGCTTCGCGCGCACGCATGCGCAGGCCGAGCGCGCTTTCAAGCTCGCGCAGCCGCTTTACTAATTGAACTGACTGCTGCTCGCTGATTGGCGCGCCATTGATTGCCTCTTCCGATTGGCGCATCAGCGTTTCCAGCCGATGGGCCTCGAGCGAAGAGCGCGACGCGACCCGCGCCGCAATTTCAGCACGCGAAGTGTTGTAGTCAACGCCTGCATAGCGCGTCAAAACTCGGCGCGTGCGCCCGTAAATATTTTCGATCGCCAGGTCGAATGCCTGTGCCCGCTCCTGCAATTCAGCCATTGAAGCAACAAATTCGAGAGTCGAGCGGCGGTCAACTCGCGGCAAAGGCAACGGCCGGCCAAACCTGCGACCGCGCGTCCATATCATCAACAAGATCAGCAAGACAATCTGCCCGCCAATCGCCAACACCGGCGTGCCCGAAAAGTAACTTACAAAAGCATTGTGCGTGGTGCCCCGGCCCTGATGAAACTCGTCAAAGGCGATCAGGCCATCTTTAGTCGTGACCAGATTAAGCGCCAATTGCAGATTGTCATGAAGATTGATGCCGTCGTTGGCCACGATGAAAGGATCGCTCAAGACGACGATGCGGCCGTTACCATGAAAGTAGTCAAGCAACAAGGTCTTTTCGCCAACGGCTAAGTGAACAACCGGCGCTGGTGAAGTAATTGAATCGCTCGCCGCCTCGGATTTGGAGTTGAGCGAATGCGACGGCGGTTTCTCTTCGTCACCGCCAGCCGAGGGACTTGCACCTGTTGAAGTTTTAGACTCATCTTTGGTTGCACGGAAAAACTTGATCGCCGAATAGAAGCGGGAAGGCATTACTGACTCGACCTCACGCGTCAACTGCGTAGGCAGTGCCGGTCGTATCGCCTTAACACCCTCGGTCATCTGTTGCTGGTTAGCCGGATCGACGCCAAAACCGGGGTAATCGATAAACTCGGTAGTGATGGTCCAATTCCCCGAACGCGGCAAAAGAAACTCATCCGGACGACGATCGATAATTACTAAACGCCCGCCGCGCTCAACCCAGAGCAACAAACTCTTAGCTTCTTCTTCCTCGATAGAGACAGTGGGGCGGCCAATGATGACGACGGTGCCAACTTTTTCGCCGCCGGCGCCGAGCAGTTTTTCAGGAGGTTCACGCCAGCGTGTGACCTTATAGCCCGACTCGGTCAGGAAATCGTAAAACGCGCGTGTGCCGGTTGCGCCGGCGTTGTAGGAAGATCGGTTCGGCGCCAGTTCGGAATCCTGTTTGTCTTCTTCCTGAACATACGCGACAGAATTGATCGCAATCAAAATTACGACCGCGAGCACAAACATCAGGATGATTCCAAAACGTTGTCGCATCTAAATCACATCAGGTTGAGAGCGCTTGCTTGTAACCTGAACGAAAAGTTTGCCAGTCCGTTTCCGTGGCCCGCGCCAAGCCATACCAATGCAGTTCGAAACTGTCAGTAAGTTGTTTCACGCTCGGGTAAAGCGACTCGATCCGGCGCACGGCGCGCAGGTAGTCGTGGTTCGTCTTATGCTGTTCCAGCGTGATGATTTTTCGATCGCCCAGCTCGAGCAACAAAGCGATGTAAGCCTTGCGAATGGCGGCGCGCAAGTCGCCACTGCGCGCCAAACCTTCGGCTTCTGACAGCAGATCGGTGGCCGATTGATCCGGCTCAAGTCGTTCGCCCAGCACAATTCTGGGGCCCTCTTTTGCTTTGCGTTTTGCGCGACGACTGTGAAGTAAACGTGGCAAAAACAATTTGGCCACAAAAATCAACACAGCCAGCGCGAGCACGATGACGAATACCTGCGCCACCTTGCTTAAAATTCCGGCAGCGCCGGGAGCGATCGGTTTTGGTTTTGGAAAGAGACTCTCGAGCCACTTCACAAATTGCCGCAACAAACGCCCGATGGCGCTTTCCTGTTTCACTTTTCGTGCGTACTCCGGCCGCTGCAATATCTCTGCCAGCTTCTTCGTTTTCTGGTCCTTGTCATGCTTCTCTGACGCGGTTGACTCAACTTCGTTTATACGTTCTCTGATTGCTTGCAGCCGCTCGATCACCTGACCACGCAGTACCGGTCGCTCGGTTGCTGAAGCAGTTTTGTATTTTTCCAGCTCCGTTTGCAGCCACGAGTTATCGACTGTGAAGCCTTGCTGGCCTAACTCAACCGTTTCACTTGCCGGCAGCAGTTGTCGCACAGACGAAATAGTCTCAGCAGTTCGCATTTCAAATGCGGGTGTGGTTTCGTTCTCGTTCGCTATTTGGGCCAAACTATCCAGCGCGGTGATGGCCTGAGTGATATGTTTGTAATAGTCGTTTATCGAAGTGGCGTGCACGGGAACGATGAGCAAGAAGAAAACGATGCCGAGTCGCACAGTCAGGCTCCCTCTCCGATTAGGAGAGGGTCGGGGAGAGGGTTTGATGTCGCTAAACCCTTCCGCCCCTTTTTCTCCTTCCCAACGGGAAGACAAAGCCCAAAAGCCTTTTAATATGTACTTTAGAACGTGGACCATAATAGCTGGTGCGATTTCTAAACTTGAAATTCGAGACCGGCAAACTTATCGATTGAGTCCGAGCACGCTTCCCTTTGCTGCAAATGCCGGCATTGGCGCCGGGTAGGCCGAGATAGCCGGCGCGAGAGGTGAAGTCACATTGATCTGCGGCATCGCATCCAATCGCTGCGACGCCATCAACTCGATGTCGTAACCTTCGTGACGCACTCGCTCGTCCACGTACAAGAGGGAAAGTCCCAGCATCCAAACCGGCGCTAACAGGATGGAACTCAACGGCTCGAGCACGCTGTAACCAATCGCATACCATACCGGCCATTCGCTGCCATTCCACGGTGAGGGATCGATTCCGTTCAGGTAGCCATAGAAGCCGAGCGGAATCACCAGAATCATCAGCGCGGAGTAGGTAGCGAAAGTGATGAAAAGCGTCATCGCCATCAGCCGGCGCACGTTTCCGCGCGCGAGTGAGAAACTGCGGCCTACTGATTCAAAGACGCGCTTCCCTTCAACCAGCATGACTTGCGGCACGTATGCGATGCGGCCGACCATAAAGAAAAACAGCCACAACGCCAGGGTTGTTGCCGCCAGAACACCAATCACGCCGACGAAAGCACCCAGCCATACTGATATCTTTTCTCCCAACAGGATGGCGCCGAGTGAAACAAAGATAACGACGAAGTACCAACCAAAGAATCCGACGCTAAACGCCAGCCCCAACCACATCATCATCAGCACACTCGCGCCCAACAGCGACCAGAAACGCGATCGCACTGCCGCGTACGTCGTGCGCGCCAGCACTGGCTCGTTTGACAAGAGATGCGCGACGAGATTGCGCGAAGCGCCCCCCATTACCAGCAAACTGAAAACGTGTCCGCCAATTATCAGCACGACCGCGGCGATGGACAGAAACACGTAAATTGCGAAAGCGAGATTGCTTGGAGTTGAAAAAAACCCGCGCCAGGAGATGGTCCATAAGACCGAGCCACAAGCAGAAACAAAAACCGGGGGGGCAGCAATGCGTATCAGCACCAGCAGATGACGGCGATAAAGACGCACGGCGCGGTCAATCAGATCGCCCGCGCCCAGTGGAACTAGAGGTAGGTTAGTAGTAATTTCAGCAGCCATAGGCAGATGATATGAGGGTTGTACAAAATACCGAAGTGCTCGGCCGTCAAACAGTTGATCTTTTCTATCCGGGAGCCCGCAGTTGTAATCGCCGGCAAGCAAATAACCAAGCCCTACCTGAATATCTCTCCGTGGGCGCCAACTATCGTCTCATAGTCTATAAGCGAATTAAGCACATCTTTACTGTTTGTAGCCATTGTTTTCGCGCCGCCGATTCTTTGCGATAAGATGTTAGCAGTTGAAAACGATTACGTAGGTTTTTTCCTGGAGAAGGATCTAACGAGGGATCCACCAGGCTCCTCTTGCAGTTTGGTCATCTGAAGAAGAAGATCCTAGCCTTTTGAAATCATTAAATGAATATTAGTAAATCCGTGCCCGCAGTTAGCGTCATCATCCCAACCCATAATCGCCCGCATCTGCTTCTCCGGGCGATCGAGAGCGCTCGAGCCGCAGGGACTGATGTGGAAATTATCGTCGTAGACGATGCTTCTGTGGAAGAGACGTCCTCACTCTGTCAGAAACTGGATGGCATAAAGTATGTTCGGCTACAACGCAACCAGGGCGTCGCAGGGGCGCGAAACGTTGGAATCTTAGCCAGCTCTGCCGAAAGAATCGCTTTCCTTGATGACGACGATTTACGCCTGCCCGGTTCGCTGGATCTTCAGGTTGAGGCATTGGAAGCTGAGCCTGCGGCGGGCTTCGTCTGCGGCGCGATGGTGATGGCGGATGCTGACTATCGTGAGTCGGGTGAAGTCATAGTTCCCCGGCATTCGGGCGGCGACGTTTTTTGGAGTCTTCTGGAGTTGGATTTTCCCGTGATGCCCTTATGTGTGGTTATTCGCAAAGAATGTTTCTTCCGAGTTGGATTGCTCAATAAGCGTCTGCAGGGAATCGACGACTGGGACATCCTCGTTCGTATTGCGGAACTGTATCCGGTCTCAATTCTTGACAGGGCCGTTGGTCTATATAGAAAGCCGGCTCCATTCTCCGCTCAAGGATCTTCCGCCCAGGCCGCCCATCTTCTTCGCGCCGTGAGACACCAACCAAAGCTTCTGCAACTTCCTCGAGCGCAAGCGTTGTCATCCCACGATCGCCGCGCAATACGCAGGAGGACAGTTAATCGCGTAGCTGATACCCTGTTGTTCAATGCTTTGCGGCAACTCTCCCAAAAAGAGTTCAGATTCGTTTGCGCGAATATCCTTGCCGCGCTGCGCTTGAATCCTCTTAGAGCAGCTCGCCCACAGGCGTATAAGAAACTACTGGGTCGCCTCAATCAGCCCGGTTGAAGAGTGGCGAATTCTAACTTCAGGCAAATTGGGTTAAGGTTTCCTGCCAGGCGAGAAGCTGCCGCGAGAAATTGCCGGGACCCCAGGCACTTTCCATCCTGCCAATCATGTCGGATGAGTTCTCCAACGGTCGCAAACCACATCAGCCGGCGCCCGGAAAGATCACTTTCGGCTTTGCGGCGCGGATGGAGGAATTGAAAGGTCCGATGGTTTTAATGGAAGCCTTTGCCGTGGCCCATAAGCAATGCGAAAACATCTGTTTGAACATCGCAGGTGACGGTTCGCAGCGGCAAAAAATTGCGGCGCGCGCCAAGGCCTTGGACGTCGCCAGCCGTTATCGCTATCACGGGGTCTATACGCACCCCGAACAGTGTCGCGAGTACATGGAAAGCCTGGACGTCTTTGTGATGCCTTCATTCAGCGAAGGTACTCCGAACAGCATTGTCGAAGCCATGGCCTGCGGGAAACCGATCATCGCTTCGGCTGTCGGAGGTATCCCCGATATGATCGACAAGGACTCGGGAATCCTTGTGGCGCCAGGCGACGCGGGCGTTTTGGCGGAGGCGATGCTCAAGTTGGCCCGCGATCCAGAGTTGCGCAAACAAATGGGAGACGCGGCACGACAGCGCTATCAAAAATTCTTCTCACCTACAGTCGTAGTGCCGTTGATGGTGGAAACCTATGAGAGAGTTATGCAAAACGGAGATCGCGTGTTG
>Ga0137390_10002789_pt1 | contig 14073 bp, 16 predicted proteins | sample 15con2h24AmetaG_FD_104937 | JGI IMG/M metagenome (GOLD analysis project Ga0137390, IMG submission 104937) | Vadose zone soil microbial communities from Angelo Coast Range Reserve, California, USA - 15con2h2.4A metaG | ecosystem: Environmental > Terrestrial > Soil > Vadose zone > Saprolite... | reverse complement strand
GGCCGGCGACGGAACAAGCGAACCGCAACCTGCAGGGGCGATTGGTTCCGCACGGCCCATGACCTCTTAGTGAGTCTCTTGAGCTTCAACCGCTTAGTCGTAAACCACAGGAAGCTTAGAGCCAGGTCGGTCGGGGTGTCAAGGCTGTTTGATCCGTTTCTGGTGAAGGCACGAAACGGGCGTGGAGCAGCTGGGCTTGGCCAACCTCAGGTTCGCGGACTGGTTCCGCCCCTTCCCGGGAGGCCTGGACCCCTTCGGCGACGGGATGCGACCAGGGTCTGCCGAGCCGACATAAGATACATTATTACCAGCAGAGCACTGAGTTCCGCCCCTCTGCCGGCATCAGGGGCCTACGAAGATCACGGACCAGACGACCTGGGCGACGTCGACACCGACCGTTCCGTTGCCGGGCTCACTCCGCTCCAAGGACGCCCGAGTCGCCGACGCTCAGGTCGCGGATTTGGGCCCAAGAACCGGGCGAAGCTTCCCGGGAGCGGCACTAGCGGCAGTCATTTTGCGACTGTTCCTCACGGGCCGAATCGGCGCGCACTGCCACCGTGAGATCTGGGTGTGCCCCCGCCTGGCACGCCGCCTCCCATTCGGAACGGACTGCCTCCAGCTGAGCCGGACGGTACCCCTTCGCTGCCAGTTCGGTGAGGAGCCTGCTGAGGTCCTCATGTTCCCCTGCGTCGGTCGTCCCTTCCGGGACTTGTCCCTCTTGGGATGTGCCCATCCATCAATGGTAGCCCTTGGAGTGCCCGGGGCGATGGGTGGCGCTGCCACAGCACCTCACGCCCTCACATGCGATGGTCAGTTTGCCTTGCACTGCCACGGTTCTTGCGCATCAACTGTCAATTTCCTTGCGCCGCGCAGCCGGCCCACTGGCTCTCTCGACATCGTGGCGTTCGACGTCATCCTCCACACGCAGCCGCTCAACTGGTTGGTTTGTGACCTCGGAGATGAGGTCGAAGTCCTTGTCGAGGTGGAGGACAGTCAGCCCAGCGATCTCGCCTGTGGCAGCCACCATCAGATCCGGGATCGACGCTGCCCGATGTTGGCCCTGATCGGCCAGGAGCATCTGGATCTCCACTGCCCTGTCTTCCATCCGTGGGGTCTGGTATTCGGTTGGCATGAATGACAGCGGTGGCTGACGCAGCCTTTTGCGAAGTTCCTGACCTTGACCTGCTCTGGCTGTGTATCCCATCTCGAGCCTGGTCACTGTGGCGATCCGGACGAGGCCACGCTGGATACGTTCTGCCCATACTCCGGCATCGGGGCTGGCATCGAAGCGCACCAAGGCCGATGTGTCGATGAGCCAGGTCAGCGCCATGCTTCCCTGATGACATCCGGGTCCCGTGCGTCGCCGAAGAACTCGGCTGTCGCTCGCAGGTCTTCCACGGTGACCCTGCCAGCAGTCCGCGCAGCAGCTTCGGCCAACTGCCGGCGAAGATACTCCGTCCGTGAAATTCCCTGGCGGGCGGCATGGGCGTCCAAGGCAGCCACTACCTCTTCGGGGACATCGCGCACGAGAACGTCGGCCATAGGCTTCCTCCTAGTGGATATCCCATGATATCAGACCCCACAGGTCGAACTGCTGAGCCGGTCCGAAGCCCTCGGCTCGGGGATCATGGCCCCCATTGAGGGGGCAACTCATTACTGTTGAACAGCTTGCCTTATCAGCACACAAACTCAGGCCAGTTGCATCCACCGGACCGGGTTACCGTGTCACCGGACGCCTCTGGGATTAGCGAGCCGGATTGTGGTTGTAGAGCCTGCGGGCCCAGAGGTAGCCGAGGACAGCGATGCCGGCGCACCAGGCGGTTGCAAGGATTGCGCTGTGCCCGATCGGGGTGCCGGTGAGCAGACCCCGTAGCGTCTGGATGACCGGGGTGAAGGGCTGGAGCTGGGCGAACCAGCGCGCTCCTGCCGGTATGGAACCGGTGGGCACAAACGCGCTGCTGACGAACGGCAGCACGAGCAGGATGAGCGACAGGCTGTTCGCGCCTTCGGGGGTCTTGGCCACGAGCCCGAATGCCACGGCCAGCCAGGCGAGGGCGAGGGTGAGCATGGCAAACACACCGGCTGCAGCCACCCACTCGACCGGGCTGGCGGTCGGGCGGAACCCGAACGCAAGGGCAGCGCCGACGACCAGCGCACCGCTGATCATGGCTTGGATCAAGCTTCCGAGGACCTGGCCGGTCAGTACCGAGGTGCGGGAGATGGCCATGGTTCGGAAGCGGGCGATGATGCCTTGGCTCATGTCGCTGCAGATGCTCACCGCGGTCGCCTCGGCGCTGGCGCTGGCGGTCATCAGGATGACGCCGGGGGCGAGGTAATCGATGTAGTGGCCGCCCAGCGGGATTGCAGCCCCCAGCCCGGCGCGCAGGGTGTTGCCGAACACACCGACGAACAGCAGCAGGAAGAAGATGGGCACCATCACGCCGCTGATGGTCATCATCGGGTAGCGCAAGGAGTCCCGGACGTCGCGGCGCAACATGGTGGCCGAGTCGCGCACAGCGTAGGAGAGCGTGCTCACGATGGGATGTCCTTTCCTGCGATGGGATAGCCGGTGAGGGCGAAGAAGACGTCGTCGAGGTCCGGCATGTGCAACGTGACGCGCTCGACGCGGACACCATGCTGGTCGAGCCGCCCGAGCAGCGCAATGAGTGATTGGGGGGTGCCGTCATTCGGCACGTCCAGGATGAGAGCGTCGCTCTCGCGTGACGCGTAGCCGAGGACCCGGGCAGCGGTGTCCGCTCCGTTCACGTCCCGAAAGTGCAGCCGGGCGTGACCACCCGGGATCCGGCGCTTGAGCTGGTCGGGCGTGCCCTCCGCGACCAGGCGACCATGGTCAAGGACGGCGATGCGATCGGCGAGCTGGTCGGCCTCCTCGAGGTACTGGGTGGTGGGGAAGATGGTGATCCCTGTGGCGACGAGCTCGCGGATGATCTCCCACACGGTGCGGCGGCTGCGCGGGTCCAGGCCGGTGGTCGGCTCGTCGAGGAAGATGATCCGTGGGTCGCCCATGAGCGTCATGGCGAGGTCGAGGCGGAGCCGCATGCCGCCGGAGTAGGTCGCAACCATCTGGCCGGCAGCCTCGGCCAGGTCGATCCGGTCGAGCAGCTCGCAGGAGCGCTGGCGTCCCACCCGCCGGTCCAGGTGGTGGAGGTCCGCCATCAACATCAGGTTCTCCTCGCCGGTGAGCAGGCCGTCCACCGCCGAGAACTGCCCGGTGACGCCGATCACGGCCCGCACCGCATCGGGTTCGCGGGCCACATCGAAGCCGGCGACGCGTACCTCCCCGGCGTCTGCGTCGAGGAGCGTCGAGAGGATCTGGACCGCGGTGGTCTTGCCGGCGCCGTTGGGGCCGAGGAGCGAGAAGGTCGTCCCTTCGGCGATATCGAGGTCGATACCGTCGAGGACCGTCTTCTCGCCGAAGGACTTGCGAAGGCCGGAGGCGCTCAAAGCCGAGGGAGATGCGGTCGCGGTCATTGGCTCGTCCTTAGCGGGTCGTTTGGTGGGCAGGAACACGATGGATCGTGATGTCGCCGAAGGAGCTGCGGGCGCGTACTTCGACCGCGTCTTGTCCCGCTGCAGGGCGCTCGGCAGCGTCCAGGTCGTTCTGCACATTGCCGAAGCGCGTGTGGAGGTCCAGCCAGGCGGCGACGCCTGCGCTGATCCCGACGTCGACCTTGCCGAAGGCGGTCTCCGCGAGGACGGCACCGCGTGCGACCTCGCCGAGGCGGATGTCGCCGTTGGCGGTCTTCGCAGTAACCGTGTCGCGCGCCTGATCGACAACGATCTTGCCATTGCCCGCGTTGACCCGAAGGTCGCCAGTGACCTCGCCGATCCACGTGTCGCCGTTGGAGTTCCTGATCACCGCTGTGGCGTCGATTTGGCCGATCCGTACCGCGCCGGAACCCGTCGTGACATCTGCGCGGCCGGCTGCCCGGCCCACGGAGATGCTGCCGGCTCCGGTCTTGAGCTCCACTGGATCTCCGGCCTGGTCGACGTGGATCTCGCCGACGCCGGTCTTGAAGTGGCATTCGCCGATGCGACCGGTGCAGCGCAATGACGCTACTCCCGCCTCACCCCGGATCTGCGAGCCTGCCGGTAGGTCGATCTGCACATCGATCGACTCGCCGCCGGAGCGAAAGCTGTACTGCCTCCACCCCTTGGGGGGCCCCTTGATCAGCAGCCTGCCGCTCGCGTACTCCACTCGGGTTTGCTGGGCGGCGGCCACGTCGGACTTCTTTGTCTCGTCGCCAGGGCGCACCTCGACGGTGGTATCGGTGCGATCACTGGCAACGATCCGGATGTCACCGACCCCGAGCTCCACAGTCACGGAGATGGGTTCGGGCGTGTCGAAGGTAGGCATGGCAATCTCCTCCTGTTCGGTTCCTGTTCGGTTGGGGGCGCTACTTCTTGAGAGGGGTGATGCGGGGCATCTCCTGACTTCGCTCGGTCAGCGCGCCCAGCCCGTGTATCGCTGAGCGCCCTTCGGGGCACGTGGTTCGCGCCGGCGGCCGGGGTCGGTTCGCTCCAATGACGCGGCGGCTGCCCGTACAAGCCAGCTGTTGACCGAAAGTCCTTCACCGGCGGCGGCCTGTTCGATCCGGGTCTTGAGTTGATCGGGCATGCGGAGGTTGATCCGCGACACCGCAGCCTCGTCGGCCTCGACGGAAGGGGGCGTCCCTCCCCCCGTCGCCACCGGCCAGCCGTTCGGTGCCCTGGAACGGTCGCCCTCGGGTAGGTCATCGACGGGCACGTCGACCGGCGGTGGTGTCACCACGAACTCGGGGTCACGTCCCCGTAGGCGCAGCTCAACGGAGCCCGGAGCGAGCTCACAGGTGATCTCCTCCGCCGCCGCCGAAAGCACGTCCTGCAGGGCGAGACGGATCGCCGCGTCCAGAGGTGCGACGAGGCGTTCAGCTAGGGCACCGGCCTCGTCACCGCCAGCCTCGGCCGCAACGACAAGCTGATTGTGGATGTTTTCGACATACATTCGCAGGTCCATGGCACCATCATGGCACCATGGTGATGCTACGTCAACCCCCATATGTGCCACGGTGATGCCAGAGGTCCTTGTGTCCGCAGAATGCAGCGGCTGTCCTCACCGATGAGTGGGCGCACGGCCAGCCCGAGGCCCCGAAACCTCCTCGCCGCGCGTGTGAGTGAGAGCCTCGTGTTGGCTCGTCGCGGCACGTCCTGCCCCCGCTCCTGACAGCTAAGGGATGCCACGCACGTCTGAAGCATCGGCGCCGTCCTCGACTTGATCTGAGGGCGTGGTCCTCTCGGTCCGACCGCTATCCGGTGACGGTGTCCGTGACGTAGTGATTGATGGACAAGCTCCCCTGCGCGGCGATGCCTGGTCCTGGATCATCACCGCCTCCATCCCTCAGGTGACGTTGTCGGTGCGAAATGCTGTGGCCCAGGTGAGGGGGCCCACCTCGCCATCGACGGTCAGGGACTTCTCCTTCTGGAACGCCCTGGTGGTCGCGTCGGTCTGCGGCCCGAATATGCCGTCGACGCCGAGTGCGTTCCACCCCCGGGCATGCATGCGGTGCTGGTAGGCGCCGACGAAGTCACCGTGGTTGGTGAACCCCGGGCGGCCGTTCGGCTGCTGGCAAAGGACCATCCATGCCGGGAGGTCGGGATGCCCGCCCGGGTGGACCGGCTCCGGAGGCTGGGGTGGTGGGGGTGGAGGAGCCACAACGGCGTCGAGAGGCAGGCGGATGAAGCCGGCAATGGTCGAATCGAGGGCCCGCGAGTGCCGAGCCACCTCGTCGGTGTGGTCGGGTCCGGACGCGTTGCCCTCGATGGTCGAGATCGTGGCTCCATCGAGCACGTGCTCGACGATGCCGATGTGATCCGGCCACGAGTCCGCCTCCCACTCGAAGCAAGCCAGGTCGCCCCGCTGTGGCACGGCAGTGACCCACCATCCGTGCCGCTGCGCCAGGCCCTTCAAAAAGCCGACCGACGGGTCGCCCTTCCCCGGATGCCTTGTGTCGGGCGGCCATGCAAAGCCGACCTGATCGAGCGCCCAGCTTTGGAAGGCTGCGCACCAGGCAGCCGGCTGCCCAGGGAAGAAGACATCGCCGAACTTCGTGTGGTTGCTGCCGGGAGGCTGCTCCGTGTATCCCAGTTGGTTCGCCTCCACATTGATCAGGTCGTCCACCGTTGCCATCTGGTCCCCCTTCGGTCGATCCGTCGAGTGTCCTTTCTATCCATTCCGGGGGGGACCAGGCAATCGTGGTAACACCACACATGACGGGGCCCGGTACGTACCTCCTCACCCTTGGAAGGCCGTGCCCGACATACTGTTCGTTCAGCCGTTGGCGCAGAAGTGAGGCGAGCGAATGACGCTACGCAACACCGAGTACCGCATCACGTTCTGTTCCAAGGCTGGCCGTTTCTACTACTCCTTCGCCAAGGACGGGAGCGGCTGGCATCAGATTGCGGCGGCGGGCAACCGGCACAAGGCGACGGCCGAGCAGGTGCTCAATCACGTTCTGCCTGCGCTGGCCAAGGTAAAAGCCGGGCGTGAACGTCACCGTCGAGTATGTGCCGGACGGCACCGTACCGGACTCCTGAATGGATGAGCGCGCCAGTCGGTTTGTCGCACCGTTCTACCTCCGAGTGCTTCACAGGAACCTCCTCGGTGACAAGGCAGCGAGGCGGATCCAGCTCCTCACCGAAATGCGGGGCTTCGCCCGGGTCGTCCATCCGGGAGGCAGTAGGGCTTTGGCCCCCCCGGGGGGGTGGGCCGAAAAGTCCTCGCCATCCGGGGAAAATCCCCCCAGCCTCAGGTGGCCGTCGTTCAACAGGCTCCTCCCCGCGGCGCCGCAGCTAGTGCCAAATCCCTCCCGCGATCGACCACTCAGCGTGGCCAGTCGCTATCTGAGCAGCCGGACATGAATCGGCAGGTCGAGGTCGGCCCAAGCACGATCAGCGGTCAGGACCTCGGGCGGGACACTCCGAACGGTCAAAGCAAGACAGCAGCGGTCGCGGAGCGACAGCCCCCCGCCGCCCTTGAGGGCGCGCAAGGCACCCGCGAGCTCGGCGTCCTCGGGGAGAAGGGGCACCATTCTGACGCCTGCCGTGCCGAGTAACTCCCGCAGCCGGCTTGCGTCGATGCCCACGTCCACGAGCTTCCCGACGACCTCGGCGAGGTTGACCGTGCCCAGGGACGCACCGGACAAGGCCTCGGCTACCTTGTCAGCGCCCGGCTCCTCGTGAATGAGGGCCAGGACGGCTGACGCGTCGAGCACGGTCACTCCACAGCCGCGGCGGCGCGACGTTCAGCCAGTAGCTCGTCGACCAGCGAGCGTGCCTGCGGGACTGCCCTACCGAGCTGTCGCAGCTCAGACACTCCATCCTGTGGTCGCTCGAGAACGAGCCGAGCGCCAGCGAGGTGCAGGTGCAGACGATCGCCGGGAGCAAGGCCGAGCCTCTCCCGGATCTCGACTGGGATGACCAGGCGGCCCTGCTTGCCCATTACGAGCGTGGCATCCATGACGTCAGTGTGCCACGTTCGGACGCCGGATGCCACTGTGTGACTAGGCTACCCGCACTGCGCTAGCAGTGCTCCTGCCCTGGAGAGCGCCGCTCGTGATCGAAGCTCTCACCACTGGCGCGAAGAGGACGAGTACCTCACTCCAGGTGACCGAGGACCTGTCCCCGTTGTCCCACGTGACGTCGATCGTTCCGCTCAGCGAGCCTTGAAGCAGGCAATTCTGAGTACCAGAACCCCTGATGACCCCGGTAGCACCGCGATTAGGAATTCCCGTTATCGATGAGCATGGCGTTGCCTCCGATAGGGAGGATCCACCCTTGAGTGAGCCGGTCACGCTCTGGGATTGCATGGTCAATCCCAGGCCCGGACTCGCGGAGACCGATACCGAAAACGGACAGGTAAGGTCGATCCCGGCTGCGGACACAGGCCGCGACACAGCAAGCGCGGGAAGTCCCAGGCCCACCGCGATCAGAACAAGGTAGAGCTTCCTCAGAAGGATCTTCCTCCGATCGGGCGCCTGAATCCGACGCTTCGAAGCGCCTCTGTGATGGGCCGACGTGAGAGACATTACAGTCAATCAGGTGATGTCAATGTCTCGGGGTTGTTGCCCGCCACGCCCGTTTGTTCATCGATCGAGGGAAAAGCGAGGCCATACCGATCTTGGGATTTGTCGGTTTCCGCCCGAGGTCGTACGCTGGCTGAGCCCCCGGTCGGCACCACAGCCGCCCACTGGCCGGAGCGTCTGATGAGAACGATCCTCTGCGACATGCTGGGAATGTCCCATCCCATCATCCAGGACGGGATGGGCCCGTTCTCCACGGCGGCGCTCGCCGCAGCGGTGTCGGAGGCGGGCGGGCTCGGAACCGTCTCGATCCCCGGCATGCTCCTGGGACCCGCCGACGCCGAGCGCCTGATGCGGGCCGAGATCGACCGCACCGCCTCGCTCACGAACCGTGGCTTCGCGGTCAACGTGCCGGTCGGCTTCGGCCCCGACGGCGAGCCGTTGCCACCGACCGCCGGCTATCTCAAGGCGGTGCTCGATGCCCGGCGGGACGCGGCGACCGGAGCCAGGCTCGTCGCCTGCATCACCTCGGCGGGCCTTCCGCCGCCGGGGCTCGTGTCGAGCATGCACGACGCCGGCCTCCTCCAGCTCCACAAGGTGGGAGCGGTGCGGCAGGCGCGCCGGGCGGTTGAGGCGGGTGTCGACGCCGTCATCGCAAGTGGCTTCGAGATGGGGGGGCACACGCATGCCCGGCCGGTGCACACGATGGTGCTGGCACCCCAGGTCCTCGACAGCGTCGACGTGCCCGTGGTGGTGTCCGGCGGCATCTACGATGCCCGCGGCCTCGCCGCCGCCCTGGCGATGGGTGCGGCCGGTGTCGCCATGGGGACCCGCTTCATCGCCACACGGGAGAATGACTGGCACCCTGCATACAAGCAGGCCATCGTCGACGCCGCCGAGTGGGACGACGTCATCTTCCCGGGTTTCTACGGGCCGGTGCGGGGACTGCGCAATGCAGGATCCGTGCGCCTCGCCGAGCTCGTGGCCTCGGGCGAACTCGACGACGATGGCCTGGCCACGTGGAAGGAGGACCGCGTGGTGGCCGCCCAGCGCGGTGGCGACGTGGACGGCGGTCTCGTCATCGCGGGACAGTGCGCGGCCGCGATCCACGGCATCGTGGGCATCCACGACCTGCTGGCGGAGATGGTCCGGGGGGCTTCAGCGCTCCTCGCAGCTGCGGGCCGCCTGACCGAGGGTGGGTCTGACCGCCAAGGACACGGGCGAGGGGCGTGCCCCGTGGCTTACCCTTGAAATGAACGCGTCGGTGGACGACGTGTTGACTGCGACGTAACGGCAGTGCCGCCCGTATCGCCGTGGTCATCGCCCTGGCCCTTCTCACTCTTTTTGCGGGTGCGTCTTATGTCATGGACCGTGGGACAAAATACGAACGATTATTGCTGGGGTCGGGGTGATCGTCGCGACTATCGTGGTCGAGATAATCCGTGCTGGCTTCGACAAACATTAACCGCGCCGGCGCCGCAGCCCTGCCGGAAGTCACTGCCCCTCGGCAGGCGGGTCGAGCCGGAAGACCGGGTGCCGTGGGGCGATAGCGGCCAGCTCCTCGTCGGTGGCATCGGGGCCGACGCCCTCGAAGAACACGCCCACCTCGGCCTTCCACCGTCGCAGGTACGCACGGAGCAGCTCGGGCTTCTCGGTGTCGGGGACCTCGTGGGCGATTCGATCCTCTCGGCGCCGGCCAAGCAGCAGGGCAAGACGCCCCCCGTCGGCGCGGACGTTGCGCACCCACTCCCCCTCCCCACGCGGTGAGACGAGGTACTGGGTCCCATTGACGGTGAGCAGGTTGACCGGCGTCCGCCGCGGCAGGCCGCTGCGCCGGCCCCGCACCTCAAGCACCCGGCTCCCCCACACACTCAGGCCGAGCCGGGTCAGGCGGGCCACCACGGCGTTGAAGACATGCCTGGTGAACCATCCGGGCCGTTTGTAGTGGGGCTTGCCCGTCGATGCCATCTCGGCCTCCTTGCAGGGTTCAAGAGCGCACACCTGGCGTGGCTCGGGTCCCCAACAAGTTTGAGCCAAAACGCCGCAAGATGCGTGTGATCACCTCCATCGAAGCTCTTCCCCAAGAGCGGTCAGATTGCAACTCGATGGACCCCTGTTACGCAGGCGCGAGAGCGGCGGCGACGGTGCGGAGCGAGGGGTCGCCGATCGATTCCTGAACGCACCTGGCGAAGAGCCACTGCGCCACGCGCTCCCCTTCCAGCCCCAGCAGGTCAGCCATGCGCCGGGCCAGGCCCAGCGGGTCCGTGGCCAACCGGTCCTCACAGTTGAGCATGTGTTGCAGCCCATCGTACGCCGGGTCACCGACGTAGGGCTTCGGGTCGATCATGAGCCACGGCTCTCGTTCTGCGGCAAGCACGTTTTCGGCGTGCAGGTCGGTGCAGAGAAGGACCCGCTGCCCGGCGGTCGACGGCAGGTGGCGAAAGAGGTCGATGCCCGCGCGGGCAAGCCCTGAGTCCAGTGCCCCAGGGAAGGCAGTGAGCTTCGCCTCGAATTCCAAGGCCCAGGCGTCGCACATGGCCTGCAGCGGGCGGAATGTGCACCCATCGGTCGGCGTGATCCAGAGTCGCCGGAGCAAGCCGGCAACGACGACATCCTGCTTGGGTTCGGCAAGAACCGTTGCCAACGTCGTGCCCGGCCGGCAGCGCTCGAGGAGCAGCGCACTCGTGGAGGCCCAGGTGCGAGACTCGTGCAACAAAACCGCTCCGTGGCCACTCCACGCCCGGAGCCCGTCCGCCTCGTGGGCGGCCTCGTCGTGGCGCCAACCAACCTTCAGGACGAGTTCCCTGCCCGCGTCGTCGCGAACGGGCGCCACCCACGCACATTGTCCGCCGGGCTGGTATGGCTCGCCGAGGCGAAGAGACCACCTCTCAGCCAGCTCTCGTACGATGCCCGGCAACTGGGTGAACCAGTCTCGCTGCCCGGCACTCCCGTCCGACATCGTGCTCTCGACGAGGTTCGTCGGGACGGGAAGCGCCACCATGCCACCCATCTTGGCACCGAGCGCATCGCGACGTCACAGCGCAAAGCTCATTGTGGGAGGCACGTCTTGACAAGAATGTCCGGAAACTCCTATAAAGCCCTACACTCCAAAGTGAGAGAGTTCAGGTGGAGACCGAGCTTCAACCAGAGTCACGCCCCAACGCCGGCGAGTCCGCCGGGGGCCATTGCGGGTCGCCGCTCGTCGCGCAACAAGGGCCGGGCCAAGACCGCCAAGACGAGAACCTGCCCCGTTCCGGCAACGACAAAGGGAGCCGCGAGTCCGAACCGAGAGGCCACAAAGCCTCCCAGGAGGGCACCGAGGGGCACGGAGCCGTAGACGACCACTCGGACGGTGTTCCCTACCCTTCCCAGAAGGTCGCGGGGAATGATCCGTTGGCGCAACGCCATACTCGCGACCACGCCCATGGTCACCGCGATGCCCTCGAACATGAGGGCGGGCAGGGCCACACCGATGACGGGGACGAGCCCTAGGGCCAGATAGCAAACGCCAGTCCCGACGCCGGCGCTGACGAGAAGCACTCGGGTAGGAAGCCGTGCACTGACCCGAGCAGCCAGCAAGCCGCCGCCGACATCGCCGACCGCTGTGACGGTGACGAACAGGCCGTAGCCGGCGACGCCGACATGGAGCCGGTGAAGCGCATACAGGACGAGCGTGGCAGTCGCCAGCGCCTGGAACAGAGCGAAAGCCGCTAGCACCGCCGTGAGAACCCGGATGATCGGGGTCTTGGCGAAGTACCGCAGGCCAACTGCGATGTCGTCGCGCAAACGACCGGCGGACGCGGCAACTGGGCGGGCGAGACCAGCAAAGGCGGCAGCGAGCAGGATGCCAGAGACGGCAAAGCTGGCCGCGTCGACCGCGAAAGGAAGGGCGCGGGCCGCCACGAACAGGAGCCCGCCGAGCGCAGGCCCGACAAGGAACTGGCCGGACGCCTCCACAGTGGCGAGCCGCCCGTTGGCCGCTTCTAGCTGATGATCGGCCACGAGTTCTGGTAGGCCCCCTTGGATCAGCCCAAAGAAAAGCGTCTCCAGGCTGCCCAGGGCAAAGGCGACCACGAACAGCAACAGGATCGGTGAGTGACCGGTGGCTGCCGCCAGCGCCATGGCGACGACGAGCGCAGCTCTGCCTCCCTCCACCGCGGCGAGCGTGCGGGCCCGGGGGAGACGGTCCGCCAACGCCCCGGCCGCCAGACCGACCAACAGCCACGGCAGGCGGCTGGCGACCGCAACCCCGGCCACGAGACCGGGGTTGGAGGTGACCCGGATGGCCAGGAGGGGGAGGGCGACAAAGCTCAGCCCGTTCCCCACCGATGACACCGCCGTGGCCGCCAACATGCGGCCAAAGCGCGGACCGAGCCGCCTGCCGGACGGACCAGGTTGGGCCCGGGGGGGCAGCTCATCGCAGGGCTGAGGACCAACCAGCACCGCTTCACGTGGCTGTTGGGCTCTCGGTCGTGGTGAACGGGTCAAGGGGGCGCCTTACTGACCAAATGATGTGGCTACGGATGGCCGGTCGTGATGGTCGTTGTGACGGGGGGACGGGTCCGGGCTGCCTCTCAATAATCGACCGAATCGTCCGCAATCTCCGTAGCCCAAAATGACCATTTTTGGCTGGTCGCCTGCCCCCCGGGGCGTCGAACCACCCAAGGCGGGTGTGCCCGAACGTGCGAGAACTTCGGCACGAAAGGCTGTCCGTTCGGCCAAGCATCGGGTAGGTGCGGCTGATAGTACGGAACGGACGGCGTGGAGTCGTCACCCACCCCGACGCGACCGGAGGACCGCAACGTGGCGAGCACCTCGGCTCGGCCTCAGCGCCGTAGCGCCCCGCGGAAGCTGGCAACGGCCGCGCCCGTCCGCGCGGGGCCCTCCACGCGTGCGGACTGGGCGCTGCTCCTGGATCTTCAACGCGCTGCCGGCAACGCGGCGGTGTCCCAGGCCCTCCGCTCGGACCAACCGGATCCTTCCTTACCGGTGCAGCGGCTCGCCGGACTCGCGAAAGAGAGCCGCATCGCCCGGGCGACGCGCTCGGGAGCGGCAGTGGCGTGGGATCTGGCGAAGACCCCGGCAGAGCGAGCACTGGACTGCGCCGCACCGTCGCTTCGTGAGCTGAGGGACGCCGGGGTTCCGGAGCCGGCGGTGGTTCCAGAACCGGCCCTCGACCAGTACGCGGCCATGTTCATGCCCATCCTCTGGAGGATCGGCTTCAAGCCCGAAAAATTCAGCAAGGTGGGTCCGACCGGCGCAGCGAGGGCAGCAACCGCAGAAGAGATCGGCAAGCTGGTTGGGGCCTTCTATCACGAGGCCCGGCACGCCGATCAATACTGGCTCGCCGCTCGGTTCCTGGCTCTGAAAGAGCGCAAGGGCACTGCGCTCACACGCCCGGAAGCGTCAGTCGCGGGCCTCGTGCAGCCGGACATCTGGCAGCGTGCTCGGCGGGACCCTCCACCCGAGCCAGGGCGGTTCACCTCAGCCGGGAAGCGGCAAAAGTACGCCGAGGCAGAGGGGCGTGCAGCAGCCTATGTCGCGTACATGGCTTCGGTGCCGGGGATCGAGATTGCCATGAACGCCCCGAAGAAACTCAAGGCGGAGATCCAGGCCGCTCTCCCGCCGGGGTCGCCGCCCTTCCCCGACCAGGCCAGTCACCGAACCTGGGAGACCCAACTGGCATGGTTCCGTCGCCGAAAGGGCCAGGCCCTGGACGCGTTCCGTGATGGGTGGGTCCGCTACACGACGTCGCGGGTTGAGCAGGAGGCGTTTGAGCTCGGGAGCCGATTGGGAGGGCCGGCGGCCCCGACGAGGGCGTGGATCGAGCAACGGGCCACGCAGTGGGGCCTCCAGATCGACGAAGCCCTCATATTGCTTCAAATAAGGATCGAAGCGGCGGCCGCAGCCATGCCAGCCCCCGCTCCCGCCCCGCCCGCCCCGCCGCCTGCCGTCCAACCGCCCCCCCCGCCGCCTGCCGTCCAACCGCCGCCTG
>Ga0137390_10002781_pt1 | contig 14087 bp, 8 predicted proteins | sample 15con2h24AmetaG_FD_104937 | JGI IMG/M metagenome (GOLD analysis project Ga0137390, IMG submission 104937) | Vadose zone soil microbial communities from Angelo Coast Range Reserve, California, USA - 15con2h2.4A metaG | ecosystem: Environmental > Terrestrial > Soil > Vadose zone > Saprolite... | reverse complement strand
TCTTCAAGATTTAATCAGTGATCGAGCCGATAAAGCTTCGCGGCGTTTTCGTATACGATCTTGCGGGTTACTTCTTCCGGGACGCCGGCGAAGTCGCGTTCGATCACTTTGCGGGAGTTGGGCCAGGTCGAATCGGTATGCGGGAAATCGGAAGCCCACATGTAATTGCTCGGGCCGAATAGTTTGTAAGCCGCCGGGCCGACCGGATCATCCTGGAACGTCGCCCATAATTGCCGGCGCATGTATTCGCTAGGTTTACGGGGGAGCGGCTCCGCCATTAGCAAGCCGTATTTTTCCCAGGCGTGGTCGAGGCGATACATGTAGTGCGGCAGCCAGCCGACGTCGTTCTCCGCCGATACTAATTTGAGGTTCGGGAAACGCTCCAGTACGCCACCTGCTATAATCGAAGTGAGCGAACGCTGAATTTCGTGGATCACGTTAGCGTACATCTCGATGCGGGTCGGGCCCGCCGCGCTTACCACGTTGCCGGTCGCCGGATCGATTAGGAGCTTGCTCTCCCTGCCCTTGCCGGTGATTACATGCAGCGATAACGGCATCTCCAACTCGGACGCCGCCTGCCAGAAGGGATCATAAATACGGCTGCTATAGGGCTTCTCTTCAGGCGCAGAGCCCCAGATCATTGCGCCGCGCAATCCCAGCCTGGCGGAACGCTCCAGCTCTTTAATTCCTTCGCCGATATCCTCCAGCGAGATTAGTGCATTACCAATCAAGCGCCTGGGATTGTGCGAGCAGAATTCGGCAAGCCAGTCGTTGTAAGCCTGGAAGCAAGCCCGCTGGAGGTCCGCCTCCTCGAGGCTGAATAGCCGCAGCCCCAGAGTGGTATATAGGACCTCGGCTTCGACCCCATCGATATCCTGATCCTTGATACGCTCGGCAGGATCCCATCCGCTCGGCCGCGCCGCCTCGTAACCTTTGGTGAGATGTTCCTTTAATTCGAGGCCACTTCTGCCGGTGCCGAAGCCGCCCGCCACCGGAAAGGGAGCAAGGCCCGGAGCAACGAAGACATAACCGGGGCCGTTGGGGTTTTTGATCACATGTGGAGCCTGCGAGCGAAACTTCCGGTCGAGCCGCGTCTCCCAGAAATCGGCGGGCTCCATCACATGTGAATCAGCCGACATGACATGCATTTCTGCCATTGTATTATCCTCATGGTGAGTTAATGGCTAATCAGAGTCACAGAACCCTCACCCTGCCCTGTTGGTCGCTAATGCTCCTCAGGCTCTCCCCCTGATAGGGGGAGAAGGCGCGCCGCCCCGGCGCGCAAGAGAGGGTCCTCAGTCAGCGCGCCTTGCGCGCGATTATGAATTCCCCTTTCGATCACGAACCTTATAATCGCGGCCTCTACCGAGTCCGCTGAATAAATGACCCTCTCTTGGCGCCGCAGCGGCGCCGTTCTCCCCCGGTCCGGGGGAGAGAATCATGGCGGGCGGCGGTGAGAAGCATCTTCACACCTCGATATGGTAAAGTCGGGCGCAATTCTCGAACACGATTTTTCGCGTGACCGCCTCGGGCACGCCCTCGAAATCGCGCGCGATGACTTCTCGCGAATGAGGCCAGGTCGAATCGGCGTGTGGGAAATCCGACGCCCACATGTAGTTATCGGCGCCAAATATCTTGTACGCAGCCGGACCCACCGGATCTTCCTGAAAGGTCGCCCAGACCTGGCGCCGAATATAGTCACTTGGCCGGCGAGGGATCGCGCCGGGGACCAGCCGCGAGAATTTCTCGTAAGCATGGTCGAGCCGGTACATGAAATGAGGTAGCCAGCCAACGTCGCTCTCGGCCGAAACCAGTTGCAGTTTTGGAAATCGCTCCAACACTCCGCCGCAGATAAATGAGTTGAGCGAACGCTGAACCTCCTGCACCATGTTGCCGTATGATTCCATGACGTTTCCGGCATTGGCGGATTTGATCAAGCCGGTTGCCGGATCGGCCTCACGCCGGCTCTCAGGGCCATTTCCTGTGCCAGTGTGCAAGTGCAGGGGCATTCCGACTTCGCCGGCAGCCTCCCAGAACGGGTCGTAGCTTTTGCTGCGGTAGGGTTGGTCTTCGGGCGGCGAGCCCCAGATCATTGCGCCGCGCAAGCCGGCCCTGGCGCAGCGTTGAAGTTCGCGAACCGCCTCCGGGATGTCGGCCAGCGAAATCAAGGCGAGGCCGGTTAGACGCTTCGGGTTGTAAGCACAAAGCTCGGCCAGCCAGTCGTTATAAACGCAAAAGCAGGCCCGTTGCAGCTCGAAATCCGGTAATCGAAACAGCGGCATCCCCAGCGTCGTGTAGAGCACCTCCGCCATGACTCCGTCGACGTCCTGATCTTTGATGCGCTCGGCTGGATCCCAACCGCTTGGCCTCGCCGCCTCATAGCCCTTGGTTAGATGTTCCTTGAGTTCGTCGCCGCTCTTCCCGATAGCGAAGCCGCCCGCCGCCGGAAAAGGAGTCATTCCGGGCGCGATGAAAACATAACCCGGCCGGGTCTCATTTTTGACTACGCGCGGCGCCTGATCCCTGAATTTCCGATCGAGCCGCTCTTGCCAGAGAGCGGGTGGTTCCATGACGTGTGAATCGGCGGATATGATGCGTAGTTCGGCCATTATTAGTCATCTCCTTTGCTCATCGAAGTTGACTTGTTGTGACGCCACATTCCGGAAATCGCTCCTTCGCTTCGCTCAGGATGACAGAATCGAGCGATCGGTGCGGAGCCTAATTGCTCAATCCCAACGCCCGGCGAATCGCGTCGCCGATGGGCTGCAAGGGATTATCCTGCGGCGTTTGGGCGTCGAACATTCGGTTGTGACAAATTCCTACTGCCAGACGCGCGTCCGGATCTGCCCAGCCGATTGAACCGCCGGCGCCTGGATGGGAGATAGTGTGTGGATTGTTGCCGATCACTGGCGGCGCCGGCGGTGATTCGCCGCCCAAATGAAATCCGCTGATCCCCAGATTGAGCGCGCGCGCCAATACCTGATCGATTTCGCCCGGGTTGGAACGCGGCGTACTAAACGAGCGAACTCGTGCCTCGGACAGCAATCTCACCCCGCCGAGCTGGCCTCCATTCGCCAGCATCGCGAAGAACCTGGCTTCGCTGCGAGCATTCATGATACCGCCGGCTCCTGGGATGCAGGCGCGCCGCACATCAGGACGTCCGAATACCTGTTGAATCACGCCCACTTGCGCTGGAATCGCGCCCATCCGTAGCGCGCCCGGGGCGGGAGTCCCGGCAGCGGGGGCGGCCATATTCGTCAGTTTGGCGATGCGCGGCTCAGCGTCGTTTGGAATGCCGATAAAGAGATTCTCGATTCCGAGTGGTTGGCAAATCTCTTCCTGAACGAATGCGCCGAATGGCCTTCGCTTGGGATCGGTCCGCCGCACGCACTCCGCGATGATCCAGCCGAACGTGTACGAATGATATGCGCTGGTGTTGCCGGGCTCGAACACTGGCTCCATTTTCGCGAGCTGGTCGATCATCCAATCCCAGTTACACATCTGTTCCGGGGTCACACCAGCCGGCATCAGCGGGATTCCGGTCCGATGCGTCAGGGCATCGCGCACAGTCGCCTTGCCTTTGCCCTTGGCCGCGAATTCCGGCCAGTAGTGGCTAATCGGCTCGTCATAATCGATGAGGCCGCGCTCAGCCTGCATATGGAGCGCGGTCGCGGTCACGGCCTTGGTAACTGAGAAGACCGGAAAGAGCGTGTCAGCATTTACTGCCTGCCCGGTGGTCTCGTCGGCCAAACCGCCCCAGACGTCGACTACCAGTTCGCCCTTGAGGTAGGCGGCGACCTGGACCCCGATTTCGCCACCTTCACGAATTGCCGCATCAACCGCTGCTTGAACAACTTGGTTTATATCAGCCATGTTTTTTTCACCGACCCAGATGCGTTGCCGAATGAGTTTCGCCGCACACGCCGCTGCGCTCACCGAGATAGTGCACCCGAAGGGCCTTTGCTGTCGAGGAGCGATCGCTTGACGAGCCTCCGCTCTCGAACAACTTGATTGCCGATCAACTGGGAATACCATCAAGCGTTGGCGGTCCCTGGCGAATACGACTGCGGACTTGGGCCAACGATTGGCCTGCCGGCGCGATGCTCTCAACCCACCATGTCGCTCCTGCGCGCGCGTAGGGAGTTACGATTTTACGATCCTGCTCGCTAATGCCGGATGTGGTGCCGAATTGCACGACGTCGAAATGCGTGTCGTCGGTCCTGGAGCGGCGGACAAATTCGAGAAGCTCGACACCTGGGCAGGCTTTAGAGTCCACTTCTTCGGTGGCACAGGCTTCCAGCCTGTGATTCTTCGAAAAAAAACCAAGCACACAGGCTGGAAGCCTGTGCCACTAAAACAGAGTTCATCCTATCACAGTTGAACGAGTTGCTGGACGAGACCCGTTCCCTGAGCGTACCAGTGTTCCTGGCAGTGCCCCGGTGTGCTGTTGATGTTCGAATAGGACCGCGCCGTTGACGATGGTGTATTCGATGCCGCGCGCCGCGGTTACGAAGCGCAGACCGCCGCCTGGGAGGTCTTTTACCGGATGCTGACGCGGAGCCGAGTTGATTGTGTTGTAATCGAAAATTGTGAAGTCGGCCGCCATCCCCGGGGCGAGCCGCCCTCTGTCTGTGATGCCAAACAAATCCGCCGGCTCCGCGGTCAGGCGCTTGACCGCATGCTCCAGGCTCAGGAGCTGCTTGTCGCGTGACCAGGTACCGATCAAATAGGTGGGATAGCCGGCGTCACAATGTTGATCAACGTGCGCACCACCGTCCGACAAGCCGATAATCAAACGAGGGTCGGCAACAAACCGCGCGATCCGCTCTTCTTCGGCAAATGTGAGCACGAACCAGGTCTGCAGCCCATCTTCGATTGCAAGATTCAAGAAGGCGTCGAGTGGCTCCTCACCACGCTGCCGCGCCACCTCGGCCAGCGATCTTCCTTCGTAAGCTTTCAACCTGGGCGCTACGGTCTGATCGACAATGAATCGGCTCCAGTCCAGCCGTCCCGCTCGCGGCGTCTTCAACTCCTGGCGAAAAGCGCCGCGAAACTCGTCGCTGGCGTAGAATTGCTTTTGCTGCTCGACCGGCAGGTTGAAGACCTTCGTCCAGGCCGGTGACAATGCAGCCATCACCAGCGCCGGGCTTTTTAGGTTGAATTCGAAGACCGTGGGCGTGCATCTGAGCTGACAGATTCCACCGCGCTGAGTCAGTGGTGCGGCCTTTCGCAGCGTTTCTTCGCTCCGCGCTGACAGCCAGGTTACCGGCCGCCCACTCTCGGTCAGCAGCAGATCAAGCAGTTGATACTCGTCGTCTGACAAAACTCCGGCACTTCGCGTCAGCGCAATCTCGATCAAGCCGCACCCGAGTTCTTTGAGCACACCCGCGTAAGCCTTCAGTTCATTGGTATCTGCAAGGCGGCAGGCCAGCGGCCGTCCGCGGTAGCCGACGTGTTGCAGCGTGTTGGTAGTCGAGAAGCCAACCGCCCCGGCCATGACAGCCTCACGTAACAGCGCCCTGATTTGCGCGAGTTCCCCGATGGTCGCTGATCGTTCCGTTGACTCCTCACCCATCACGAAATGGCGAAAGGGTGTGAGCGGGGCGAGAAACGCCAGGTTAATACCGCTGCGGCGCTGTTCCGCCGCTTGCATGAACTCCGGAAAGCTGACCCATCCCCAACTGATTCCGCGTGAAAGCACGTCGAACGGAATCCCTTCGACGTTCACCAGATCCCAAGTCACGACTTCGTGCAGTTCGGGACGGCATGGCGCGATGCCGACGCCGCAATTGCCCATGACGACCGAAGTAACTCCGTGCCACGATGAACAACTGAGCAGCGGGTCCCAGCAGATTTGCGCGTCGTAGTGAGTATGAGGATCGATGAAGCCCGGTGCGACGATCAGGTCGGAAGCATCGATGACCTTCCGCGCGGTGCCGTCGATTTTGCCGCCAATTTCCCCAATTCGGCCATTAACGACGCCGATATTCGCCTGGTAGCCTGGGCGTCCGGTTCCATCGACGACAACTCCGTTTTTAATCAACAGATCGTAAGCCATTTTTTCACCGACCTAGCATGTGGCGCGGCTCCGTTGTCGCCGCTCTGCTTTGCTTTATTCGCAGGTTTCTCGGTCGCGTGTGGTGACCTCTATCCACTCATGCCATCCTGCCCTATACGATGCGATACTTCGCTGCGAGTTGAGTTGCCTCTTTGGCGCCGATAAAGTCATTGAATTCCTCCATCGAGGGTGTTCGCTGCGCGAAACTGGCTATAGTGCCAGTAGACTTCAATTCCTTCATCATTTCGCGTATCGCTTTGTAAGCGACGAACAATGACTGGACTGGATAGATAGCAACCTTGAGCCCGGCTCGTTCTAAATCTTCCCTGGGAGTGTCAATCACGACGTTCAACAGCGGCTTCGGCAATGCATCTACCGCCTTCCGGGTGTCACGCAGCCGCAAATAGGGCAGGAAAAGCAAATCGGCACCCGCCTCAGCATAGGCATTAGCCCGTTCCAGCGCATCGTCGAGCGAGGTCACACCTATCGCATCGGAGCGCGCGATGATGACGAAGTCCGGGTCCGTGCGAGCATCCACCGCAGCTTTGATTTTGTCCGCCGCCTGCGCTTTGGAAAACAGCCGGTCGCGATGGCCGATGAAATGCTTGCCGGGTACCAGGTCCTCGACGTGTACTCCGGCCAGACCCGCCTGCTCGGCCAGACGAATCGTGCGCCGGGCACTCAACGGCGTGCCGCCAGCATCGTCGATGTCGGAAATGATGGGAATGTTCACTGCCGCGGCTACGTCGCGCGCGTGCGCTAGTAATTCGGTCATCGTGATCAATGAATGGTCAGGAATACCGAGCATGCTGGCCGAGGTCGCAAAACCGCCGAGATAGACCGCCGGAAACCCTTCGGCCTCGACGATCCGCGCGCTCATTACGTCATGTGCGCCGGGCGCGACCAACATGCCCATTTCGCTCAATAACTGCCTCAGTTTAGTCGTCCCTTTCACGGCATGTCCTCCTTTTCAGGCTAAAGTCAGTGCCATGCTTCAGTGCCATGCTATTGTAGTCCCCCCGTAAATAACTACCAATTCTCAGACTACCCCCACCTAACCTCCCCCTGGTCAGGGGGAGGAAACATGCTGCCTGTATTTCGAGAAGGTGCGCCGATTAAGGTTCAACGTACTTTCCAGAAATCCGCGGAGCCTTTCCAATCCCTCCCCCTGACCAGGGGGAGGTTAGGTGGGGGTCGCCTGCGACTGACTGGGTAAAGGTATTTATGGCACAGCACACTATTTTGTCAGGAACTCTACGATTTTCGTGTTTACCTCATTTGGCCGCTCCAGGTGAATGAAATGACCGGTGCCTGGAATTAGTACTTTTTCAAGACCCGCGGCGAAATGCGTATCCATGCGCTCGAACGCGAGCATCCGCCCTGGCCGGTCGCGCGTGCCATGAAATGCCAGCGCCGGAACCGGAATCGGTGTGGTCGCGACTTTCTCTCGCAATGCGTTCAAGGCTGGTTCGCGGTTAGCCGGATAAAACGTGTGACGGTAATAGTTCAGCGCCGAAGTCAGTACGCCCGGCAGCCGAAAAGTGGCTTTGACGCTTTCGATGATTTCCGCGGACGGATCATATTCAGGTGAAGCGTCGCGCCACCAACGCACGATGAAGTTATAGTCATTGGCGGCAACGGCCGATTCGGCAAATGGCATCTGAAAAAAATACGCATGCCAACTGCCTTTGAGCGTGTCATAGTCAGTGCCCATCGCCGCCGGATGGGCAACCCCGAGCGTGACGATCCTGCGTATCCGCTGCGGCGCCAGAATGGCGCCAGCCAACGTTGCAAGTCCACCCCAGTCGTGTCCAACCACAAAGGCTTCATTCGCGCCGAGGGCCGCGATCAGTGCGGCCGCGTCCTGCCCGAGCAGGATCGAGTCATAGCGGTCGTCGGGTGGTTTGCCGGTAGGAGAGTACCCGCGCATGAACGGAGCCACTCCGCGAAAACCAGCCTCTGCCAAGACGGGCAGCAGATAACGATAAGTGTAGGCGTTATCGGGAAATCCATGCAGACACAGAACGAGCGGCCCGCTTCCCTGCTCGATGTAATGAAAATCAATGCTGTTCGCGGTGACGCTACCAGTACGAAATTCCATCGTCTGTGCTCCCCGATTGGGCCTCTCCCTATCGGGAGAGGTCGGCGCGAATCGCCGGGTGAGGGACTCAATACCTCTCCCCCTGTCGGGAGAGGCCGTGCGACGTCCTCGGCGCGCGGGTGAGGGACCTTAAAGCAGTTCTGAGATCGGTGCGAGCACCCCATAGTCTCTCCAGAAACACAGCCCTTTGAAGCACTGGCTGTTGTCGTAGTAAAAGCGCCCGAACCGGAAATCTCTTCTCACGTGCAATTGCGGAGCCGGGCCGCATCAGAATTTTTTCATGGCGGTCCCTCACCCGCGCAGCGAAGCCGCCGCGCGACCCATTCGTCGCCTGCGGCTCCTCAGGGCAGGCTCTCTCCCGATCTTGGGCGAGGTAAAGGCTCAATCCGCGGCGGCTGCCTGGCTCTCCGTCGCACCAGCTCTCGCCAGCAGCGCCTTCAAGACGCGCGGCGGCGACATCGGCAACTCCTTCATGCGCAGGCCGATCGCGCGGTAAATCGCGTTCGCCACCGCGGCCATCGGCGGTATTATCGCAACTTCTCCGACCCCTCGAAGGCCGAGTGGATGGTTCGGATTCGGGACTTCGACCACCAGCGTTTCAATCTGCGGCACGTCGAGGCAGGTCGGCATGCGGTAATCCAGCAGCGCGGCATTCCTTAGCACACCCTTCTGGTCGTAGACATATTCCTCGCTCAATGCCCAGCCGATGCCCTGGGCGACGCCGCCCTGCGCCTGCCCTTCGACGTAGCTCGGATGGAGCGCGCGGCCGGCATCCAGAGCTATGGAGCAACGCAGTATTTCCACCTTGCCGGTGTCCGGGTCGGCCTCGACATCGACGCATACCGTGGCAAATGTATTGCCGATCGCGCTGGTAGCGTCGAGCGATGCGCGGCCCATTACCGGGCCGCCGGTGCGGGCGAGTTTGCCGGCTAGTTGCCTCAGCGTAAGTGGGCTGCCGCCCTTCTTCGACGTGAAAGTGCCACTATCAAATTCGATTTCTTCAGGCGTGCTCTCCAAAAGCCTCGCTGCGCGTTCCTTCAACTGCCGCAACGCGTCGTGCGCGGCTTCGTAGACCGCGAGACCCGTCGCGACGGTCACACGGCTGCCGCCGGTACCGTCGGTAAAGCCGATGGAGTCGGTGTCGCCGATCAGCGGGCGGACATCGTTAATATCACAGCCAAGTACTTCGGCGGCGACCATCGCCATCGAGACGCGTGAGCCGCCGATATCGACCGAGCCGGTGACAACGCTAACGGTACCATCTGTATGTATATTGACGGTGGCAGAAGACTGGTTGCCGGCATTAAACCAGAACCCCGACGCGACCCCGCGTCCGCGATTGGGCCCGGTGAGTTTCGAGCGGTAGTGTTCGCTGTTGCGGAGCGCCTCACAGGTTTCGAGAAACCCGATACGCTTATACTTGGGGCCGGCGGGTTGCGGCATTCCTTCGTGCGCGCCATTCATGATGCGGAAGTCGAGCGGATCGATACCGCAATTCTCGGCAACCTCATCGATTACGCTCTCGCAGGCAAATGCAGAGCTCGGTGCGCCCGGTGCACGATAGGCGGCGACCTTGGGCCGGTTCAGCACGACGTCGAACGCATCGATCTTTAGATTTTCGATCTTGTATGGGGCGAGCGTAGTCATCGCCGCCGCGGCAAAAGGCGAGCCGGGAAAGGCGCCCGCCTCATACGCCATCCAGACTTCGGCGGCGGTGATTTGACCTTGTCGTGTCGCGCCGATCCTGGCTTTGATATGAGTGCCGGAGGTCGGTCCGCTGGCGCGTAGAACTTCCGAGCGTGTCATCACCATCTTGACTGGGCGTCCAGTCTTTTTTGAGAGCAGCACGGCGAGCGGTTCGAGGTAAACTGTAGTCTTGCCGCCGAAGCCGCCGCCAATTTCAGCGGGGACAACTCGGATGCTGCCCTCTTCCATTGCCAGTAAACATGCGGTCAGGCGCTGCACGCGGAAATGGGATTGCGTCGAGCAATAGATAGTGACGTGGCCGTCCGCGTTGTAAGTCGCCACTGCGTTAAGTGGCTCGATATATCCCTGATGGACCGCCGAGGTCCTGAACTCGCGCTCGACGACGAAATCCGCCGCGCGGAAACCGGCTGCTACGTCCCCACGCTCGAGGGTAATATGCGCCGCAATATTGGTCGGGCGGTCGGGATTCTCAGTCTGGCCGCCGTCGGTGCGGCTGGCCAGACGCTTCTCCCGCAACTCCGGCAACAGAATCGGCGCATCGGGCTGCATCGCATCGTCCAGCGTCATGACTGCCGGCAGCGGCTGGTATTCCACTTCGATGAGGCCGAGAGCTTCCTCCGCAATATGCGGGCTGGTCGCCGCGACGGCGGCGACCGGATGACCATCGTACAAAACCTTGTCGCGTGCCATCGCATTGAACGACAGATGGCGCGCGTTGACCTTGTACTCACCGACGATCGTTACGAACTCTGTGGCGGGCTCTGGAAAATCCGCGCCGGTGATAATGGCGAGGACGCCCGGCAGCTTGAGCGCCTGCTCGTAATTGATCGAATTAATACGGGCGTGGGCGTGCGGACTGCGCAAAACCTTGCCGTGCAGCATCCCAGGGAAGGCGTAGTCGGCGCCGTACTTGGCGCGCCCTGTTACTTTGTCGATCCCGTCATGCCGGATCGGACGAGTACCGATGACCTTGAAACCATTGCCTGGCGCTTTATTGGAAACGGCCATGACCAGCCTCCATCTTTGCGGACGAGTTTCAGACGCTCGTGCGGGCGTTTTCCTCGCTCGCGCTTAAGCAAGGGTACTCTATCGACGGTGATTCGTCACGCGCCGAGAACTCACCCGCGCCAGACAAGGGCGGCTCGAGAGCCGCCCAAGCGCGCAATTGGTCCACCCGGAATCGTTGTCCGTTGGAGCGCGTGAGAGTATAGCGGTCTTGTTCACTGCGCATAACAACTAATCGCAAAGGATACGAAACCCATGGCAGACATCGATGATCTGAAAGCAACATTCGAGCAGGTGGTGGCGGCGATATGCCGCCGTGATGCGGGGGCTTATTCAAACTTCTGGCACGAGCAGATCGTGGCCTTCCCGCCATTATCGCCGTTCGCGGTCGAGGGAAAAGGCACGTTGCGGCAAATGGCGGAGGCGAATTTTGCTCAGAACGAGAGCGTGACCTTCTCGCCGATCAATCCGCAATGCCGCGTCATCGGCAGTACTGGGATTGTGTGGGGACATACGGCATTGACCAGGAAACCCAAAGACGGGCCACTCACGACGCTGTTTGCGCGCTTCACCTTTATTTTCGCCAAAACCGACGGCAACTGGCGCGAGGTCGCCGTTCACGTGTCGCAACTGCCCACCGCCGGCTAAAAAACACGGGGGGTGAGATCGTGAAGTCTTCAGGCAGAGGCTTTAGCCTCTGCCTGAAGTTTGCACATTTTTGCACCGTCATCGCGATCGGCGGCATCAGAGTTTGGTGGCTTGAAATTAGTGGGACGGGCGTCCCTGCCTGTCGACGATGCGCGGGCGTCCGCGCCCGTGCCACCGCGAATAGGTCATGGAATTTTGTTACCGAAGAAACCTTCCTCACCGGAGGCAAGACCAAGTCACCCTTTTGTTACCTGGCGGCTCGGCCGAGGTCGGGAGGAGCTGGACGCCAGCGAGCGTGACTTGGTGGTGGCGGCGATGAAGAGCTTCGATTCAGCGCCTCGTTTGCGATGATGCGGAGTTTTGCCGAGAAGCTTGATTACATTGCCGGAAATCCCTGGAAGCGCTGGCCTGAGATTGGTGACTACCCTTGGGTCTGGGCTTACCGATGAGCGGTTGAAAGGTGGCGCGAGCCAAAGACGCTCGCACATCTTCGACAGGCAGAGACGCCTGTCCCACTAATTCGGGCAGCGGACCGCGCTGTCTTTAGCGGCGCTAGCCCCCGGAATGTATAAACTCCGGACACGGGCTTCAGCCTCTGCCCCTCATGATGATTGATGATGAATCCTGCCGCACTGTTCCAGTCTTTAAGGATCACGCCGACGCATCATGCGGGCGCACTCTCAGGTTGGCTGCCAGGTGGGCGCGTGCGCGCGTGCCCCAGAACCGCATGCGATCGAGATAAAGGTAAATTATCGGAGTGGTATAAAGCGTCAGCATCTGGCTCGCGATGAGCCCGCCGACGATCGCGATTCCCAGCGGACGCCGCAACTCTGAACCCATCCCCATCCCGATTGCCAGCGGAAGCCCGCCCAGCAGCGCAGCCATGGTTGTCATAATAATCGGGCGAAAGCGCAGCAGGCATGCCTCATGGATCGCGTCCAGCGAATTTTTGTGCTCGATGCGCTCCGCTTCCAGCGCGAAATCGATCATCAGAATCGCATTCTTCTTAACAATCCCAATCAACAGGATGATGCCGATCAAAGCGATTACAGTAAGCTCCGTGCCCGTCAGCATTAACGCCAGAAGCGCGCCGACGCCGGCCGACGGCAGCGTCGATAAAATCGTGATCGGATGGATGTAGCTCTCATAGAGAATGCCCAGCACGATGTAGACGCTGGCAAGCGCAGCGATAATTAATGCAGTTTCATTCGCCAGCGAGGCCTGATAGGCCTGCGCTGTTCCCTGAAAGCTGCCATGGATATCGGCGGGGAGCCGAAGCTTCAACTCGGTCTGCTGAATCGCCGCTACCGCCTGACTCAGCGGAACTCCGGGGGCAAGATTGAACGACATCGTGACTGCCGGGAATTGTCCCTGATGGTTCACAGAGATCGGCGTGGTGGTAGCCACATAATGAGTGAACGTACTTAGTGGTACCTGGCCGCCGCTCGGAGTTGCGACGTGAATTACCTTCAAGGTATCGGGACTCTGCCAGAATTGCGGCGCGGCCTCCATCACGACGTAGTACTGATTGAGCGGTGTATACATAGTGGAAACGAGCCGCTGCCCAAAGGCGTCGTAGAGCGTGTTGTCGATAAGTTCGGGAGTGAGACCCAGCCGTGAAGCAGTAGGCCGGTCGATCTCGAGGTACGCATCAGGGCCGTTGTTCTGCTGATCGCTGCTCACGTCCGTCAGTTGCGGCACACGGTGCAGAGTTTGGAGTAGTCGCGGCGCCCAATGGTCAAGCTCAACCAGGTCGGTACTCTGCAAAGTGTATTGATATTGGGCATTGCTCATGCGGCCGCCGATTCGAACGTCCTGCGAGGCCTGCAAATAGAGAGTTGCGCCTGCGATATGCGACAGCTTCTTGCGCAAGCGCGCGATTATCAGGTCGGCACTTGATTTGCGCTGGTCAAGCGGCTTTAGCGTGATGAACATGCGCGCCGTGTTCGACGCGCCCGCGTTGCCACCAGCAAACCCAATAACATGTTCCACCGCGGGGTCGGCCTTGATGCCGTCGACATACGCGGTCAACAGCCGGTTCATCGCCTGAAACGAAGTATCCTGGTCAGCGATCAGCGCACCCATCAGGCGGCCATTGTCCTGCTGCGGAAAAAAACCTTTAGGGATGACAGCAAACAGATAAATGCTCAGTGCTAACGTCCCCAGTGCAACCGTGAGCACAATACGCGGATGGTGCAACACCCAGAACAGGCTTCGGTCATAACCACGCAGCAAGCTTTCGAACATGCGGTTGTGGGACGGGCTTTCCGGCCTCTGTCCCGAAAATAGCGGACCAGACAACCCCCACCTAACCTCCCCCTGGTCAGGGGGAGGGATTAGGCCCGTGCTGAACCCTTCTGTGTCGCGCTCGCGTGGGCGGCGAGAGCGCAACAGTTTCGAGCACATCATCGGTGTGGTGGTGAGCGACACCACCATCGAGACCACAATCGCGACCGAGAGTGTCATGCCAAATTCCCGAAACAGGCGTCCCACGACACCGCCCATCAGCATGATGGGGATAAATACCGCAACCAGTGAGATGCTGATCGAGACGACCGTGAAAGCGAT
>Ga0137390_10002774_pt1 | contig 14096 bp, 13 predicted proteins | sample 15con2h24AmetaG_FD_104937 | JGI IMG/M metagenome (GOLD analysis project Ga0137390, IMG submission 104937) | Vadose zone soil microbial communities from Angelo Coast Range Reserve, California, USA - 15con2h2.4A metaG | ecosystem: Environmental > Terrestrial > Soil > Vadose zone > Saprolite... | reverse complement strand
TTCCGCATCCGCGCCGTTGTCCAGAAGAAAATAAGTAACTTCTGCATGCCCCCACCTACACGCCAGATGCAATGCAGTCGACTTGGCCTCAAAGCCCCGAGAGTCCACGTCTTGTGAGTGTTCAATGACGAGGAATTTGACAATGGCGTCTAGGCCACACAGAGCTGCATAATGCAACGGCGTTCCGCTCGGCTGTGGTGGCCTTCCGTCTCGCTTTTCTCGACTCCAGTACGGGTCTTCCAAATCACGTATCCAGACCCAGACAGAAAAATGGAATTTGGTCGGGTCGAACAGCAGTTTCATCCCGTCTTCCACCTTTCGCGAAACCTCCTCGAACCGCGCATGATCCACCCAATGCTCCGCGGCATATTCCGCCAGGGGAAATTTCTCGAGGTCGTCTCGGGTGATGTTTTTGTCGGGGTGTAACAGCATGCCGAGGCATACCTGCGCGGCGAGAGTATGAGCGTGTGTCATGGAGACGTGGTAACGACGGAGAATAGTGTGACTTGATTCGGCAAGGCGGGAGGACGTCAAGAACTCCTTGACCGAAAAATGGGAAAATTGTATCACTGTCGAACCATCGACATTGACAGTGGCGAGCAAACTGAGGGTCGTGGAAAGCACCGCGTCGACTGGGTCTTCCAGGAGCCAACCCCCATGATATGTCGGAATCCGAGCCGGTCCTGACGTGAAATCAAATCCAAGAAATCCAGCGAGTTCCTCCACACGGAGTGGGCGGGAAGCAACTGCGACACATTGCAGAAGACGGTGGGCAAGTTCCCAATTTGATTCATCGATATCTCGTAGTGCTTGCTCATATGTCCCATCAAGGGTCGCCGGTAGTTCTTCCAGAGCATCACGTATACGTCCTGGGAGGCTGCGACGAAGGTAGAGCACCTGGCAATAAACCCATCTGAACCTACAATAGGTGTGAGCCGAAGTTATTAATTCCTGAAGCGCCAGCAGCTTACATGCCATCAGCTTTCTTCGTGAGTGCTTCGATGACGAGTTGCTTGTCGACCGCATTCCATCTCCTCATCATTCGATCCGTATTAACGATGTATTTGATATAGCCCTCGATGTCTTCCATTTGACCGGTTTCATCATGTAGAGAAATGGAACGGAAAGTCAACGGATCAAGAACTGCCTTGATATCGGTTTCGGGTCGGGAGGTGACACAAATGCGCAGATTCGGAATTTGTGGTTCGATAAGCCCCTCCACAAGCTTTAGGACTTTCTCGCGAGGGGAAGGAAGAGATGATGTGATTGGGCATTCGTCCAAGGCGTCGATAATCAGGTACACCGGCGCTTGTCCTGGCAGTTGCAGAATTTCCTTCAAACACTTGATAAGTCTATCGTCGCTCGGTTGTCTCGAACCGTTGCTGTGTTCCAAGTACAAGTTCGACAGGACGTCCGAGTAGGAGTCGGATTGATGACAGAGTTGGACTAGGAAGGATGAAAGTACGCCACGAAGGTCCTTCTTTTGATCTTCCCTAAAGTCACAATAATAAAACGCAAGCGATGCGAGCCCCAGCTTCCGCATGCCATCGACGTCCTCGATGATCGACGAACTGGACAACGCTATAAGTCACCGAGACAGAAATGTGGAAAGTGGAACGTACCAAAGGACGCTCTTCCCAGCGCCCGCTACAATGAGGAAAACCATCAGTTTCTGTGAAAGTAGATAGGCTGGACGACCGCGCACGTTTGCCATTAATCCACAGAAGCGAACTCGTTCCAGACACCTTCCATTCTGAGAAAGATTCGCTTTCGAGAAACCACCTCGCCGTCCCAGCGTACCGCGAATCGCATGCAATGTTGTAATTTTTCCAAGGATCTGGTGGAGAAAGCCAACTCCGGATATCTCCCTCTAACCTGTCAACTACCAGACACCTCGATGCTTCGTCCCTTGGTAAACACAAAAAATCACTCACGTTTTGCCTTGTTCATATCGCTCGCGATTTTGTGCATGATTTCTAACTCTCAGTCAGACAACGAATCGGATCATATCGCCAACAAAATTTACCGAGGACATCCCGAACGTGATCGATCGACGCTTTGCCATCTACGGGGAAAGAACTCAGCGGTCGAGAAGAAACAAACCAGATGTATTTGCTCACCATCGATGACTTCCCTCATATTCTGGATGAGACCGTAGACAACCTCAAGGGTTTGTACTGCGGTCGTCCGAGCCTCATCAAGGGTGAGACGATCTAACCTTTGCAATACAGCCTGAACATCATTCTCTCCTAAAAGCTTCTTTACTGGTTTCACTGCATCCCATTCAGACAAATGTCATATCAACGAGGACGCACTTACACGGTCGATTCTGATTTATCTGTTTCGTCACGAGGGCAAGGGTGGAAAGCAACTCCACCATTATTCTGACGATTATCTCCGCCATAGGACCCGTCGAAGGGACTCTGGTATAGATATAAAGGTGGCTCATGAGGTGTTCGATCGATTCGAGCAGCTCGACAAGAGCGTCATAGCTAGTACTGACGTCCTTGACTGCCTGATGTGCTTGCGCGTCACAAGGACGTACATGTAGGAAATAAACAAGGATCATACAGAGAGGAGGATGGCAAAGCCAGCGAATATCGCCTTTGCAGGTGGGATGGGCTGCAGAATAAATCATCAGATGTACAATATTTCTCGACGCCTTCCAACGTACCAAACCAACCATAGTTTCACCGAGGGCGGAGCTAGCGGAGAAAGCATACAACACTGAAACGACACTCTTGAGAGATTTGATGATTCTGTCATCGCCGCCTCGGAATTCGGTGAATGCTCGTGCTTTCTGTTGAAGCACTGCGGTAACAGACTCGACCGAGTCGCAATTCTGGAGTTGTCCGGCGACCAATGTCGTGCCTGTCTGGTTTTGGTAGTCTTGCAAGGCAGAGTCGAAGAGGACTCGAAAACGAGATGATTGTGACTGGTTGCTCATTCTACTGTGGTGAAATGATAGTCAAGGCAGCAGGATGTGGTGGTAGAGATGGAAAGAGCGAGGGTCAACGCCGCAACCCCACCTCGCTTTCGATATTCAAATTCAAAGGCAACAATTAGTGCTGGTATACATGCATACATGTGTGACGACGGTCAAACGTGAAGTGGCCATGGCGGAAATTGAACGCAGGATCGCCAAAAAAGGTGTTCTTGACCATTTTCGGCCGTCCGCTCAATTCAGATCAGAAAAGCAATACATTACTGATTGATTGTCACGCCAACCCTGAGCGCTGACCCTGACTTGGTGACTCGACAAGGATTACATATAACGCCACGCTACAAAATGGGAACGTCTGAGATCGATCTACTGACAAATCGGGGTGATCGGAGCGCTTCTGCTGCCCCCCGCGCCTCGCAAATGCGCCCCCGCAATGCCCGTTCCCTTCTCCCTTCCCCGGTGTGTCCTCCCTGGAAGTGCCCAGGCCTGCACATGAACCCCTTGCGCTGCAAGGCCTGCTCGTTCTGAGCCAGGGTTTGCGCGTGCACCGCCGCGGCAACTACTCCTACGCCCGCACCCTTCGCGCGCTCCCCAAGGCGCTCCCCCAGGCGCTCCCCCTATATTCTAGCATCTCATCAACCTCCGACGTGTTCGCGCGATCCTCCCCCTTCGTACCCAGTCGATTACATAACTTATGTCTTTGCTTACCGTAATCACTCAATAGAACGAAAATATGACAGCTGTCAGGGTGCAAACCAAACTACTGGGTACATTGGCCAGACCTTCCCTTTTTGTGGCATGCCGTTTATGTAATCCTTTGCAAATTCTGCCGAACTGCAGGTAGTGCCGTTACGGATCGGCTCGGGGGCCGCTCATCAGCGGAGCCGAGCAGCTCAAGCAATTACCATATATGGCCATGCGTCTCAGGGGTGACCGCCAGTCTCAGGGGGGTTCCATCGGTAACAGGTGCCCAGTAAGTCATGGAAAATCTCGTATCATACCATCATACCGCTCAGGCGCTCGCGCGTGTCCCCTGGTGCTCATGGGCACTCATGAGCGCCCATGACTCCATGAGCAACAGGGGGACACGCGCGAGCGCCTGTCAGATCTTCCATGATTTGCTGATGACTCGGACTATACGTAGTACTGGCCCAGACACAAGCTAAATTGCTCCAGAAGAATGGGCGTAGAGTTGGTTACGTTTGTCAGTAACACGGCTGTTAGTGGCACAAGCTCTGGGACGCCGTGCGAAGCTGATTAGAAGAATGACCATCCTGCTTCGCCCGGGATCGTAGATGGAGAAGATAATGGATGAGATCTCTTGGGCCCACCAGATGTAAGGAGACTCTCACTCTAACTATGATGCATGACCCGCGCTCTCTCCGTTCTTCTCTCTACTCGTACAGTAGGCACCATCTTCAAAGCCCACTGGCCGCCTCTTAATCGCCTGCAAGATGAAACGACTCCGAGTCAACGCACGGACTATCCCTCATTCTCCCATCCCACTCTCGACTGTCCCATTCTCTGTCTTTCTTTTTCCCCGTCATTCTTTTCTCGCCCTCGGATGACATCGTTTTGGCCTTGGCTACCCTCACGTTGTGACCATAAGCTCTATCTTATATCCTTGCGTCCTTACCGCGTACTGACCCTTTTTTTATACGCCTTTCCTATCCGTGTACGTCCACACGCTCTCTCCCTTGGACATCACTGCCTTCTATATTTATTACTTGCGGACCTCAAGTCCTCAACAAGATGCTCGCGCTCATCGTTCAGCTCGAGTCGAAGGCAGAATAGAATCAGTTTTCCTGTTCTTAATTTCTCGGAGCTCTGTCGCTTGTGCCCTTCCATTTCTTTTTTTATTCCTCTCAACTTCACGCCAAGACACGACTTCGACGACTCAATAATTCTTCGCGTCGCTCTCGCCGTCTCTCTCGTCCAGACCACTCGTTTCTCTCATCCCTTTTCTCCTTGCTCTTCCGGCTCCTCCATCCTCCTTTCTTCCCTCAGTCTATGCATACGTTAGGGTCGACGCATCCATTATCTCACTACCTCGCTATCTACAGCAGAGAGGACGACAGACTGGCATAGAATAGGCTCAGGGAAGCTCGAGGCATCAAAAAACATTTGCCGTTTGATTCCTGGAGTGACGGTTAGAGCAGACGAGCTGTGGGCACGAGGAATGCGCTCCAGGGACACGTATAAATCGCTTATCTACCTCTGTCATGGAACAGTCCACAAACGGCGTCTGTTAGGAAGACGTGTACCTGTTGGACCCGTGCGATGTACATGTAAGCAACTTCGCGAGGCAAATGATACACATTGAGTGAGAGCATGGAGCGTTGGATCAACGAAGACCATCGCATGCATATAAGATACCCCGGACGTTACACCAAAATGGACTCGTAAGTGGTGAAACATCACTGAGTAGTATTACATCGCCCTCGTATAGGCAAATACATTTTGTTCTTGTAAATCTTGCGCATGCGTACCGAGTATAGTATTGTTCTTGTCCCTGCACTGAACAATTACACGCACCTACCCTCATACATCGGCCATTACGAGCGCGTCAGGTTAGGCCCGTAAGTGCTGCGCCCCGAAAGAGGAAAATGCGACAGCATTGGCCGCGCAGGCATCGTGGAGCGCAACGTATACAGCGCAGCACATGGCAAGGCTCGAGGGTGGTGCCAACGTTGGGTCTATCGTAGATGATGGAGATGGGTTGGGTTTCAGATGGCAGAAGAGGTTGCTTATGCGCACCCTATCGGTGCAGAGACCGGCCTGCCCTTGGTCCCACTGGACCCAATCCCGGACACAGACATTCATGTGGAACCCTCTGAGCGGATAGAGCCAGACGTCATGCCGGGTAAACCAGAGGATCTTGGTGAGGGTGCTCGCGCGCAAATCGCTGGCGTTGAGCCGACTTGCGATAGGGTTGGGCTAGTGATCTGAATCCGAGGACTCGCGCGCATGTTGAAGTCGGGGAGCCAAATACCTTGATGAATGCTAAAGACTGGCCTTATGAGGCGGAGGAGATCGTTGGCATGACCCCCCCCCCCCCTCAAGGAGGAAAAGGGGCCTCGTGTCGACCCTGCCGAATTCCGGCCTCAGCATCCAATCGAGCCGGAAAAAGCCCGCCGACCTACTTTTCCGTCGTTACATTGGCCCGTCATCTCAGAGACTACAGTCCCGCCGTGCCCAATAGTCACCAGCGCAGTCGTGGACCATCCAACGGTCGACCGGCCGTACAGCCTGGGAGACAATCGCCCCACCACAGGCGGTCACCGGAAGAGGCCACAGAACCCCTTCATTTCCCCTTGCTCGCGCTGACCCGTCTCTCAACCGATGCGAGAGGTCGATCGGAGTCGTTCCGGGACGAGGAATTGACGTGGGGGGCGAACCAGACGTCGGCGCGCGAGGGCAAGATCTCCCCTCGGAACTGCAATGGATGCCCTACTAGGCCTTTCGGCTTGTATGCACGGGGCTGCGTGGCGTCCGAGCACGATTTCGAGGCTCGATGTCCACTCGTGTTAGGCTTGGAGGCTTCACCTCGCCGAGGAGTTCAGCGCGCACCGCGAGTCATGGATGAGCCCGGACAGCACCACCACTAACATTGGCATAGATCATTGTCTAGGGACATCAGCACTTCTCGAGGGAGTGCGAGAAAGTTTTAATCATACCAAGTGTCGGCAGCGAGCAGGCTGCAGCCCCATCTGCTCCAATGAAATATTCTCATTTTTGTCCCCTGGTCACGACACCATTTGAAAGAAGCCATGGATGCCACACCTGCCAGTGTCCAAGTCCTGATCGAGTGCACCACATGCCTCGGGCTTGCTAGCACGACTGAAGCAGTTGCGACAGCAGAGACCGAGGTATTAGCCCGGGAGCCTGAGACGTGGGGAGAGGGCGAGGGAGGGCCTAATTGAATGCCTCTCATGCGAGAGATGCCAACGGGGGTCATGTCATACAGACAACCCTGCAGACAGCCGGAGCCTGTGAGCTTGAAAGATCGCCTGGAACCTCGGAGAGGAACTACCTGGGCAGATTTGGAAGATTTTCGAGTCGAGAGGGCTCTTGAGACCAAAACGAGAACAAGTTGTGGCAGATTGGGATCAGCGTTCGATACCCATACCACGGTGGTCGGGTTGTCTTGGGTCAGTTGGGTGGTGCAATTTGGGAGGCGGCAGTGAGGCTTGACGGCGATTAGTATGAAAAAGAGGAAAGGTTCACCTTGTCCATCGCTGACGGTAAACGAGCGCTCCGACGTGGCTGATCCGCCAAATTCCGTGCGTTGAATGGCTGGCTGCCTTACGGTGACCTCTGAGGGTTGTGAATGTTTGGTTATGTTTGTCGTTTGTCAGTAGCATGGCCGCGATGCTGTGGTGGCGCGTGCGAGGGGTGCCACTAGCACATCAGCGCTTGTGGAAAATCTCGGCAACGGCCTTAGAAGGCCTTCCAAGGCCTATCTCGCCTCCAAGGACCCCCGACCCGCGGACTGCTCTAGCAGGCGGGGGTCATTCCTTACAAGAGCCGCCACCGAGCTGTGGCAATGGATCACCAGGTCGGATGCTTGAACCGATCCGGCAGACCGAGGGCCGAGGGAAGGATGAGGTAGGCGCCTCACCATTCGGGCAAATATCAGCCGTTCGGGCGAAGATCAGCCAGCATCGCTGCAAGGCACTACCCTTAACGCGTGGTCTTGAGCGAATCGATGGGCCCTTCAGTTGAGCGATCTGGCCACCTCTTGAGCGAATTGGGGGGTAAGGCAACTAAGCGCCTTCAAGTTTCAGCGCTGCTCACCCATTCCAAGATCTGTGGGGCCTTCAATTGATACTTGTATTTGTTTACTCACGTCTCATAAAATGACAACAATTTTTATTTTTATTTATACCACGCGTTCCACAATCAGAATGAGAATGGAAGCGATCACATCACATGACAAGAGAGTGGACAACATCAACTTACAGGGCCCGCGGATTGGCGTCCCCATACTCCATGTCATCCCCCTTATGCTCCCGACGTACGGACCTAGAATTGTTCGTACGTCCGAGGTCAGACCCGGCCTTAGCTGGTATTGATTAAGTTTACAACTGCCACAATGACGCAAATCTGCTGCGCTTCGTCACGGTCATAGTTGACAACGCCGCGCCGGGCATCCTAGCTTCCGAGTCCGCATTTCATGACACCCTGTCGTCTGAACCAAATGGGGATCATGGCCTACATGAGTGTGCACCGCCGTGGCTATGTCAGATCACTACCACATTATTTTGTACTATAGTGGGGAGAATTTCCTTCTCGTCGTCCACGGGTTTCACTCTGTTGCGTTTCAGCGTTCAGACAGAGGTCTTCGCGGCACCAGCGTATAAAACCAGGACGGCCTATGACACTTTCCGCTATTCGACTGGCACTACCAGGGTCACGACCACACCATGTTCGCGTTCGCCTCTCTCATTCCGTTCCTTGCTACCCTCTCCGTGGCCTCGCCTCTGGGACGCCAGACGTCACTTTGCCCTTCGGGCGGTCTTCCAGATTCAAATAGGTTTACACTTCGTGCCGTCGACAAGGCAGACACCACTGTCCAGAAGCCATTGGCCCTTAGCTCGAGCACACTGATTGGGGTATTTTCGCAACTCTTTCTCTGAAATGCTCGTATTGACGCACAGTGTATGATGCAGACCTTTGAGTCCATAAGCTCAATCATGGCAAAGGACTTCGATATGCAGGGCGGCCTGATCAGCGCGTACGGATCAGACGGCAGCGTAGTTGGCATCTCGGACCCGGTCCCAGACCATGGCTCGTTATCATTCCCTGTAGACGGCACCGGTCAGGTGTACTGCGAGCTGGTGAGTTCTGAAAGACTTGTTTCTTGTGACTAGGTCTTGATTGTATCTCATTCGACTTGAAACTAGGTCGACATAGGCCATGGGGCCAAGTATCCCGACACCCTATCAGTGAATGGTGGTGATGGCGACAAGTTCTCTTTGTGCCAGAGCACCGACAACAACGAAATTATCGCCATCTACGATGCTATCGAGTCAAGCTTCACAGGGTACAATTTTGGGACCTGCACAAGTGTAACTATCTATATGGTTCCCGCATAGATGGTCAGTACTACTAAGGCAGAAAGCGGTTCTACATACTCTATCTTGGGAGTATACGTCCAAAGGATCGATCGAGTCTGTCAGTCGATAGTAAAGTGCCATATTTAAGTAAAGGACATTCCATATAAAATACCTGTCCCTCCTGACAGCGAATTATGACATAAGGAATTTATACGCCGAGGCGATGAACGACACCAGTACTCTCGTACTCCCAACACACAGGAGAATTTCTACGGCAGCCTATGACAAGCTACTAGTAGCAAGCATAAAGCAGGGACTGGCCAGAATCATGTTGATTTGTGTTTCTTTCGTCATCAGATGATAATCCGAGAGGTATACTGAGCTGGCATCATAGGATCCAATGAAGGTCACAACTGCTGGATTTTGAGGCCTCAATCATATCGCATCGTGGTCCGAGAGCCCTGACGGGGGCATGGACTAAGGCAACAGGACCCGCTGTAGAGCTCACCACTTTTATCGGATTACCTGATTCGGGCAGCTGTTTCCCACAAGTTAAGTTTTTACGACCTTGAGGTGAGGCATCTAAGGAGATCACCCTAATTATATTGGAACGCGCCGCAATATATGAACGAAGTGGACAAGAACGTATTCGGAAAAAAGGGCCAGTCAGCTTTTATTGACTGTCCCAAGTTCCACTTCCGCGCCTAACTATCTGGGCTCACCGTTCATTGTCATTGTGGTAACTTGAAGGCGCGATCTTCTGGACCGGAGGTCGGAAAGTGCCGACTTACACTGTAGTGTCAGAGGTCCGGACCTGCCCGTGGCCTCGCTGCAGCGACAACAACGATTCGAATCACCCTTTCTCTCGCTGCTCGTACGATAGCTCCCGCCTCCCAATCGCCTAAGCAAGACGAAGCGACTCAACGCGCGGACCATCCCTCGTTCTCCTCTCTCACTGCTTCATTTCCTGTTTTCCCTTTCCCGCCTCTCTTTTCTCCCTCTCGGACGACATGATCGCTATTATCTGGCCTTGGCTGTCATCGCGTGGCGACACTATGCTCTCCTTCATCTTTGTATCCTTTCTGTTTTTGTCCGTCATGTCGATCAAGCACACCCAATCGGTCACCCTCGTGTCGCTAGTGGCAGTGGCCTCGTCGGGTCCGCGATACGACGTATACTGACGTTTTTATACACTTTTCCTATGCATTTGTTTACGCCCACTCATTCCCTCTCCCTTCGACTACATTCGTTATCTACAGGCCCCAACAAGACGCTCGTAGGCACAAGGCTGTATATAAACCCATCCTTCAGCTCGCTGCAAACGCATCATGGAATCCATTTCCTTTAGTTCTCGAAGTCCTGTCACTTCTGTCTTTCCGATCCTTTCTCTGCCCTCTCGGCCTCGCGCCACAATCTTGACGTTTGGGATAGCTATTTGCGTTGGTCTCGCTGTCTTCCTCGTTCAGACCACACGCGTCTCTTATTCCGAAGCCTTATATTATCTCGCAGCCTCGGTATCTACAACAGAAAGGACGACAGCATCAGCATGGAATAGCGTGCGGAGCCGCTCAAGGCATCAATATAGATTTGTCATTTGATTCCTAGGGTGACCGTCAGAGCGGACAAATTGCGGGCAAGCGGAATGAGCTCCAGGAAAACCTGTGAGTCACCCTACTATCTCTGTCGTGACCACGGTCCACCGACGGCGTTTGTTGGGAAGACGTGTAATGTTGGACCACCGCGGTTTACATGTGAGCAATTTCACCGGGTAAACGATACAGTATGACCTACACGTTGAGTGGGGGGGTGGAGTGATCAGCGGAGATCATCGCACGCATATAAGATACCCCGGACATTACACCAAATTGGACTTGAACGTGGTGAAACGTTTACCGAGTAGTATCAGATCGTCATCATATATATATATATATTTATTTTTTTGGATCGATTTAAGTGTGCCTCGGGGTACAGAACCCCATGTAGCACTTCTAGTATGGGTACATGCCTGCTGTGTAATTAACGAGAACATGGGATGTAACTATGCTGCTTTCTCCCCCATGGCATCTGTGGCCATCTTATTGTAATGTGAGCTTCTAGCTGAATTGATGGGTGTGTGTGTGTGTGTGCGCCGCAATGCCTGCTTGGTGTGTTTGGGAGCAGTGTCCACTTTGGTCCTTGTGGGTTGCACTCTTGCAGGCGGCATGCTTGACGTCCTTTGGCTTAAGCAGAATGATGATGAGTGACTGTGCTTTTCCTGTGTGCGCTACAGCATTACAGGGGGAAAATGAGTGCCTGCATTGCACTCAAGTGGAGTTCTGCTCAGTAATTTCTTGTGGTATGTTGTCTGCCTTGGGAGTTTTATCATGCAGAATTTCCATTCTGAGTTGTTACCGCTCTGGAAAGGTATAGAGGGCAAGAGCAGAGTCCTGGACTCAAGCTGTCTGATGTGCAGACAGAATCGTGAAGAGGAGAGTGTAAAGGGGTATTCATGCGGGTCGACGTACGCCTAGATAAGCATACCTCCCTACAGATGCAAGAACCAACCAGAGAGTTGATTGCAGGCTAGGAATACTGGAGTGGCAGGGTATGACAAGACCTGTTACAAGAGAATTTACTTGTCTTGCCAAAGACAAGCAAAGGTGCTACTTATACTACATGTACATTAGCCGTATGTAATCCTGGCTCTGAGTGTAAGGGGGAGAGGGTAAGTAGCTGTCCACAGAATAAGTCGTCTAGACTATGAATGATGAATAAGAGTCATAGACGGTTTAGTAAGAAGTGACAAAGCTCTGGTCATAGGGACTTGCGAGCGGTAAGCAAATGACAAAGGCTCCGGCCATAAGGGCGTGCGAGCAGTAAGCAGCTGAATCATCCATAACGAGGGATGACTCACTAAATCACAAAGCATGAATAAGGCGGGGCTCAAGATAACCCGGGCCTAGAACATAAGGGCCTTCCACAGGCTGTATCTGAAACGTGAGGGAGAGGAAATGGTGCACAAAGGGAAACATATGGGTCCAGGCTGGGTAGCCGGGATGGAGACGGAGTGTGGGGATGGAACACGGAATGGGCATTGGAGACGTGGGCCTTGACATGTGGCCAGGAACGGAGATGGGTGAGGGAGAGGGAACATGCTCGGGGTGACGGGGCATGAATGAGTAATGTGGGGAGATGAGACTGAGGGGAATAACACCATAACTAGGCAACTATGCCATTAGCGAATGCGGGGCAGGAGGGGCTTCCTCGGACGAATGGGGTCCCGGACCATAGCATGCTCTAATCTGTAGAGCCGCTGCCAGATGTTGAAGAGGCGACGCAAGCCTCGATGCGCAACACCTTGCACGTTGCGCGACGCAGGGATTTGTGGCCGACGTGGCCGGTGAGCAGTTTAGCCTCCTGCTGAGGAGGGCCTTGGCCAGACTGGCCACCAAGCAGTTTAACCTCCTGCTTAGGAGGTCCTTTGGGTAGTTTAACCTTATACCTAGGAGGTCCCTTAGACAGTTTAACCTCATGCCTGGGAGGTAACATGACTGTGAGAGATAAGGACTCGGGGTGGAGGCATGAGTTGTGGGTGAGACACAAGTCCTGGGGGGTGCGGTGGCGGTCATCGGAACAGGTGTGGCTCTAGTCGTGGTTGCAGGTGGTACTGGCGTGCGTGGCAGCTGGGAGGGCGGTGACATGAGTTGTGTTACACTCACCGGGTTTTGTGAATCTTCCCATCACTTGGATGTACGCTGCTAGGGGTAAGGTGAACTGTGGGTCTCCAAGGAGTGACTTGAGCGTGAGGGCCTTGTGCTTCCTGCTGGCGTGCTGTTTGAGGGGCCATCTTTCATGTGTGTATCCTAGGCATCTAAGTAAGAAATATTCTATGTTTTCCTTGCTTGCCCCACATGCCGGGCATCTAGCACTGTCAACCTTTTGAATCCTTTGGAGGTAGCTATTGAGTGGGGTGTGGGCTAGCCTAAGCTGCACGATTCTGCTGGCTGCTGCTCTCGGGAGTTTGGGGTTGCTTATTGCCTTTAGAAACTTGCCTGATGGTGTTGATTCGTCAATTTTTAGCATCACCTTCCCTCATTCAGAGTTTTTCCAGTCTTCCTGCCACTCCCTTTTGAGTTTGTTGTTGTGTGCTTTTTTGACTGCTGATGGGTTGGTCGGTAAAGGTTTTCTGAGATAATGGGGGAGCTGTTTGGTGTCCAACGTGCGGCCCTTGGTCACTTCTTTTGCTTCTATATCCGCAAGTTCGTTGCCCTCTATCCCTTTGTGTCCTGCTGTCCAGTAGATTGTTAACGTAGCTTTGTTCCTTGCTTTCCTTTTCTTTGCTTTCTCAATGCTGCTGGCGATGTGCAGGGCCTCTCTTGCCAGGTGGTGTCCTGGGCTTCTGAGGTCTGATGCGAGGGCCTTGATTGCTGCCTGATTGTCTATGCCGATTATTGCTGGCAAACTTCTGTACTTTGTAGAGTTTAGCATGTGTAGCCCTAATAGGAGACCCACCATTTTGGCTTTGTGGACAGTGTGCTTTGCATCAGGTCCAAGGTGGTAGTGTAGGGTCCAGATGTGCCTGCCTTGGTGGGTCAGTATCACTGCTGCACCTACCATTCCTTCTAATGCTGAGCTGTCTGAGAAGATTTGGATATCTTCTATGGCATTATCTGTTTCGTTGATCAATTCCTCTCTGCTTTCAGTGATGCTTATCTTGAGGGGGATCTTGCCTATTCTCGACGGGTCTCTGGCCATGGTTGGGATCTTCTCAGTGCTGTTAGCATCTGGTTTGAACCATTTTAAGAGGTGGTGAAGGGGTCCTTTGTGCTTTCTGGTTCTAGCCATTCCTCAGTGGTTTATGACTTTGTGTAGCAGGTGTTCTTTGGGAAGTGCAGCTAGCCTTGTAATTGCTCGGTGACACCACTTCCATACCATTGACACAGACAGGAGGAGGTGGGCGTGTGTGTTGAGCGAGTCCATTGCCAATGTTCTGAGGCCACCTGTAATGGCCAGCACCCCCATCCTTTGTATTGAGGCCACTTGGTCAAGTGCTTTAACCGGCCCTATCTTGCTCATCCTTGTTCTCTCCCTATGGTCAGCTATGCACCAGACAT
>Ga0137390_10002771_pt1 | contig 14100 bp, 12 predicted proteins | sample 15con2h24AmetaG_FD_104937 | JGI IMG/M metagenome (GOLD analysis project Ga0137390, IMG submission 104937) | Vadose zone soil microbial communities from Angelo Coast Range Reserve, California, USA - 15con2h2.4A metaG | ecosystem: Environmental > Terrestrial > Soil > Vadose zone > Saprolite... | reverse complement strand
CGTGCTGGGGTTTTCCGCCTTGACCCGCAAGGATCATTCCGACCTCGAGGCCGCGCTCGACGCCGGCGTCGATTGGATAGCGCTGTCCTTCGTGCAACGCCCCGAGGATATCGCCGAAGCCAAGAAGATCGCGCGCGGACGCGCCGCCGTGATGGCGAAGATGGAGAAGCCGCAGGCCGTCGAGCACCTCGCCGAGATTATCGATGCGGCCGACGCCCTGATGGTGGCGCGCGGCGATCTCGGCGTCGAGTTGCCGGTAGAGAAAGTCCCGGCCTTGCAGAAGCAGATGACGCGTGCCGCGCGGCGCGCCGGCAAGCCCGTGGTGGTGGCGACGCAGATGCTCGAATCGATGATTTCAAGCCCGGTGCCCACAAGGGCCGAGGTGTCCGACGTCGCCACCGCGATCTACGAGGGTACCGACGCCGTCATGTTGTCGGCGGAATCGGCGGCTGGCCAGTTCCCGGTCGAGGCCGTCGCCACCATGGACCGCATCGCCGTGGAGGTTGAGACCGATACGACCTACCGCGACATCATCGATGCCCAGCGCACCGAGCCGGAGGCAACGGGCGCCGACGCGATAGCGGCTGCGGCGCGCGAGATCGCCGAAACCCTCGATCTCAATGCGATCGTGTGCTGGACCTCGTCCGGCGCCACTGCGTTGCGGGTCGCCCGCGAGCGGCCGCGGTCGCCGATCATGTCGATTTCGCCAAACGTTTCGGCCGGCCGCAAGCTGGCCCTCGTATGGGGCGTACACAGCGTGGTCGCGGAGGATGTCCGCGATCAGGACGACATGGTCGACCGCGCCTGCCGCCTTGCCTTTAAGGAAGGGCTTGCGCAGGTGGGCCAGCGCATCATCGTGGTGGCGGGCGTGCCGTTCGGCACGCCAGGAGCCACCAACATGGTGCGCATTGCTGTCGTGAGTTCCAGCGTCGGCGAAGCCGATTAAACCTCCACCCTACCCTCCCCGCCAGCGGGGAGGGGTAATCGCATTAGGACGACTGTGTCACAAAATTCGGCGTCATTGCCGGGCTTGACCCGGCAATCCATCTTCTTGCGAAGAAGATGGACCCGCGGGTCAAGCCCGCGGGTGACGTGCAAAGCGCATCCTCAAAACGTCGCGATGGGATTCGCCGGCGAACCAGTGCCGCCGCGAATCGGAAGCGGAGCCGCTGTCAGCAGGAAATCCCAGCGCTTGCGGTCCGCCGCCGCATCCGCCAGCGCCTCGAGATCGCAGTTATCGAAGAGGTGCACGCCGAGATATAGCAGCGCGAAATCATGAACGGCTCCGCGCAGATTCGACGGGGAGACATATTGCGGATGATCGCTGCCAAGGATGGCGATGTCGCGTTGCTTGAGCCAGGGGATGACTGAAGGATCAAGCCCTGCCGACCTGCCCCCTTCGGCGCGGCCGCGCAGCCATGGCCCCACTTCCTTCCGCCGCGCCCATACGCCCGTGCGCACGAATAACGCGTCGCCGGCCGATACTTTGACGCCCGCCTGCTTTTCCCATGCCTCCAGGTCCTCGACATAGATGGGCGTACCGGGCTCCAGATAGGCAACGCCCTTCAGCCGCGGAATGTCGATCAGGATGCCACGCGTGAAAATCCCGTTCTTGACGTTGTGGATCGAATTCTTGGCGTGGCCCCCTTTCAACACGGCATCCGCATCGGGCTTGTAGCCATTGTAGAACACGCCGTTGTCGTTGATGTGCGCGAGCGAATCCAAGTGCGTGTGGGCAATGCCGTGGTAGGCGACCCCGATCCGATCGTTGCCGATTGCAAGCATCTTGACGTCATAAGGATTGGGATTGTCGACCGCCTGGACGGTGTCGGCGTCGCCTGCGAGCGACACCGAAAAGCCTTCCCTGACGAGACCCGCCGCCTGCTTTCTCTTCTCCGGCGTAATCAGGTTCAAGGCTCCGATCTCGTCGTCCTTCCCCCAACGACCCCAATTGGAAAGGTCTTTCTTCCAGCGTTCGTATTCCGCGCCGCTGACCGCATGGGTTGGCGCTGTCTGGGATGACAACTTCCCTCCCGCCAATCCAACTATCAACAGCACCAGTAGGCTTAGCGCAAAGGCTCTCATGTTTCCCTCCTCATGGTCCAATTATGGCAAGGACCTTCACGTCGCCGGAACAGTAGCCCGGGTTGAGCGCCAGCGAAACCCGGCGTCAGCGTTTCCGTATTGATAAGGGCGTTCCCGGATTTCGCTTAAGTTTATCATCGGGCCGGCCCGATGGAGGCTCCGGCCGGACCCGGTGGCTCAATCCGGGCTTCTGTAACGGCCTTGGTTTGTCAGTCCCTACCCTCCCGGTGTCATTGCCGGCTTGATCCGAAGTCGGGCCTGCCCGACTTCGGCACGCTAAATGATCGAAATCGGAAGCGTCCGATTTCGATTGGCAATCCAGTATCCACGGCCGGTGGTTACTAGATCGCCCGGTCAATCCCCCGATCAAGTCGGGGGAGGGCGATGACAGCACAGAGGCAGGTCGACCTAATCGAAAAATGCCCTATTTCAGCCTGCGCACTGCTGTCCTTTTGGCGCGGCGAGCGGCTGCCCTGGTGCGGCATCCGGCGCAGCGGCAGCCGCCGTTCCTGATGAAGTAGTCGTAATATTCCTTACCGTAGTTGTAGGTTATTTCCTCCCCAGGCGAGATTGAGCGCAACGCCACGAACACGATCCGTCCCTTGCGCACCACCGGCTTCGCATTCGGCCAACAGGAATGGTTCATATAACGCGCCACGTTCCATCGTGGGGAGCCGTCGATCGTCCATCGGCTAGTGAGTTCGAACATGTATTTTGCGCCTAGCAGCTCGCGTCGTTCAGCTTCCTCGACCGAAATGACGCGGCCACGATAGGTCGCGATATAGGCGGCCCGCTTGATCACCTTAGTGGCGAACAAGCCAAGCCCGGTCGCCGAACGGCCGACGTGGAAGGGAGGTGAAGGCATGGTCTGCGATTAGAGCATGTTTCGATGAGGCCATATGACCAGAACGCGCTCCAGCCGCAAATTCCTTTGGTGTCATCCGCAGTCCCCGGATATCCGTAATCCCCAGATAAATGATAAGTCCTCGTGCGGAGCGGGATTTGCCTCGGACAAATGCGGGCGGCTATGCGTCCCATCATTCGACACCCGTTTAATATAACCACTGGCGATATTCATCTGTGTAAGAAATCCGCGATCACGGCCTGCGCCGCGTTGTGTCCCGGCGCACCTGTTACGCCGCCCCCGGGATGGGCGCCCGAGCCGCACAGGTAGAGCCCCGGGATCGGCATGCGGTAGTCGGCGTATCCCAGCATCGGACGCGCAGAAAACAGCTGATCGAGTGTCAGGGCACCGTGGAAGATGTCGCCGTTAGGCAAGCCGAAGATGCGCGCCAGATCGAGTGGCGAGAGACTCTGATGCCCGATCACGCTCGCTTTGAAACCCGGCGCATAGGTCTCGACCGTATCGATCATCAGGTTGGCGACGGTCTCGCGGTGCTGCTCCCATGACGAGCCGTCGGAAAATTGCGGCGTAACGTGCTGGCAGAACAGGCTCGCGACGTGCGCACCGGGCGTGGCGAGGCTGTCGTCGAGCGTGGAAGGAATAACCATTTCGATAATGGGCGCCCGGCTCCAGCCTGAGCTGACGCAATCGCGATAGGCTTGGTCCATGTAGGAGAGGCTTGGCGCCAGGATGATGCCCGCAGTGTGATGGTCGCCTGCGGCAGGCAGTGCGGAAAATTCGGGCAGCTTCGACAACGCGACATTCATGCGGAACGTACCGGAGCCGGTCTTCCAGGTCTTCATGCGCGCCGCCATCGCGGGCGGAACTGCCTCGCGCGGCACCAGGGCCTGGAAAAGCTGTTGCGGATCGACGTTGGCAATGACCGCGCGCGCCCGGACCGGCGTGCCATCATCCAGCACGACGCCGGTAGCGCGGCCGCGCTCCACGATGACTTCGCGCACCGCCGAGCGCACATCGATGCGCACGCCGTGCTGGCCGGCAGCGCTCGCCATCGCCTGCGTGATTGCGCCCATGCCGCCGATTGCGTGACCCCATGCGCCCTGCTTGCCGTTCACCTCGCCGAACACGTGATGCAGGAGCACATAGGCGGAACCCGGCGTGTACGGGCTCGCCAGGTTGCCGACGACCGCGTCGAAGCCGAGCACGGCCTTGATGGGATCGGACTCGAACCAATCATCGAGCATGCGGCCGGCTGACTTGCGAAACAGTTGCAAGGCTGCGTTGAGGCCGTCGGCCTGCCACAGCCGCTTGCCGATGGCAGCGAGCTTGCCGAGTTCCCGCGCCGTGTCGCGCAAGCTCCCCAGCACCAGGTTGGGCGGCGCCCTGAGCACGAGGCTGCGCAGCACGCCGGCGACGCGGCCGATCTCGGCCTGATAGGCGCCGTAGCGGGCCGCATCGCGGGCGCTGAATTTTGCGATCTCCCTCTCGGTGCGGCCCTCCCCGGTAAGGAGGTAGCGCCCGTCGGGCAGCGGCAGGAAATTGTGCGCGCGGCGCAGCACGATGCGCAGCCCATGCTCGTTAAGCTTCAGGTCGCGGATGACCTTGGGCTGCAGCAGGCCCACCGTGTAGGCGGCGGTCGAGTTGCGGAAGCCCGGATGGAATTCCTCCGTAACGCAAGCGCCACCGACCACGCCGCGCCGCTCCAGAACCCGCACGCGCAAGCCCGCCATGCCGAGATAGGCCGCACAGGTGAGCCCGTTGTGGCCCGCTCCGATTATGATGGCGTCGCGATCAGACATCGAGATCAGACTTGGCGTTCGTGTGCAAACTGAAAAGTGGGTAAAGTGGTCAGCGGCTCAGGCGTGAAGCCGGAGTAGACGGACCGTCGATCGTCATCCGCCACTACATGGGCCGAGCGACGCGGTAGATCGAGAGGGTACTCTCCATGCACGATTTCGTCATTCGCGGCGGCGCCATCATCGATGGAACCGGCAAGGCGCCCTTTACCGGAGACGTGGCCATCGAAGGCGAGCGCATTGTGGGTGTAGGCGGCCGGCAGGGTCCCGCCCGCCGCGAGATCGACGCGACCGGGCTGCTGGTGACGCCCGGATGGGTGGACGCGCACACCCATTATGACGGACAGGCGATGTGGGACCCGCTGTTGGCGCCGTCGTGCTGGCACGGCGTCACCACGGCGATATGCGGCAATTGCGGGGTCGGCTTCGCCCCAGTGCGGCCGCAGCATCGGGCGGCGTTGATGGAATTGATGGAGGGCGTCGAGGAAATTCCGGGCGTCGTCCTCGCCGACGGATTGACCTGGGATTGGGAGACCTTCCCGGAGTTCCTCGATGCGCTGGAGCGCCGGCCGCGCGCGATCGATATCGCGGCTCAGCTCGCGCATCACCCCTTGCGGGTCTACGTCATGGGCGACCGCGCCATTCGGCTCGAAGCGGCAACGCCTGAGGATATCGGCGAGATGCGCCGCCTCACCATCGAGGCATTGCGGGCCGGCGCTTTCGGATTCACCACCTCGCGTACGGACTCTCACAAGACGCCGGTCGGCGAGATGGTGCCTTCGCGCTATGCCGCAAGCGAAGAGCTGTTGGGCATCGGCTCTGCGCTCGGCGCTGTCGGCGCCGGCGCTTTCGGGATGAACAGCGATTTCGACGATGAGGCGGCAGAACTTGCCTGGATGACGCAGCTTGCCCGGGAGACGCGGCGCCCGGTGTGGTTTCTGTTGACGGATCGCTATGACGATCCGACACGATGGCGGCGCTTGTTGACCGGCGCGCACGCCGCGCGGGCGGACGGCGCGCCATTGACGGCACAGATTGCCGGCCGGCCAATCGGCGTCATGATGGGCATCGGTACGGCGCTCAATCCGTTCTCGCTACGGCCGAGCTATCGCGAAGTCGACGGCCTCGGCATCGCTGAGCAACGCAAGCGTCTGGCAGACCCCGACCTGCGTTCCAGGATTTTGGCCGAGAAGCCGTCCGCTGAGGAGGTGAGCCGGCTGGCGCAATTCCGCCAACTCATCACGACCCGTTGGGACAGGTTTTTCATCATGACCGATCCGCCGGACTATGAACCCGGCGGCGAGATGAGCGTCGCGGCGATCGCCGCCCGCGCCGGCCGCACGCCCGATGAGGTGGCGTATGACTACCTGACCGAGGCTGAGAACCGGTATTTGTTCTTTCCGATCGTGAACTATGTCCAGGGCGATCATGAGCCGATCCGCGAGATGCTCACCGATCCGGCGACCCTCCTCGGATTAAGCGACGGCGGCGCCCATTGCGCCTCGATCGTGGATGCGGGCGTGCCGACGTTCATGCTCGTGCATTGGGGCCGCGATCGCCGCCGCGGACCTCGGCTCCCGCTTGAATTGCTGGTCAAGCGCCAGACCAGCGAGACCGCCGATTTCTTCGGCCTCTCCGGCCGCGGTCGACTCGCGCCCGGCCTGCGCGCCGACGTCAACCTGATCGACTTCGATGGCTTGAGGCTTTATCAGCCGGAACTTGTGAACGATCTTCCGGCCGGCGGACGTCGCTTCGTGCAGCGGGTCGACGGGTACAGGGCAACGCTTGTTGCCGGCGTCCCGATTTTCGAGGACGGGGAACACACCGGCGCCTTGCCCGGTCGCCTCGTGCGCGCCGGCCGGGCGTAGCTACAGAGTGGATCGATGTCTTGAAACCAGTCGCATCGAGCGATTGAAATCAAACCCTCGGCCCTCATCCTGAGGAGGCCGCGCTCTTCGCGCGGCCGTCTCGAAGGATGGCCGCGGGCACGATTTCGCTTGTGGCCGCCCTTCGAGACGCGCGCAAGAGCGCGCTCCTCAGGACGAGGCCGAGGATGATATCGACCACGGAAACGCCCTACGCAAGTTTCATGGAACTATGAAAAAGCGAAGCGCAGGAATCTTGATGTACAAAAGATCGGGACAGGAGCTTCTCCTGCTCCTGGTTCACCCCGGCGGTCCGTTCTGGGCCAAAAAGGACCTTGGGGCATGGTCGATCCCGAAGGGAGAATATGAAGACGGCGAGGAGCCGCTCGCCGCGGCAAGACGCGAGTTTTGCGAGGAGCTGGGGGCGGAGCCGAGCGGCGACTTCTGGGATTTGGGTGTGCTGGTGCAGCCGAGCAAGAAAGAGATCTTTGCATGGGCGGTCGAAGCTGATTTTCCTGTCGCGGAACTGAAGTCAAATACATTCGAGTTGGAATGGCCGCCGAAGAGCGGACGCAAGCAACAATTTCCCGAAGTCGATCGCGCCGAATGGTTCGTCCCGGCTGACGCACGCCGGAAGATACTCGCGGGGCAAGTTGAATTTATTGATCGGTTGCTGGCTCGCATCGGAACCGGGCGGCATTGATTTTGTTGAGAATTCCAAAATTAGTTCGTTTTGACTGAATCTTCCCCCACTAGGTCGTAGATATAACTTAGGTATTAAGATACCTAAGTTATATCGTCCCCGGCGCGCGGCCTTCCCGCGCCCGCCTCGAACTCGCGGATGGTGCGCTTGCCGCTACAATGCCCAGTATGCGCCAGGCCTTGAAACTTCATCCGGACTCGCTTTGCTGCGCAGCGACACACATCGAAGTTGATGTCGCCCTTGCGCGGGCCGGCAGCTTGGTCATGCGCTATTGCGTGACCGGCAAAATAAGCGATCTGCGCATGCCGCCCTTAACGGCGGCTGCGCGCACCGACGAGCTCTGGCAGCACACCTGCTTTGAGGCGTTCGTCCGGACTTCGCCGGGCGCCGGGTATTACGAGTTCAACTTTGCGCCCTCGACACAGTGGGCGGCATATCGGTTCAGCAGCTACCGAACCGGGATGCGCATTGCGACCGAGATCAGCGCGCCCCGGATCGACGTGCAATCGAGCCCGGAGTGCTACATATTGCAAGCCTCCCTGGAGTTGGATCAGTTGCGGAGTCGGCCGCTTGATGCCGGATGGCGTCTCGGTCTATCGGCATTGATCGAAGAAACGAGCGGCCGTAAATCATATTGGGCGTTGGCGCATCCACTAGGCAAGGCCGACTTCCATCATCCCGATTGCTTTGTGCACGAACTCTCCCCAGCTTAGCGACCATGAGATTTGGCATCGATCGACTTGTCGCCGAACCTGCGTTACGCGCGCCGCTTAGCGGCAGGCGCGTTGCATTGCTCGCCCATCCCGCTTCGGTCACGGAAGACCTGACGCACGCGCTCGATGCGCTGGCCGGATGCGGCGACATTAATGTCGCCGCCGCTTTCGGTCCCCAACATGGCCTGCGCGGCGACAAGCAAGACAACATGATCGAATCGCCGGACTTCGACGATCCGGTGCATGGCATCCCGGTATTCAGCCTGTATGGAGAAGCGCGCAAGCCGACCGACGCGATGATGGATTCATGCGATGTCATCCTCGTCGATCTGCAGGACTTGGGTTGCCGTATCTATACGTTCATCACGACGCTGCGCTACATCCTCGAAGCGGCGTCGAAACATGACAAAGCAGTGTGGGTGCTGGACCGGCCCAACCCGATCGGCCGGCCCGTCGAAGGCTTGACGCTGCGAGCCGGGTGGCAAAGCTTCGTGGGCGCCGGACCGTTGCCGATGCGTCATGGGCTGACGCTCGGCGAGCTGGGTCTGTGGTTTGTCAGAACGCTCAAGCTCGATTTGGAGTATCGCATCATCGAGATGCAAGGTTGGCAGCCCGATGCCGCGCCGGGATTCGGCTGGCCGCTTGGCGAGCGCCCGTGGATCAATCCCAGCCCGAACGCGCCGAATTTGTGGATGGCGCGCGCCTACGCGGGCACGGTCATGCTCGAGGGCACGACGCTCTCGGAAGGGCGCGGCACCACCCGCCCGCTCGAAGTGTTCGGCGCCCCCGATATCGACGCGCACCCAGTCATGAAGGAAATGTATTCTCTGGCGCCGCAGTGGCTCCGGGGTTGCCGCCTGCGCGATTGCTGGTTCGAGCCCGCGTTTCACAAACATGTGGGCAAGCTTTGCAACGGCGTGCAGATTCACACCGAGGGTCCGCCCTACGACCACCAGGCGTTCAAGCCCTGGCGCGTCCAGGCGCTCGCCTTCAAGGCTATACGCCGCTTGTATCCGGACTATCCGCTGTGGCGCGATTTCGCTTACGAGTACGAGCACGGCAAACGCGCCATCGATGTCATCAACGGCTCACCGCTGCTGCGGGAATGGGTAGACGATGCGCGGGCGACGCCGCCGGACTTGGATGCACTGGCCATGCCCGATGAGGAGGCTTGGTTGAGGGAGCGCGGGGGACTGCTGCGCTATTGAGGGACGGTGGGTGCGAGAGGCTCCTCGCGCTGGCTGCCGCCGATGATCTCGCCGATCCCCGATGCGAGCACGTCCATCGCCGCGACCGTCCTGCCGACGTCGTTCAGGCGAAATGTCATCGGCGCTAAAAATCAAACCCAGGAGCTCTGGCTAACGAACTGATCTTCGACCACAGGCTATGTGCGAGTTTGTGCCTGGCTAGAAGGATCAACCAATAAAGCCGCTGGCCTTGCGTTCCTTTGATTAACTCACAATGTTTGGCTCTAGGAAGCCCGAGCGCCATCGCCTTGTCGGACCAATATTTGATGATGGCCCCGCGGAGAGTCTCTTGGTTCATGTCCGTTCCAACATGGTCCCGCCAGCCCGGAGCAAACTTATCGAATTGGTCGTGTGCCGCAGACATGTAGCGATCGGCATTGCGTTGAAGATCGGAAAGGCTGACGTGGACTATCACGTCAATGCGTTTGAGCTTGGCTAGACTTTCGAACAGATCGAACGAAAGCGTTCCAAGGTTATGAGGGTCGAGAAACGCAAGATGCAATCCTTCAGGGTCTAACCTTTGCACGATTTGCGGCATGGCCGAACTCGCCGGACCTTGAACGGTACGAACCGGCGCGCCCAATGCGCTCAGTCTCTTTTCGGCTGTCGTCAATAACTCAGCGTTGGCGTCGGAGATCGTGATCGACGTGAACGGCGCAGGTGAGCCGTTGGCTTTCTTGAACGCGACGACCGGACTGCCATCAATGAACTCGTTTGTATCGCGAATTACGGATCGGCCCGGCCCGCAGAAGACGTCAATGTATGTGGGACCGTGCAAGGGATACTTGCTGCGTGCTCCGCCCGACGCGTGAATGTAGTCAGCGAGGATCTTGAGTTTATCCTTCGCCCAAGGGCCAACTTTCTCGACGAGCAGCCCCTGTTCGTCCAACGTATAACGTTCGTCTCTCTGAACCATTTTCGGCGCGTCTCCCTTTCGCGGCCGTCGCCAATGTCAACATTGCGTTGGTCGGAAACTCACGCCAAAACTGACCGTCGAGCTTGCCGCCGCCCTTACCGTTTTCAGGCGGGTCGATCTTCATGGCCTGCTTCTCGGAACAGCCCTGCTCAACGACGTTCGGATTGTTCTTGTACGTTCCCCACTGCTTCAGAAATGGCGCGGCTCCGAGACGACGACACTCCGCGATGGCGTCGCGCGCCCATTGTGGATCGGTCAAACGAATGAGGTCCGACCGCACACCGCTCTCACCTCCGATGATTAGCCAGTCGGGATACAACCCATCAATGTCAAGCTGCCCCAAGGGCCCGATAGCGGGCTCGTAGCTAACGAAGTGAATTGCAGCGGGCACCTTGAGAAGATGAGGAACTCGCTGTCGATAAGCGTCCGCATCTTCCGCGGTCGTGCCAAACCAAACGTTCGGGTATCCGTCGCCCCAATCGGGGGGAAGCATCTTTCGAATGTTTTGCGGTCTCTTGGTCAAGAGCTGCCAATCCAACTGATCGCATGCGCGAATTAGATTGAACAAATCCGAACGCCATTCAGGGTCGACCTGGTTGTCGAATACGTCCGCAAGAGAAGCGCAAAACACACGCTGCCGACGCTCGTTGTTAATCTGAAACGACGGAGCCTGACCGTTCCAGGTCACTGGGTTACGCCAGTATACTTCTGTCGTTCGGCGACGCGGGTGGTCGCCCCATTCAACTTGCCCACTCCGCTTTGCCCATTTTTCGGCGTAACAGTAATCGCAAGCGGACGGGGCGCTTTTGCGACGCCGGACCTTGGTACAACCCACCCAAGGATTGAACGTCGAGTCTGTCCACTCAATTTTAGATCGTTCACCCATGAAATATCAACCTTCGCGCGCAAAACAGCGCTAAATATAACTATCTCACATCTTGATTAAAAGAACAAATCATGAATCACCCGAACGGGTGCACCTCAATACCTCGCATTCCCCGGCGTCCTCGGGAACGGGATCGCGTCGCGCACGTTCGCAAGGCTCGTGACGTAGCAAGCGTGCGCTCGAACCCGAGGCCGAAGCCCGTGTGCGGCACCGTGCCGTAGCGGCGCAGATCCCGGTACCAGGCGTCGTGATCCTTGTCGACGCCGCGCTCCGTCATGCGCGCGTCCAGCACATCGAGCCGCTCCTCGCGCTGGCTGCCGCCGATGATTTCGCCGATCCCTGGCGCCAGCACGTCCAATAGCTGCGAACGCAGGCGGCGCGCATAGTGCACGTGCAAAATGTGCTGATGCCAGCGCCGCTTTACGACGTTCGGGATTAGGACAAGTCCTGTCATCGCGCGCCTTGTTTGCTCCGATTCATGCTGCCTTGTCACACGCGGAAGCCCATGGGGACTTGCCTCCTGATGGCACGAGCTTTGCACATCGCTGTCAAGTGTTGCGCTGGCATGAGTGCGCCTTGATCTGCGGAGACATTCTGATGGCACTTTTCAAGATTTCGCGCCGGGAATTCCTGGAGGGGACGGCCGCCGGCTTGGTGGCGGCGGGAGCGGGAGGGCGCGCAGCGCTTGCCGCGGATATCACGCTCGGCATCGTCTATGTGGGACCGCGGGATGATTTTGGCTGGAATCAAGCCCATGCGCTCGCAGTGAAAGCCCTGAAGTCCCTGCCGGGCATCAAGGCCGTCGAGGAAGAGAACGTCCCGGAAACAGATGCTTGCGCCAAATCGATGGAATCGATGGTCAACCTCGATGGTGCGAATATCATTCTTGGCACTTCGTTCGGTTACTTTGATCCTTTCATGGTCGATCTGGCTAAAAAGTACGCAAAAGTCGAATTTCGCCACGCAGCGCCGCTATGGAGCGAGGCCAAGCATCCGAAGAACCTCGGCAGCTATTTTGGCTATCTCAACCAAGCCCACCATATCGATGGCGTCGCCGCGGGGCTTTCGACCAGGTCCAACAAGCTGGGCTTCGTGGCTGCGAAACCGATCGCCTCGGTGCTGAGCAACATCAATTCGTTCATGCTCGGCGCCAGGAAGACCAATCCGAATGCGGTGGTGCAGGTCATCTTCACGGGCGACTGGTCATTGCCGGTGCGCGAAGCGGAGGCGGTGAACGCCCTGGTTGACGCCGGCGCGGACGTCATCACCTGTCATGTGGACGGCCCCAAGGTCGTGGTCGAGACCGCCGAGAAGCGCGGCGTCAAGGTGTGCGGCCATAACTCGTCGCAGGCGCCGCTTGCCCCCAAGGGCTTCGTCACGGGCGCGGAGTACAAATGGGAGACGATCTATAAGGGCTACGCCAGGGACCTCGCGGCCGGCAAAAAGTTGCCGAACATGGTGGCGGGCGGCTACGAGGCCGACATGGTGCAGAACTCGCCGTTCGGCGCCGGCGCGAGCGAGCAAGCCCGCAAAGCCGCGACGGCCGCCATCGCCGATCTGCGCGCCAAGAAACCGATTTATGTCGGCCCGCTCAAGGACAACAAGACCGGGAAGGTCGTGATCGACAAGTCCTACGACAATCTCGATCCTTTCCTCGATCAGATGAACTATCTGCTCGAAGGCGTGATCGGCTCGATCACCTGAACGGCGGCGCCAAACCGGATGGCCGGCCGGCGCGGCGCTATCCGCTTGCCGTTTCTAGTGGATCGATTCCATGAAACCAATCGCATCGAACAGTCGAATTCAACCCCTCGGACCTCATCCTGAGGAGGCCGCGCTTTTCGCGCGGCCGTCTCGAAGGATGGCGGCGGGCACGATCTCGCCTGTGGCCGTCCTTCGAGACGCGCGCAAGAGCGCGCTCCTCAGGACGAGGCTGGTGGATGTATCGATATGATTCGGACCCTGGAAACGCTGCACTAGGTCTCCCTCACACGCATCAGCACCACGCATGGTCATATGGCCAATATCTCCGAACCGCTGAGCCCGGCATTTATCGGCGCCGCAGCCGTGCGCGGCGATCTGTTGGTCCGAATCCGGCGCGGCGCCGAGTATGTGGCGATCCCGGTGTTCGCGCTCGCGGTGTCGTCCGTACTATTCTCGGTATTCCTGCTCGCGCTCGGCAAATCGCCGGTCGAGTTTTTCGAATTGGTCCATCGCGGCGGCTTCGGAACCGCCTTCTCGATCCAGAACACGCTGCAGCGCTCGGCGCCGTTGATCCTCACCGCGCTGGCGGTGGCGGTGCCGGCGCGCATCGGGCTGATCATGATCGGCGGCGAGGGCGCGCTGGTGCTAGGTGGATTCGCCGCCGCCGTCGTGGCGATCCCCCTCGTGCGCGGCCACGTGCCGCCGCCGATAACGCTGATCGTGATGGCGGCGATGGGCACGTTTGCGGGTGCGCTGTGGGTCGGCCTTGCCGGCTACCTGCGCCACGCGCGCGGCGTCAACGAGACCATCTCGTCGCTGCTGTTGACCTATATCGGCATCGCAATCATGAACTTTTTCGTCGAAGGTCCGTTGCGCGATCTTACCAATCCCAACAAGCCCTCCACGATGCCGATCGGCGACGCCTATATGGTGGGCAAGATGCCGGGAACTGACGTCCATTGGGGCCTCGCCACCGGCATCGTTCTCGCCATCGTGCTTTACGTTCTGCTCTCGCGCACCACCTTCGGCTTTGCGGTTCGGATTACCGGCGGCAATCCGCGGGCAGCGCTCGCGCAAGGCTTGCCGGTCGGCAAGCTCATCGTGGTGTGTTGCATGCTCGCGGGGGCCTGCGCCGGACTGGCGGGATTCTTCGAGGTCGCCGCCATCCAGGGACGGGCCAACGCCTCGCTGGCTGCTGGCTACGGCTTCACCGGAATCCTGGTGGCGTTCCTGGCCCGCCACAATCCGCTTGCCATCATCCCGGTGGCCATCCTGTTCGGCGGCATCGTTGCCTCGGGCGGGCTGGTGCAACGGCGCATG
>Ga0137390_10002768_pt1 | contig 14107 bp, 18 predicted proteins | sample 15con2h24AmetaG_FD_104937 | JGI IMG/M metagenome (GOLD analysis project Ga0137390, IMG submission 104937) | Vadose zone soil microbial communities from Angelo Coast Range Reserve, California, USA - 15con2h2.4A metaG | ecosystem: Environmental > Terrestrial > Soil > Vadose zone > Saprolite... | reverse complement strand
GACCTACCTACAGTACGGGCACTTTTTAACTTTCAAGGACTTGACAGCGCTCACGGGCCTTGCCTAGTCCCGAGATCTGACAAGCAGGACCCACGATTCCATCCATGACCGGCGCAAACGATGCATCTTCTTCCCAGCCTGAGCCTGGGCATCCCACGACCCCGACACACTCCCCCCAGTGTGTAGTCTGTTCAGCCCGTGTTGCCATTTACACATGCCCGCGGTGCACAACTCGGACATGCTCCGTGCCGTGCTCCGTCGCGCACAGAACGAGTACGGGCTGTTCCGGTGTGCGCGACAAGGCGAAATTTGTGCCGATGAACCGTTACACGTATGGGACCATGATGGACGACTATGTCTTCCTCGAGAATGTAGGCAGGAGAGTGAGCGAGTGGGGCCAGGATATCGCGCGTGGCGGCTACGGGACTGTGCAAGGCCGACGCGGTAGAGGAGGAATGGGACGGGGGAATGGGACGAGGGCCGACGTATCCAGGAAGAAGCGGGACAAGCGGGACATGCTGAGATCGCAGCTAGAATTGAGAGACGTTGAGATTGACTTGCTCCCCGCTGGCATGCAGAGGCGGTCGCTCAATCACTCGACTTGGGATCCAAAGTGTGTGAGCCCAGCCCTCAGACTCAACTCATAATGACCTATTCTTCCCTACTGCAGGAAGAAGACAGCATTTCTAACGGTCGAGTATATTATTCACCCTCCCCTCGTCATAGATGCCAGTACAGATGATGCGCAAGAACCGTACGCCCTCCTCACCCACCGCAATAATTTTGGTCTCTCCCTACGTGACCTCTTTCAGTCCCAAATACTCCAACGCACAAAAGGAAAGGCCCGCGCAGATCTGCCCACATGGGTCAAAGCTCTCGCGTTACCACACCCAGACATCCCGGATGCTTTCACACCCCCGGAATTCTTCATCCGCACGCCTTTGGGCTTATTATCATCAGGGCAAAGTGAGAGGTTCGGGTTCATCAAGCTTGATGGGGAGCGAAAGCTGTCTACGCTGCTGCGGAATAAGCAGATCGTGGAATTCCCCACGATCGAAGTCTGGGAGGAAGGCGCATTCCGTGGAGTATTACTTGATGGCGCTGGCGCATTCGAATCACAAAGGCAAAGACCAGCAAAAAGGCCAAAGCTTGATGTCACAAAAGGCCGTGCGGCCATCGCTGGGCTGCTGGGAGGTTACGGGAGCGAGGATGATGAAGAGGGTGAAGAGGCCGACACGGCACTAATGAGGTTGGGAGATTACGAGGGAAGCGACGCCGAGGATGAGCAGCCAACCACGTCAGAGGAGGCAGACACAGATGGCTTTGCGGAAGATGACGATGACGACGAGGGGGAACTAGAGGCGGTGGTTGATCCTGCATCGTTGTTGGCTATGGTGCGGGAAGCCCAAAGACAACATGGTGAGGACGAGGAATTTGATGAGGTTGACTGGGGGGTGTCCGACAACGATAGTTGAACTCGGAATGGGATGTTGGCCAACTAGACTAGCGTTACGCATCTTGCCTACTAAGATCTAAAAGTCCCTTCATAAGAGCCTGAACTTCAAGGACGGCTTCGATGTGTCTGCCAAGAGGTACTTCCTGTGTGCCACGAACTGGATTGGCAGTCTTGACTATTACCTGCCAAGGCGTATCTGCGGTAGCTGGAACTGGGCCTTGTGTATTCGGGTCAACCTTGAAGATATTTGGTTGTTCAGTGTCAAGACAGTGGAATGCGCAGATCACGCACCTGCTCTTCCTGGAAAATTTGAACAACCAGTCGTCCACGACGAAAGACGTAGCCCCGTTTATATATTTGGGATCTCTTGCTGGACCATATTCAATATAAGCGATTTCTCCAAGGTCGTTAAAGGGAACTCACATGTAGCCCAGAGCGGAGGCAAAGCTCAGAGCATCCCCCACCACCTGGACAGTTGCCCAAGGACGGACGGTTGCCTCGGGGTGGGTACGAGCAGATTCAGGTTTCCAATAGGAATACAATAGCCTAGAATTGGACCTTCAGCCCGCGTTCGCTTTAATCACGTAGATCAAAAGAACAGGACGCTACCATTTGGCGTCTGGCTCTAGCAGCTCTTTTTTAGCCCTCAACAGGGCAGGCTCCTGGTTGGCTTCTCGCTGTAGCGCGGCGTCTGGGGGGTCAAACAAGACCTCGCGAGAGTGCATCTGGTGTGCCGACTCGCTGTGGAGGGCGATCCTGTTAAGAACCGGCTGGAGATCGCCTTTTAGAAAGTTTCCGTAGAGTGCGATCTCATATGAATGAGACGTCATCCCAATGAATATGTGCCAGGCCCTCCGAGGTCAGTGTGCGCGACGAGTCTGAAAGCCTGCCTGAAAGCCCGACACGCGACGCGAGACGCGGATAAAGCCACAGATCTGAGAGTTGAGTTAGAAGCACCCGACCAGTTCGACCAATCCTCTTTTCTACTAGTACCTACCTATGTGGCCAGAACCATAGCCAAGATGAAGGAAACCGTGTTACAAAATGCCCCCAAAGTCATGTACGTCTATTCTTGTTTCTGCGTCTCTCAATCCAAACGCGTTGACGGTGCGTCTAGCAAGAAGTTACAGTTCAGCACTCTGACAGCCCAAGATGTCGTCAGAATCTCAGAGTTTCAAGTCACGCACAGAGATCTGTACACTACGACGGACAGGGCCCCGGTGAAGGACGGTGTACTCGATCGACGCTTGGTAAGTTCATCTCCCTCTACCTGTTCTACCAGATGTGGATTATGCTCCTCCAGGGTACGTCAGAAAAGAATGCATTCTGTGAAACCTGCGGGCTCAATGCTGTCGACTGCGTCGGTCATTACGCCTATATCAAACTTGTCGTCCCTGTCTTTCACATCGGTTATTTCAAGCACACGATCGCCATCCTTCAGTGCATATGTAAAGTACGTTTTCATCTACCACCAGTGGTTTCCTTCTTCACTTCCTTTAGACATGCGCCCGTGTGCTGCTGGAAGAGCCCGAAAGACGAATGTATCTCAAAAAGTTCCGCCGCCCGAACCTCGAAAATATTCAGCGCCAGTCGTTCTTTAAAGCTGTGAATACTGCTGCGCGTAAGACCGTATATTGTCCTTACTGTGCCTCGACGAATGGTGCGGTAAAGAAGGCCGGAGCCCTAAAGATAATCCACGACAAATTCCGCGCAAAGAAGACGGCTGTAGAGATGGAGGCCTGGAAGAGGACCTTTGCCTCTGCCGTCGAGGCACAGAAAGAGCTTAGCCTGTATATCAACAAGGCAGTTCATGAAGATCTAAACCCATTGAAGGTGCTGGACCTCTTCAGGCGTGTCTCGAACGAGGTGAAGATCTTCCCCCGCGGGTGGTTTATTCCCTGTTGACCCGATTGCCAGGATTGTGAACTTCTGGGCTTGCGTCCCGAACATTGCCGCCCAGAGCAGTTTATCTGGCAGTATATCTCTGTTCCGCCGGTGTGTATCCGACCATCCGTGGCTCAGGACGGCGCATCAAACGAAGATGACCTCACAGTGAAGCTTACGGAAATTGTCTTCACAAATGCTCTCATAAAACAAGGCCTGGTGAAGGGTGCTCCCACGGCGCAGTTCATGGTATACTACCAGTCTTCTTATCCTCATTCTCCTGCCTCACGTATTCCAGGAACAATGGGAGTTTCTCCAACTATCGGTGGCCATGTACATCAATTCCGAGCTGCCTGGTGTGCCCTCCCAAGTGGGTCAGAAACCAATACGAGGATTCTGTCAGCGCTTGAAAGGAAAGCAAGGGCGTTTTCGTGGCAATCTCTCAGGGAAGCGCGTCGATTTCTCGGGTCGTACCGTCATCTCTCCGGATCCGAACCTTCGCATAGACGAGGTTGCGGTCCCAGAGCGTGTTGCAAAGGTTCTAACATATCCCGAGCGTGTGACAACCTTCAACATAGATAGACTCCGCAAAGCTGTACGAAATGGGTGCGACAAACACCCTGGGGCCAACTACGTTACTGCTGGGAGCAACGGTTTTAAAAAGTACCTCAAGTTCGGAAACCGAGGGACGATTGCAGACGGTCTTAAGTACGGTGACATTGTTGAGAGACACATTGTCGATGGCGATATCGTGCTCTTCAATCGTCAGCCTAGTCTTCATAAGGTATGCAGCGTCATGCTTTATGTTCCCGCAGCCCTCTAATGCAAGTCAAGTTATCCATCATGTGCCACCGTGTAAGTCTAGACGACGTGGTCCTCCTATTTCGTTGACCTCGCCCATAGGTCAAGGTGCGTCCATGGCGCTCCTTCCGACTGAACGAGTGCGTATGCAACCCATACAACGCAGATTTCGATGGCGATGAAATGAATCTTCGTGCGTCCCCTTGCCTGCTAAACCCGGGCTCTGACCCATCCTGTGTTAGACGTCCCGCAGACAGAGGAAGCGCGTACGGAAGCTCTCGAACTAATGAGCGTGAAGCACAACATGGTCACGCCTCGAAATGGAGAACCCGTCATTGCCGCTATCCAAGATTTCATTACTGCCTCGTACCTTTTGTCAAGACGAGATCAGTTCTTCGACAGGCAACAGTTCACCCAGATCTGCTCCTATTTCGCCGATGCCAACCTCCAGATTGATATTCCTCCACCCACAATCTGGAAACCCGTCCGCTTATGGACCGGTAAGCAGATCTTCAATGTACTGATCCGCCCAAACAAACAGTCAAATGTCCTTGTCAATGTCGAGTCAAAGTGCAACAAAGAGGAGAAACCCGATAAAAAGCACTATTCGCCCCATATGGACCCAGTCCCAGATCTCTCGCCCAACGATGGCTGGCTAGTCATTGTAAATAGCGAGATCATGTGTGGCGTCATGGACAAGGCGACAGTTGGTGGCGGTAAAAAGAAATCGGTGTTCGGCATCATCATGCGCGATTACGGACCACACGAGGCGGCCTCAGCCATGAATCGATTGGCCAAACTCTGCGCTCGTTGGTTAGGCGCGTCTTTCGTGTCTTGTTCGCTCGGGATAACGTCTGAGCCAAACTCGCAGCAAACTTTGGTTTCTCATTGGGCATCAACGACGTCATTCCAGGCCCTATTTTATCGAACAAAAAGGACACCCTAGTTGAGGCAGCATATGCGAAATGTCAGGATCTAATCGCCCTTGCAAAGAAGGGTAAATTAGAGAACAAGCCGGGCTGTAACCAGGAGCAGACCCTGGAAGCTTTGATCTCTTCCGAACTCTCGAAGGTCCGCGACGAAGTGGGGGAGATCTGTATGAAAGAGCTCAGCAGGCACAATGCGCCGTTGATCATGGCCACATGTGGATCCAAGGGTGTGTCCTGAAGCGTTTGTTTCTAATAGGTCTCATCCGTTTCATAGGTTCCGTCATTAATGTCTCTCAGATGGTTGCTTGTGTTGGTCAGCAGATCATTTCTGGACACCGTGTTCCAGACGGATTTCAGGATCGCTCGCTACCACACTTTCCAAAGAAATCGCGTGAACCCCCCTCGAAGGGATTTGTCCGTAACAGCTTCTTTACTGGGTTGACCGCTACCGAGTTTCTCTTTCATGCCATTTCTGGACGGGAGGGTCTAGTCGACACTGCGGTAAAAACGGCCGAGACTGGGTACATGCAACGTCGTCTCATGAAGGCGCTTGAGGACTTGACTACCCAGTATGACTTATCCGTACGGAATGGCACTGGTGGTGTCGTCCAATTCCGTTTTGGGGACGACGGCCTCGATCCCGCCTGCCTCGAGGGGGACGCTCAGCCGATTGAATTCGTGAGGGTATGGAATCACGCAACTGTACGATCTCTTCAGTGTACCTCTCGCAAGCCCGTCGTGTATCTCATAATATTCCTCAGGCTATTTGTCCAAGATCTGCGCGTGGGCTGCTGCCGTATGAAATTCTGGAAATTGTGGATCGTGAACTATCCCTTCCAAGATTCGCTTCCGAGTGCACTCCAGCATATGTCTCCACAATTCGCATTTTCCTCAACGGCTATGTTGCGCATCGCCTAGCGATCGCTCGGAAAAGTCGAGGAATGTTCGAGGCTCTGGAACGAAGCGAAGAATGGGACGAAGATACTGATTTGTCGATGGGTGCAACAGGTGATTGAGTACACTTTGCTAAGCACCTTACCTTTGGGACTCATCTATTGCTTAGCCGCGGCCAAGGCTATTGTCGATAACAAGGCCAAAGTGACTGAAGAACAACTTTTGTTCTTTCTCAACATTTGCTGGACAAAGTATGTCAAGGCAAAGATTGAACCAGGTTAATTTCGTTTGTGCCAATGTTCTGTTTCGAAGCTTACACCAGCCAAGGTTCAACTGTTGGGGCTGTTGGTGCCCAATCAATTGGCGAGCCGGGGACTCAGATGACTTTGAAGACATTCCACTTTGCGGGTGTCGCTTCTATGAACGTCACACTCGGCGTGCCGCGAATAAAGGAGATCATCAACGCTGCGAAACTGATCAGCACCCCCATCATTAGCTGCAAGCTTGTCACGAGCGACTCGGAGGCATCCGCTCGCATTGTCAAAGGTCGATTGGAGAAGACGCACCTTGGTGATGTACGATTTTTGTCTGGAATGATGTACGGTGTGGTCACACCGTTGCTAGGTTGCTGCTGTACTCGAGGAGGCCTGGGCTCCCGATTACACTTACGTCGGAATTATTGTGGATATTCAGAGTATACAGAAACTTCAGGTACTCTCCTTTGACAACGTTCGAACGAGGGTATTCTTATCTTTCCTTTTCCTCCCAGCTCGAGCTCACGCTGGATGACATCAAATGGGCAATTGTAAGAGCCAAGAAGCTGAAAATCAAGCCAGATGTAACGTGATACCGTCCTGCGGAAATACCGGGACTGACTTGTTGTTTCTAGTCTATCATCATCATCCCGAAGAAGAATCGTCTACGGATATACGTTGATGGTCAGGACAAGTATTATCGCCTCAGAGACCTGAAGCGCGCGTTGCCCGAAGTTGTTGTAAAGGTTAGTGCGGTGCGACTTTGCTGAATGTAGCCCCTGCGACGATGCTTGCAGGGAGTGCCATCTATATCTCGAGCTGTGATCAATGTCAAGGACAAAGCTGATGACCGAGGCGAGAAGGGAGCGAAGGAACTCCTAGTCGAAGGCTACGGCCTACAGAAAGTGATGACAACAGAAGGTACGCCCGTTTAGACAAAATGCGTCTACCCTATTGTGACCTACGCAAACCCCAGGTATTGTGGGCGAACACACGTCTTCGAATCACGTCATGGAAGTGGCCCAGGTCCTGGGTATCGAAGCGGCTAGAAGGACCATCATTAATGAGATCCAACATACCATGTCTGCACATGGCATGAGCATAGATCCCCGCCATGTCATGCTTCTTGGAGATGTCATGACTTACAAGGCTCGTCTCTTTCACAACGTGTACGGCGCGAGCTCATTCTCGCTATAGGGCGAAGTTCTGGGCATCACACGTTTCGGCGTGGCCAAAATGAAGGACAGTGTGCTCATGCTAGCGTCCTTCGAGAAGACGACCGATCATCTGTTCGATGCATCGGCTTATGGTAAAACTGACAGTATTGCTGGTGTATCTGAGAGTATTATCATGGGCAACCCGGCCGCTAACTGTGGTACCTCCATGTAAGTGGAATATTTTAATGTGCTGTTTCCTGGCCTCATATTTCATAGGCCGGCGCTCTATTCTCCAGCGCCGCCAATTAGCAAACCACGTCGGTTACTGTTCGAAGGGGCATTATAGACGAGCAGAAGTGATAGACTATGTAATGACTCCCGATGACTTTTACGACCCTTATTTAAATGCACACTTTTGAAACACATGGCAAACTCAATATATAATCAATCGGAAAACAACACCATCGTATCCGGGAAACTTTTCGATGCGTAGCAGAATAGAGGGTCCATGGTCGAGTTTCTTCGACCGTCATGCGTCTTTTGGATGGGGCGAGCGAGATCTGCTGTCCCTGATATCATCCCTACTATAGCTCCGACGGCCCCTGCTGTAGGATCTGGACCGAGTGCGTCCCCTGGAATACGAAGAGTACGATGGGGAGCGCGAGCGCGAGCGGGATCGTGTGCCGGAACGAGACCGAGAACGAGAGAAAGACCGAGAACGAGACCGGGACCAGGACCTGGACCGCGAGGGCGTCCTAGACCCCGAGCGGCTCGAGCGCACAGAAGAGGTGTACGACCTTGAGCGGGGCCTCGCACGACCGTACCCGCCGCGCTCATAGCTGGGGGACCTCCTCCTGGGTCCCAGCATGCCCGCGCGCCGAACCGGGGACCGCGAGCGGGTGCGCGGGCGGGGGCGGTATACGTCCCGCTGCGGGGGCCTGCGCTGCGACGACGGCTGCTGCGGCGGCAGCGGCGGACGGCGGTACGAGTCGTTATTGTAGGCGCGCGCGGGGGGGAGGTTCCTCTCCCGGCGCTGGAAGCGGGGCGAGCGGGAGCGCGAACGCGAACGCGGCGGGGAAAGTGGGGAGCGGGGGCGTTCGCGTTCGCGCTCGCGCTCACGGCCGTTTCGCGGGCGGAAGGGGGGGGGAGGAGAGCGCGAGCGCGTGCGGAGGGGCGCGTCGGAGAGCTCGACTTTGAGCGCTGCGCCGTCGAGCTGGCCGCCGTTCATGTGGGACGCGGCCGTTCGGGCGGAAGACGTGTCTGCGTATTCGAGCGAGGCTTTTCCTTTGTTTTGACCGGCTGCGCGAGAAGAGAGAAAAAGTAACTGTTTTTTAGAAAAAGGAGAAAAATACGAAGAAAAAGAGAGAAACCCGAGCATGTGGAGTAACACACATTTCACGTAAGTTGGGAGGTCGATTTTTATGACTTCACCGTAGAAGCCGAAAATGGACTGGAGATGGGGCTCGACGACGTTGCGTGTGAGATTGGTGATGACGATGACTTTGGGGTCTGGCTTTTCGTCTGGCTGTCTTTCCATGTCCACGTCGACATCACGCGACGGTGGAGAAGCTGAGCGCCCCTTTGTCGACATTGTTAAGTGGTAGTTCAGTGGTGAGTTACGACGACACGACCAACGTGACATGGCGTGACGCATGTTAACGTGACAGGGAAACATCACTACTAACCAACTCAGATAGCCGCATGCTGGCAGTGGAGCCGGAGGCTGAGGGACCTGTGGTTTACTACACGTACAACATACTCCGTGCCCAAGTTCACACTTAGGATGTCAGACCCCATCCTGCCATCCACAATGCGTTGGTCATGTCCTGTGAAATGTGAGGTCATCCACTGAGCTGTTGGCCGAAGATGCCCTATGTGAGTTGTCGGGTCAAACAAGCAACTCCAAACCACAAAATCTGTTCAACAGATATATCCATATCGGCGCAAATCAATTGCACAGATAACACCTATTCTAAACAAGTTTCCCGTCAGGTCCACGGACGGAGTGCGGCCATACGCGCTCTCTTCCGGACAGGCCCTTTTTCTCCCGACCGAGCAGCCATCTCTGGAGTCCGCGGGCGCTTTTCGTGCTGCTCCCGAGCAGTCGTATCGTGCGCGCGCCTTGCATGTCGAGTCAGGAGGTCCTGACGGGAAAACCTAGCTGCCGGCGGTGGGCAGAGTCGGCAGACGAAGGGCTTCAAGCCCGAGTGACCGGCTTCATGACGTTTGCACTCATTTCGACGCAAAAACGTCATATTGCTGCGAAATAAGCCGTCAGCCTACCTTTGCCAGTGGAAATGAACGAAGGTGTAACAACCAGTAGCGACAGGCGAAGGGACGCTCGTTGACGTGTGAACATATGTGGACGATGATGTGATCTCTCCTCTTGTTGACTTGTGCGCAGCCAGAGATGTAGCACCGATAGTCGTCTATCGCCTTTCCATCTTTATTCAGCTTTCCGGCGTACTTCAAAAGCCAATGACGGTCGAGACTCCGACCAGGGTATCGGCGCCGATACCTATTAGCCCTGCGCTGTACGTCATATTCGCTGATACCTTCGTGTATGTTGAATACCGGCGTGTCGGGAGAGACCAGAGGACACTTCGTATAACCGTTCGAAGAAAGCGTGTTTCGAGGTGACATAAACGCGGCGCTAAGAGTCATAACACTGTTGGACCCAAGCTCTCTTGACGCCTCTATGGGAGGGGTAGACAAACTTCCAAGGTTTTGGCCGTAGTTGGACCCGGCAAGCATTCCATCCGTAGGCGGAGGGCCTGGAAGTCCTGATACAGGGGGTGACAGATAGTCATTTCTAGGAATCAAAGTTTGGCTTGGGGGCAGACAGGTCGTTACGGGAAAGCGACTGAAACATAGGTGCTCGACAACCTGGAGAAAGACCGATTCCATCGACCCATAGGAGCCATCCTTGTCTGTTAATGGTGAACGCGTACGCGGGCCCGCAAGTACGGCTGGGTTGATACCAGCAGGAGAAACAGCCAAAGCCAAACCGAGTGGGTCGAAGTTGGCGAGTGTGTCCGAAGGCTGGGATGAAGCATCAGGTGTAGATTCGAATCTGTGAGGGGCGGTCGACGACCCACACAGGGCATCCGAAGGTGCCGGCGAAGACGAGGGATTAATGATCCAGTCCCTGATCGAGAACAACGAAGAGGACGTGTTGAGACCCGCGTCGACGAGTCGACTGCCATTTTCTAGAGCTGGAGGAGAGCATCGCAAGCCCAAAGCTTCGTCAGGAGAGAGTGGGTTTGCGGCAGGAGACTCAGGCGAGTCCAAGAACAGAGGCGGGAAACGGAGGAAGCGCTCATCCTCGGGAATCACAGGGCTGTCCGCATGAGACAAAGGGTCGGGATCGCTGCCAAGAAGAATGCCGAGGCCGATTTGCGTGTCCGGGTGAGAGCTAGGTTTCCTCGAGTAGGACATGATGCGGGCGTTGGATTGCAGGTCATTGCTGTCGTCGAAGGGTGGGGCTAAGAGTGGGGTAGTAAAAACGGAGGCTTGAAAGGCAGGAGCAGAGCGCCCGGGCGGTGTGGAAATAGTGTAAATCATAGTGATGTTGTGTCGTAGTATGTTTCGTGACCGAAGGGTGTTGGGTGTGTGTCATTGGGCGGGCGTCGGGCGAAACGAGGCCCTTTAAATGATTCGCTCTCGTCTCCTTTGTGCACGCCTTCTCTCAACATCACATTCGCCTAGCTCTCCCGCTCGCCCCCGCCTCCGCCTCTCCTCTCTAATATTCTTCACATCTGCCGGTGTATTCGCGTCATCGTATTTCCTTTGGCCTTCCAAGTACCGTGGTTGTCCGACCTTCAGCCACAAACCGCTATCCCCGAGCTACTTCATCCCTGTCACTGTTTCCGACAACTCCCAAGCAGGACCGGACTTGGCTGTTCTGACGCTATCCGTGCCCCCCGATTCTCATGGCCCGGACGAAAATGCACCTTCGTTCGATCCAATCTGGTCAATATTTATCAAAGACGACGACATTCAGGTCGAACGGCCGTATACACCGCTGTTTGGCATTGACGAGAAAGGGACCATCAAACTTTGGGTCAAGAGATACGCAAGAGGCGAAGTAGGGAGGTGGCTACATTCAAAGAATGCGGGGGATACCATCGAAATTCGTGGTCCGTTGAAGGCTTTCCCGTTCCAGGAAGGAGAGTGGGACGAGGTCGTCATGGTATACCTCTCTCCCCCCTTCTCGATGCGTTTTTACATTTCCTGACTGATACCTGTGACAGATATCCGGGGGAACTGGTTTTTCGCCGTTCCACCAGCTATTGTTCCGACAACTTGTCAAAGGCCACGTCTCAGACAGCACCCGCTTCACGCTTCTTCACGCATCCCGATGTCCGGCGGAGCTCCCACCCTTGCCCCTCTTACAGCCTCTGATCGACGTTGCTGTCACGCATCCCGATCGCCTTCGTCTGAGACTATTCGTTGATGGTACGCACAGCGGGCCAGCGCCCGAGAGTGTCGCTCGACACTTAAAAGTTGGGAGAATAGACAAATCATCCATCGCACGCGCTCTTGACATCTCCGATGGAGCTTGGTCATGGTCTTTTTGGGTCACCAACCTCTGGACGAGGGGACAACCAAAAGTTGGGGATAGCGATATCAGAAAGAAGAACGTTCTTGTACTAGTGTGTGGGCCTGAGCGGTACGTCCATTCGCCTCTCCCCTGACCGTACCTGCTGACCAGATATCAATGGACCAGGATGGTAGCTGCTATCGCTGGGCCATACGGCAAAAACTACTCGCAGGGGACGGTCGGAGGTGTGTTGGCGGAGCTGGGTTTCAAGGCCGGGCAGGTCTGGAAACTCTGAATACAGCAATCATGGACATCTCTCTCCCCGGGTCCGGGCAATTCAATGCTCTCCGACGCTATTGGAGTGGTGAGAGGAGACACGTTGCCTGCCGCACGTTGTTGCCTGAGAGTGCCTCCGGGGAACCGAGAATTTGGCTAGCTTTAAAAGATGCGAAATTGGAAATATTCAGGGAGCACGAAATTCCATCAGTAACTGACCCACCGAAGCCAGCAGTACCAGTACGTGGCGTCCGGTCTGGCTCGACCAGTCAATCTAGGCAATCTATCGTAGATGCAAGTCCCCATCATACCCGTTCCTCGCTGTTCCTGAGTACTGAGTTGCAAAATGGTCATTCTCACCTGTCCACGTTCGTGGGCGATGAATATCATCGATGGATGAGAGAACCGTGACTGAGCGGCGAGCGCAGCTCCTTTTTTTTTTTCGTAAAATTTGGTTCTGGATATTTTTCAACGAACGGCGCCTGGCCCCTCTTCTCCGTCGAAAACATACTTTGCACTTGCAGGGAAACTCAACTCCGAGCGCGCAAGCTCCGAGCTTTTGGTACAATCTAGCTCGAGTGACCTCGTGTATCGATCCCACCACAAAGATTTGGGGGGCCCAGGGGACGCAGCTTGTTCAAAATGCTGCTCCATTCTTTCTCCTCGATCGACCCGGTTCGATTTCCTTTCCCTCAATTACTGTTACAGGGAGTGAGTGCCATTTTATCGGGCACCAGCCACACATACCAGTAAGTGGCTTTGAACGTTGGACGGTGAAAGCACGTGTAAGAGCCGTGCGGCGTGGAAGCTCCTCGAAACTATGGACATGCACTTGGGATTTCTAGAAATACGGAAAAATGATTCGGCCTTTGAGTGGCTCTCTCGAGACTCTGACCTGAGACACGATGATGTCATGAATTCGGTAAGCAGGCACGGGCGCGGCTCAAAAAAACGACGATGGGCTACATTCGGGCCGTATCGCATAGGATTACATAAGCCTTTTGCAGCTACAAAAAGGTAAATAGCACCTACTACTTTCCCTTTTTGTAAGCGTGAACCGTTTACGTAATCCCATGTCAGGTTGCTCAAACTGCCCAAAAATCTATCTCCACCATCAACTTTCTGATATTTGCAGGACATCAGAAGCCTAGCCACGTTGTAGAACGTGTCATCCTGTCTTTGTCACTTAGTATAATTTCTACAAAAGTCAGCGAACAACCTCTCACGAAACTCGTCATATCACTGCAATCCTTGTGATGGACCGATAAATGTTCTCGATTAGATTAGACATCCAAGTTTTGACACGATAAAGTAATGGAAAAAAGACCCGAGGATCGGTGATGACCGAGGACCAGCAGTGGAGCCAGGCGCGAGGCATTCCGCTAACGTGATGCGTGATAACCAGCCTCACCTCTGCCTCGCGGACACGGTAAGCTTTGCCCTTCACCACTCCTCCAACCTTTCACTCTAACAGCCATGATATCTCGGATTTCCTCCTTTCTTCTGCGCCACAGAAATGCGGCACTCCTAACGCGGTCGCGGGTGCTGTGTAACCCTGCTATCGCATCCCGGATTCCTGGTGCGACAAACGCTCGCGTGAGCACTCAAGACATGAGGACATGGCACTTGGCGGTAGTCTCCATAGGGCTGCTTGGCACGGTACTCCTGTCCCTTCTTACCTCGATATTTTTCTTCTCGGACGTGCTTGATGCACGTTTAATGCACGCTTCGAGTTGGACACCACCTGTTCCGCGATATATTAATATCCGAGGCTAGAACTGCACTGTTATCGTCATTTGTTTTCTAGCAGACAAGGCCGTTCCCATCCACCTCCAGATCGAAACCTTACATGAACTTACTGACGCCTCACCTAACGATAGGTTGCGCATGCTGTCTTCAATCCGCTTCATCTT
>Ga0137390_10002766_pt1 | contig 14109 bp, 17 predicted proteins | sample 15con2h24AmetaG_FD_104937 | JGI IMG/M metagenome (GOLD analysis project Ga0137390, IMG submission 104937) | Vadose zone soil microbial communities from Angelo Coast Range Reserve, California, USA - 15con2h2.4A metaG | ecosystem: Environmental > Terrestrial > Soil > Vadose zone > Saprolite... | reverse complement strand
TCTCCTCGGCTACGTCGGCAACACCGGCAACGCCAGGACCACGCCCTCGCACCTGCACTTCGGCATCAACCAGAACGACGAGATGGTGAATCCGTACCCCCTCCTCGCCCGCGCCACCCCCGTCCAGCACGCCCACCTGCACGTGGAGTTGGGCGGCGGGTTCGGGACGCGATGAGGTGATCACTCCCCTCGCCTCGCCGCGTATCGCCACAACTCTCGATGACGGCTTAGAGACTATCAATCGGCTCCTGTCAGAAGCTTCCCGAAAGCGTAGCTCCCAGGTTTGCGGGTGAGGGTTTTGAAGTCCTTCCGGTTGATCGGACGAGGTACTCCCGGGATGGCGCAGTGGGCGCGAACATACGCGGTAGCCACGATCCTCGGAGTGGAAAGGATCACTGAAGCGGGCCGGCAAAGTTGTCGCCCTCGTCATTGATGGAGAGGGTCAGCTTCAGGGATATCAAACCAACCAACTCCAATGGGGCGCGCCCGGCGGGTTAACTACAGCATGGCGATGATGATGCGCAGCATTGAGAACACCATCTACTCTGCGAGTGTCAATTACGCGATGGGTGGAATCGGCAAGCAACCGGGTTGATCGGCACGCGATATGCGCTCGCGCGTTATTAGAAGCCACACGATGACCGCGCTAGCATTTCGGCCGTCCCAGTCACTCCTTAATTGAGGAGGTAATCATGGAGCAATCGCGTCGAGAGCTACTCAAATTTGCTTCGATAGCAGGAGCATGCAGCGTGCTGCCGGCAAACTTGTTCGCGGCTGATTCGAACGCCTCAAGCGGCGCTAAACCATGGCAAGAGCGCATCAGCCGTTCCGTTGTGGAGAATGCGAGTAAACGCCGTCGCCGCAGCCGCCAGCGCTGGCCGACAGGTCACGCCTGAGAAGATGCGGGTCGTGGCCTTTGCAACCCGGACGCTCACCGATCATCTCGAGGAGGTGGGATGGTCGAGCGAACATGACAGCGCTGTTCGTGAGTTCCTTACAGCTCCTCGAGCAATTCCCGCTCAGACCTTACAACAACTTTCGGACGAAATGCGCGCCCGAGGGGTCAACGTCTCGGTAGGTGAACTGCGCCGCAGGCTCGAGCTGGACGATGATCGTCGGTGGGCTGTCGCTGGACGTATCCAGTCGGAGGGGTTGGCAGCCACACTTTCGGCGGCGTCGACCGCGCTCGAACAGGTAGCGTCTCGCCTGACGACGGCATCCGGCGAACCGCAAACGACGAGTATCCGAACCGAAGACGTGTTCGATGACATGTGTCGGGAATTGCGCTTGATTGCTGACGCCATTCTGGCCATCGCCGCGCTCGACGCACTTGGATGCGCCTTCGGCTGTCCCTTCTGCTGTCTCATCGCCATCGGGTTTGGTGTCGTCGGCGCACTGATGATGCTGGCGGTCGATTTCATCTGCTAGTTTTTGGAGGTTGATCCATGAATCTGACATCCAAAGTCAAACAGCTCGATGCGGCTTATTTCTCTCGCGCGTTGCTTCAGAATCCACTTTTCCTCGCGGTGACTGCCATGGCTCTTTTGACGGTCATTCGTGGTTTTTGGATCCTCATCGGATTTTGGGGCGTGCTCTCGTTCGATTTGAAGGTGCTCGGTGTGTCTCTTCTTCTCGTTTTGCCGGCACCATTCGTCCTGGCGGTACGCCTGAAAGAAAGAATCGGCGACAAGCTTCTGGCACTCGGAGATCAGAATCTGACGGCTGACATGGGACGCTTTTTCATCATGGCGCCCTTCTTCGCTTACTTCTCGATCTATCTCGCGCTCGAACTCGTCTTCCTCGCACTGCGCCACAGGTGATGGATTAGAACCTCCACACCTCGCGCAGCGGACGCATGACGAATTCGCGCTCACGATAGCGCGGATGGGGAAGCGTCAGCCGCGCGCTGCGGCGCCGATTGGCGCCATGAAGGATCAGATCGAGATCGATGACGCGCGGCGCATTGCGGGTCGTTCGACGTCTGCCGAGTTTTGCTTCGATATCGAGCAGCGCGTCGAGCAGCGCTTCGGGCGATAGGCGCGTGTGACCGACGATCACCATGTTCAGGAACTTCGGCGGCGGTGCATCCACCGGCTCAGTTTCGATGATCGAGCTGACGCGCACGATCGAGATCACCCGCTGCAGCTCATCGATCGCGCGGCGCAGATACCAGCGGCGATCGCCGAGATTCGAGCCGAGGGCGATGACGACGGTGTGAGGGGTCATTCTTCGCTGACGTCGATCTGATCGGGCAGCTCGTTGACGTCATCGGTGGCGCGCGGAAAGTAGCGCTGGAGGTGATCGCCCGTCGCTCTGATAGCCTCGACGATGCCGTCGGTGAACTCGGCATTCTTGAATCGAATGGTCAGTTTGGCGGCGATCTCGTCCCAGAAGCCGGCGGGAACTTTCTGATCGATGCCGCGATCGCCGAGGATCACGAAGCGGCTTTCTTCGGCGGCGATGAAGAGAAGGACGCCGTTGCGCAATGCGGTCTTCGTCATGCCGAGACGTTCGAAGGTGCGCTCGGCGTAGTTGCGGATGTCGGAGCCGGCTTTTGGCTGAACGTGAACGCGGATCTCGCCGGAGGTCTGCTGTTCGGCGTCCTGAATCGCTTTGACGATGCGGTCGTGATCGAGCTTTTCCAGAAACTCTTTCTGCGTCATTACCAACCTCCGCTCGCGCCGCCGCCGCCGAATGATCCTCCTCCGCCCGAAAATCCGCCCCACCCGCCCCCGCCTCCCCCGCTCCACCCGCCGCCCCCGAAGGTTCGACCGCCGCCGCCGAGGAAGAACATTGGCCAGAAACATCCGCCGCAGCCCCGCCCGCGGCTGATGACCGACACGAAGATGATGAACAGGAAAAGGAGGAAGAGCAATGTGAACAGGTTCGGCGCAGCCCCCCGCCCTTGTGGCCGCGACGGCGGACTGACGGGACCGGCCGGAGGTGCTTTGCCTTCGATCTTCGCCATCAGCGCGTCTGCGGCTGCGTTGAGACCTCCGGCGTAATCGCCCTGGCGGAAATGCGGCTTGAGGTTCTCCTCGATCACGCGGCGCGAGAAAGCATCGGTGATCGTCGGCTCGAGTCCGTAGCCGACTTCAATCCGAATCTTTCGCTCTTTGACGAAGACGAAGAGGATCAGGCCGTTGTCGAGCTTTTTGTTTCCGACCTTCCACTTTTCCGCGCAGCGGATGGTGAAGTCTTCCAGCGCTTCGCCTTCGAGAGAGGGAAAGATGTAGACGATGAACTGCGAGCTGGAGCGCTGCTCGAACGCCGCCAGCTTTTCATTGAGCGCGTGAGCGTCGCTTTCGCTGAGGATTCCCGCCTTGTCGGTGACGTAGGTGTTTGGCGGAGGAGGGACGTCCAGGGCGAACGCGGATACCGCGAGCGCCGCGAGGCACGCGAAGAATAACGATGAACGATGAAGGATGAACGATGAACGTCGCGTCATCGTTCGGTGTTCATCGTTCATCGCTCATCGTTCATCGCTACCGAGTGCCCGTCGCCGGCGCCGGCTGCTGTCCGAACGGCTGGAAATTCACTTCCGGCGCCTGATTGGATCCCGCTACGCCGCGGAAGTAGGCCTTCGGCTTGAACCCGAACATGTTGGCCACGATGTTGGCCGGAAACTTCAGCACCGAAGAGTTGAACTGCTGCGCCACCTCGTTGTAGCGACGCCGCTCGACAGCAATTCTGTTTTCAGTTCCCTCGAGCTGTGATTGCAGCTCCAGGAAGTTTTGATTCGACTTCAGCTCGGGATAGCGCTCCACAACCACGAGCAACCGCGACAACGCGTTGCTCAGGCCCGTCTGGGCCGCCTCAAATTGGGCCATCGCCTGTGGATTGTTGGGGAGATTGGACTGCGAGCCGGGAGCCCCTCCGGCGGACGCCGGCGCCTGCACCTGACCGACGCGCGAGCGCGCATTGACCACCGCTTCCAGAGTCGACTTCTCGAAGTTGGCCGCCCCCTGCACCGTCCTGACGAGATTCGGAATCAAGTCGTAGCGGCGCTGATAGTCATTCTCGACCTGGGCCCACTGCGCCTGGACCGCCTGATCGAGGGTCACCAGATGGTTGCGGACTCCGATAAACCAGATTCCGACGATGATCAAAACCAGAACGAGCGCGCCCAGACAACCGATTAGACCTAACCTCAATTAGTACTCCTCTTCCTCTTCTTCTTCTTCCGCCGCCTCTTCCTCGCGCTCCGGCGTCACGAGGACGTCCTCTTCTTCCTCTTCGACCTCGGCAGCGGGCGTTTCGGGCTCGGGCGGGAACTCTTCTTCCGCCGGAGGTTCCTCGACCACGCGCGCGGCGCGGCCACGATGTGAAGTCACTGCCGGAGCATCCTCGGCGTCACGCTGATCGGCGCCGCACTTCGGACATACGGGAATCGGCTTGCCGAGATCGTAGAATTTTGTGTGGCAACTGTAACAGGTGTACTTCTTTCCGAGGTTTGCCATGTGGCTGCGTGTCTCCTGCCCTGAAAAGCGGCGACACACTAGCACCGACGGCAATAGGCGGCAAGCAGCCTTTGGAGTGCGGCGGCTGCCGCCGCTTTGAAATCGGTGCCAAGGCACCGCACTCCGAAGAAAACCTTACTGTGCCCGAGGAATCGCTTGCGCCGCGCGGGAGCCGGCCTCGTTCGAGCCCGGCAGACCTTTCGCGCGGACGTCCGCCGCCTGCAGCGCCAGCTTCTGGGCCTCAGGGAAGACGTCGAGCGCTTTCTCGATCTGATTGTCGCCCTGCAACCGATACGGATAGGAAGCGTCAAAGCCGAACTTGGCCGCCACGATCTCCGCCTTCAGCGCGCGTTCGATGTACTTCCGGTCGTTCGGCTGATCGATCGCGTGACGGATGTCCTCCGTCGGCGCGATTTCCTTGCTGGCGGCGTAGCGGATGAAATCCTCCACGATCTGCGGCGAGATCGCCAGGTCCTTATCGACTTCAGGATGTCTGGCAGCGTATTCGACGCCGAAGTTGAAGATGGCGCTGCGCACTTCCAGCAATTGCGTCGTTCGCGTCAGGGGTGCGGGTTTGACGATGACGTCGGGAGTGATTCCGCCGCCGCCGTAAACGACGCGGCCGGTGTCAGTCTTGAACTGCTTCCGATCCTTCAGCGGGACTTCGGTGGCTTGTCCTTCCTCATTCTCGTCGGCGACGTAATAGTCGTAGAACGAGCTGTAATCGCGCTGGATGTTGCGCCCCGACGGCGTGAAGTACTTCGAGGTCGTGAGCGCGAGGCCGGCGCCGTATTGCAGAGTGTAGACGCTCTGCACCAGGCCCTTGCCCCAGCTCGTTTCGCCAACGACCAGACCGCGATCGTGATCCTGGATTGCTCCGGCGACGATTTCCGACGCCGACGCGCTTCCGCGATTGACGACCACGACCAGCGGCACTTCAACCTTCTGATGTTTGCCGGGCGCCACGTAGTCCTGTGCTGAATCGGAGGTCCGGCCCTTGGTGTAGACGATCATCTGCCCCTTGTCGAGGAAGTGATCCGCGACGCCGACCGCGGCGTCGAGAAGTCCGCCCGGATTTCCGCGAAGATCGAGCACCAGCCGCTGCATCCCTTCCTGGCGCAGCTTTTCAACGGCGTCGTCGAGCTCGCGAACGGTCGTGGCGGTGAAATCTTTGATGCGGATGTAGCCCACACCGGGCCGCAGCATCAGCACATTGGAGATCGAGTTGGTCGGGATGGCCGCGCGCACGATCGTGAGCGGAATCGGCTCCTTGATTCCAACACGGAGAATCTTGATGTGAACGGTGGTCCCTTTCGGTCCCTTCAGGCGCTTGACCACTTCGTCGAGCGAGAGATCGTCGGTAGAGACGCCCTCGACCTCGGCGATGACGTCGCCGGCCCGGATGCCGAGGCGCGCGGCGGGTGTGCCTTCGAGCGGGGTGATGACAGTGACCTGATCGTTGCGTTTGGTCACCAGAATGCCGAGCCCGTAGAACGAGCCCTTCTGGCGGTCCTGCATGTCGGCGTACTCTTTCGGCTCGAGAAACGTCGTGTGCGGATCGAGCGTCCGGAGCATGCCGTCGATCGAGGAGTAAACAAACTTGTCGGCCGTCGTGTCCTCGGGTGCCCAGGTATTAACCGCACCGAGCAGATCGGTGTACTCTCGGAGCCGCTTTTGAACGTCACTCTGTACCGGCGAGCCGAACAGTCGATTTCCGTAGAATCCGCCGAACAGCGTCGCGGCTGCGACCGCCACTAGCAGGGTGAGAGAAAAAGTCCACTTATGCGTTTTTCGAATGGTTACCATGCAGTCCTACATCGCAACGAATTTGAAGATCGTAACGTCATTATAGGGGCGGACTATTCGCCCGGCGGCGGCTGTTCGTTTTGTCACAGAAAGGGCAACCATGTTCGGTTCACTCGGCATCCCGGAGTTGATCCTCATTTTTATCGTCGCTCTGCTGGTGTTTGGCCCGAAACGCCTGCCGGAGATCGGTCGTACCCTCGGAAAAGCCCTCGGCGAATTCAAGAAAGCGACCGATGACCTCAAAACCACGATTGAACGTGAAGTGCAGGTGGACGAGATGAAGCAGCTCTCCTCGCAAATCACCTCTGTACCGGAGGTGGTATCAAGAGACGAGCCAGTCAATGCGCTGCCGGTTGAACGTCCGGATCCCACCGGGCACGCATGACCGATTCGCTCACTGACGCACAGCCCGGAGTCGACGCATCCGAGGATGAGCGCGAGCTCCCGAAGATGAGCTTCCTCGAGCACCTCGAGGAGCTCCGCAAACGACTGATCATCTCCATCGTCGCCCTCGGCGTGGCGTTTCTGGTCTGCTGGAACTTCGCCGATCGAATTTTCGCGCTCCTGGCGCAGCCGCTCTCCCGCTTCCTCCCGCCCGGAGACAAGCTCGTCTTCACCCGGCTGACGGAGCCTTTCATGTTGTACATGAAGGTGGCCTTTTTCGCGGGAATCTTCCTGGCGTCGCCGATCATCCTGTGGCAGCTCTGGCTGTTCATTGCGCCCGGGCTCTACAAGCGGGAGAGGCGCTACGCCGCCCCGTTCATCATCATCGCGTCCCTCTTTTTCATCCTGGGCGGATATTTCGGCTACCGCGTGCTGCTTCCCGGAACCTGCGCTTTCTTTCTGGAGACCGGCCGGCAGTTCAAGCAGATGATCAAGGCGGACGAGTTTTTCTCCTTCGCCAGCATGATCATCCTGGCTTGCGGCGCCGTATTCGAGACTCCCATCCTGATCTTCTTTCTCGCGCGACTCGGAATCGTCACGCCCGCTTTTCTGCTTCAAAAATTCAAATGGGCGATCGTGGCGGCTTTCATCATCGCGGCCATCGTCACGCCGACGCCCGACATGGTCACGCAGACCGCTCTCGCCCTTCCGATGATCGGCCTCTATGCTCTCGGAATCGGCATTGCCTGGATTTTCGGCAAGAAGCCGACGTAGGACTCATCCCCCTCCCCGTTGCGGAACGAATTCTGCACTGCGGAATTTGCAAAATGAAGGGGGAGAGGCTTATGCGATGGAAATCCATTCCGCTGATCGGCATATTGCTTGCCGCAATTTTCACAGCCGACGCCCAACAGCCGCCGAAGAAAATGGGCGAGGTCAAGGCGACGAAGGACGACTGGAGCGCCGCGGTCGATGAAAACGCCAAGAGCATGTTTGCTGAGGGAAAGCGCATCTTCCGCTTTGACACCTTCGGCGACGAGGCTTACTGGTCCGACACGCTTCGACTGCACCAGGCAATCGAGGGAGAAAAGTTCGGTGGCGTAGGCGGGGGTGTCAGTCCGAAGACCGCGCTCTCAGTCGGCTTGAAGGTCGATGCCGAGGCAATCCCGAACGATGTGGCGGATGCGATCAAAAAGGGGCAAGTGAACCTCGACGATCCTGCCACGACGCTAACTTTGCTGAAGCTGAATTCTGTAGTCGGGGTCAAGGGGACTTTCAACCCCGACGGCAGTCTGCGTTCTATCGGGTTGTCGTGCGCCGTTTGTCATTCCACGGTGGATGACTCGTTTGCGCCGGGAATCGGCAAGCGTCTGGACGGCTGGCCGAATCGCGATCTGAACGTCGGCGCAATTGTCTCTTTGTCGCCAGGGCTCTCCGCCATTAGCAAACTGCTCGGTGTCGACGATGCCACAACCAAGAAAGTTCTTGCGAGCTGGGGCCCGGGTAAGTTCGACGCCGAGCTCAATCTCGATGGCAAAGCATTTCGTCCCGATGGAAAGCCGGCCGCCACGCTGATTCCTCCGGCCTACGGCATGGCGGGTGTGAATCTCCATACCTGGACGGGGGGCTGGGGAACGGTGACGTACTGGAACGCGTACGTCGCGAATCTGGAATTGAACGGACAGGGAACATTCTTCGACCGGCGTCTGATGAACGCATCGCAGTATCCAGTCGCGGCCAAGAACGGATTCGGAAACAAACGGGCCCGCCCCGACATGGTCACATCGAAGCTGGCGGCGCTCCACTTCTATCAGCTCGCGCTGCCAACTCCTGTACCTCCGCCAAACTCTTTTGACGGTGATCGCGCGGCGCGCGGTGAAGCACTCTTCAACGGCAAGGCGCAATGTTCGACGTGTCACGTTCCGCCGATCTTTACCGAGCCGGGATGGAACACGCATCCGGCCTCCGACATCGGCATCGACGACTTCCAAGCGAACCGTTCGCCCGAGAAGACTTACAGGACCGCGCCACTGCACGGGCTCTGGTCACATCAGAAGGGCGGTTTCTACCACGACGGGCGCTTCGCGACCTTGCGCGATGTCGTCAATCACTACAACACTTTCAAAAAACTCGGCCTGACGGATGAGGAGAAAGATGCGCTCGTCGAATATTTGAAATCGCTGTGACGCAGCATTCAGACGAGGGCACTCGGTTTGCACCGGGTGAGACGCCTTGCCCGCCGCTGAGTCGTTGATCAAAATCGTCGCTAGCCAGAAGTGGCTCGATCGGCTCGCCGAGCCGGTGCAGCAGCTCATCCGAGCGGCGCTCGACGGTCAGCCGGCAGAGATCAAGAACGCTCTGCACGGCGTGTGGCTTGGACACCCGCTCCATCCCGCGCTGATTGATGTGCCGCTCGGCTCATGGTCCGTCGCGTTTGCGCTGGACGTCGCCGAATTGATCCGCGGACGCAAAAAGAACGACGCCGCGGAATTTGCGATCGGCCTTGGTCTGGCCGGCGCCGTGGCGGCGGCGATCGCCGGTCTGGCGGATTGGTCCCAAGTCGACGGCAGAGCAAAACGTATCGGTGCGGCGCACGGTGCGATGAACCTCGGAGCGACCGCGCTGTACGCGCTGGCGCTCGTCGCGCGAAAACGTTCCAGGACCCAGGGCATCGGCGTTTCGATGCTCGCTTATGCGATCGCGCTTTCCGCTGCCTATCTCGGCGGCCATCTGGTCTACGGCGAGCAGATCGGCGTCGATCACACGGCGACGGCCGACCAGGGCGAGCCGAAAAAATTCGTTGCAGTTCTGCCGGAAAAAGATCTGCGCAAAGGAAAACCACGATTAGTCATGGCTGACGGCGTGGCCGTGGTTCTCGTCAAGCAGGACGAAACGATCTACGCCCTCGCGAACACCTGCACGCACCTCGGCGGGCCACTCGCGGAGGGAAAGCTCGAAGGCAACACCATCCGCTGTCCGTGGCATGGCTCACGGTTTTGCCTTGAAAATGGTCGCGTGGTCGAGAGCCCAGCCACTTTTCCGGAGCGTGTGTTTGACGTACGTATCCGCGGCGGACAGATTGAAATTCGCGCGCAGTCATAAGCCGATGGCCCCGAGGAACTGACGCGCCACGATCGGCGAGTCGTAGCGACGAACCCGCGCCAGTCCGGCTTTCGCGAGCGCAACCCGCAGATCGCGATCATTGAGGACCCTTGTCAGCGCATCCGAGAGGCCCGCGTCATCATCTGGTTTGACGAGCAACGCGCTCACTCCTGCCTCGACGACTTCGGGAACCGCGCCGGCGTCCCCCGCGATGATCGGAAGAGAAGAAGCCATCGCTTCCAGAAAGACGATTCCGAATCCTTCCTGCGATGTCGGAAGCGCGAAGACGGTGGCATTTCGGTACTCGGCGACGAGATCGTTGAAGGGAACCTGTCCGAGGAAGCGAACGCGGCCGTGTGTGCCGAGAGCGGCCGCGAGTTTTTCGAGATGAGGTTTCTCGGGTCCGACGCCGACGATGCGCAACTCGACATCCATCTCCAGTCGCGCAAAAGCGCGAAGGAGAGTGTCGACCCTCTTGCGCGGATAGAGATGCGCTACACAGAGAATGCGAGGGCGGTGCGTTTCACGTCGGGGATCGAGAAACGATTGTTGCCATCGCCCGAAATCGATGGCCTCGGGAACGATGGAGATGCGATCTCGATTCAGCCCATAGAATTGCGCGATGCGTTCGGAGGAATAGTGGCTGGTCGTGATCACACGGTCTGCTCGACGGACATGTTGTGCCTCCAGCCAGCTCTGAATGGTGAGCGCGACTCGCGAGCCGCCACGTTCAAACCTCGCTTCGTCGGCCAGCACGCCTTTGATGGCAGCCACATGAAAAAGCGCCCGGCGGCGAACGAAAACTCCGTCCAGGTCGAATCCGATCAGGACATCCGCCTTCGTGCGGCGCACCATCTGACGCGCGCGCCAGTTGAAGGCGATCCGCGACAGAGTGGGCTCACGCTCTCCCGGTGGCGGCGCGATCAGAGTGACCTGATGTCCCAGCGCCAGGACCGCATCGCGAAGCACCGAGATTCCGACCCACGTTCCGCTGCCGGCGGCAACGTCGGTTGGAGTGCTCGTCAGAAAAATGAGATGGGCCATGCCGTTTGACGTCGACGGAATCCGCGCTTATTACCACGCAACCCTTCCGTTTTACGACGCGACGCTCGCCGATCGCGGAGATCTTCCGTTCTGGGAATCCATTGCAAAGCGCTGGGGAGCAAAACACATTCTGGAGCTGGGATGTGGAACCGGCCGCGTGACTGAAGTCCTAGCGCGTCATGCGGACGTGACGGCCGTCGATCTTCTCATCGAATTGCTCGATCGTGCGTCGGAGCGCGCCGGTCACGGGCGTTTTGTAGCAGCCGACTTGAGGCGATTCGCATTTCGCAGACCGTTCGACCTGATCATCCTCGCAAATGATCCGATGGCGCATCTCACGTCGATCGCCGATCGTAGGAGCGCAATGCATTTGATCCGCGAGCATCTCGCTCCAGGCGGGCACATTGTCGTCGAAGGGCTCTTCCGCCCCTCCGACGTATCTTCAAGACAAATACGAGAGAATTTCTCGGTCGAAGAAACCTGGCGTCGGGAGGGAGAAGAACCCATCTGGAAGGTGATGTATCGGTATCGCACAGGCTCCTCAATTAATGAGGTTGCGACCACAGTGCGATCGTGGACCCGCGCCGAGATCGATGCCCTCGCGCAGGCGGGACTGCAGGTTGAAAGCCTCTGCGGTGATTTCGACGAGGGCCCTTTTCGCGATTCGTCGAACAGAGTCGTGTTCGTAGCGAAGAGCGTACAAGTGACGTAGGATTGCGGCATGGCGCATGTAAATTACTGGGCCGTCCTCGTCAGCGGAGTCGCGATCTTCATCCTCGGTGGACTCTGGTATTCGCCAATGCTCTTCGCAAAGCCCTGGACTCGGATGATGGGCAAGACCGAAGAGGAAATGAAGGCGTACATGGCGTCCCCCAAGGCCAAGCGCGAGATGCCGCTGATGTATGGAATGGCATTGGTCACGGCACTGATCACCGCGTGGGTGATGACGATCGTCGTGAATCACTTCGGCGTTCCATCCGCTGTTCGCGGCGCAGAAGTGGGCGCCCTCTGCTGGCTGGGATTTGCGGCCGCGACGAGCTACGCCACCGCCATGTTCTCGATGCAGCCGAAAGCGCTATGGCTGATCAACTCCGCCTACAACCTGGTGTCGTTCGTGATTACCGGCGTCATCCTGAGCGTCTGGCGCTAGCGTTCGACTTCGAAGTCGGATGCGGTCTGCGGAACAGCCTCGTTGAAGATGACCACCGTCTCGGTGATCGGGAACAGCACGGTGTGATTGCGCTGCTGCACCTCGACGATGATCTCGTAATAGCCGTAGTCGCTGATGGCGACCAGAGTTCCCGGTTTGCCCTTGAACTCGACTGTTTTGTTGAAGACCGAGACCTTCGCAGGTATTTCCATGCGCGTAAGGTAGCACGACCGCCCGCCCACCCGGTTGGGCGGGTTACTGCTTCTTCTCGGGTTTCGGCGCTGCCGGCGTCTTCACGACCGGCGCTGCGGGCGGCGCGAAGTAGGCCTCGTCGTAAACCGGCTTGGCCGACTCCTTCATCGCATCGAGCTTGTCGCGCACCAGCTTCTGCTTCAGCGTTTTCTCGAGCGTCGGTTTCACCTGCTCGAAAGGCGTCGAGGTGTGCTCTTCAACCTTGATGATGTGGTATCCGAACTGTGTCTTGACGACCGGCGTCACTTCGCCGGCCTTGGCTGTAAAGGCCGCCTTCTCGAACTCCGGCACCATCTGGCCGTGGCCGAAGGCGCCGAGGTCGCCGCCGTTCTTGCCGGACTCGGTGTCGTCCGATTCCTTTTTGGCCACGTCCTCGAATTTCGCCTTGCCGCCCACGATCTCCGTGCGTAGCGCCTCGGCTTTCGCTTTGGCTTCGGCGTCAGTCAGCTCTTTCTTTCCCTTCTGAGCGGCCGGGCTGCCTTTAAATGCAATGAGAATATGTCGTGCTTTTACCTGCTCATAATCCTTCTTGTTTTCGTCGTAGGCCTTCTTGAGGTCGGCATCCGTGACGTTGATCGAGCTGTCGAGGTGCTTCAGTTCTTCCTGCGCGACGAGATTCTCGCGGAGCAGATCGAGCTGCTTGACCACGTCCGGATCCTTATCGAGCCCGGCCTTCATCCCCTCCGACGCCAGCAGCTTCATGCGGAGGTAGTCGTCGGCGAACTGCTTCTTGCCTGGACCCAGTGCGTACGACTGGTACTCAGCGGGCAGCGATTTCACAGCCGTCTCGAAATCCGACTGATGAATGGCCACGGAGCCCGCTGAGATGATCACCGGATCCGTCTTAGCCGCCGGGGCGGTGGCGGTGACTGCGGCGACGGTCGTCGCCGTCGCGGCCGGTTTTTCCTGCGCCAGCGCGCCGAGAGAAAGCGCAAGCGCGCAGACAACGATGATGGCTTTCTTCACAAATTCTCCTTGATAGACCGTTAAGAACGCGAGGTACAACGGGGGTCGGTTGAGGTTGATTCCCCTATAACTTAGCTAACGCGGCGGCAATGCGCTTCACGCCTTCGCGAATCCGTTCCATGGAGGTGGCGTAGCTGATCCGGACGTGATCGTCGGAGCCGAACGCGATGCCGGGCACAACCGCCACGCGGGCTTCCTCGAGCAGGAACTCCGCGAACGAATTCGAGTCGCGGACCACCCCTCGCCCGTACAAGTCCTTCACTTCCAGAAAGAGATAAAACGCGCCGTCGGGATCGGTGCAGCAGATCCCATCGATCGCGTTGATCGCCGGAACGAGCCAGGCGCGGCGCTCGGAGTAGGCCTGATGCATCTCCTCCACTTCAGGGTGATCGCCGGTGAGCGCATCGAGCGCGGCGGCCTGCGAGATCGAGCTCGGATTCGAAGTGGAGTGACTCTGAATCTTCGACGCGGCGGCGATGACGCTCGGATGCGCGACGGCAAATCCCAGCCGCCAGCCGGTCATCGCGAATGTCTTGGACATGGAGTTGACCGTGATGACCGTGTCGGGATGTTCGTTGTACCAGCGCATCGCCGACACGTGCTGCGCGCCGTGATAGACGAAGAATTCGTACGTTTCATCGAACAGCAGAAACGCGTCGCGCGCGCTGCACCAGTCGATGATGCGTTCGAGCTCCTTCGGATCGATGACCGCGCCGGTGGGATTGCATGGCGAGTTGATGATGACGCCGCGCGTGCGCTCGCTCGCCACCGCTTCGATGGCATCGAGCGTCGGCCGGAATTTCGGCGCCTCGGTTTTGGCGAATACCGGCGTCCCGCCCGCGAACTGAACCTGTTCGGGAAAGCTGACCCAGTACGGCGAAGGAATGATGATTTCATCGCCCTCTTCGACGAGCGAGAGGATGACGTTGAACAGCTCCTGTTTTC
>Ga0137390_10002762_pt1 | contig 14116 bp, 18 predicted proteins | sample 15con2h24AmetaG_FD_104937 | JGI IMG/M metagenome (GOLD analysis project Ga0137390, IMG submission 104937) | Vadose zone soil microbial communities from Angelo Coast Range Reserve, California, USA - 15con2h2.4A metaG | ecosystem: Environmental > Terrestrial > Soil > Vadose zone > Saprolite... | reverse complement strand
TGCAGATCTCCACGTTCGAACACGTGTCTATTCCGCCGTTTTCTGTTTTCCACACTGTGATGCGGTCATTCTTGTTTTAGTCAAGGGCGGATGCAGCGGATGGATTGATGGGAGCACGGGGTTAGAGGTGGAAGAGTACATACCACGCCGTATGTTAGTGCGGAGGAACCAGTCGCCATCAAGTCCAATGGACACCTCCTTCACCTCCTCGCCATTTAGTCGTGTGTCCTCAATCTGACGGGCCAAGTCACGAGGGGGCTCACACCTAAATCTCACGTCATGACACGAACCCTGAAGAAAAGTAAAAGGGACATGACTCATCATCCCATTGAGGGTTGGTCTGATGCGATATAATAACCACCTGTATGCGTGCTGTTTACTAGGGAAAAGACGACCATCTTCAGACGGAATCAGTGAGCCACAGCTTGTTGGCTGTCCGAGCGTTCGCTTTTGTCACTTGGGCTCCGATGAAAAGCGGAATAAAGTGGGCGCATATCAGAGTGTGTTGTAACCCCAAGTAGGACTGGTCCTTCACCCTACCTTTTTTTGCCGTAGATATGGAAAGTCAAGGCGGTGCAAGAAGATCCTGGACGCCCCGTCTCTCAACTGTTTCTGGACGAGGAAAGGCAAGTGATGGTGAATTGGTAATAGTAGCCGGAGGGTTCGCTACACAACCACCGGTTTGGCTCTGGCCAATATTGTGAGCCTTCTTGTTCCTGAGTCGAAGCATCAGCAAGCACCTTTATGCGTAGAGACAACCGTTAGACCCATGTGGTACCACTAAACGACTATCTTCCGCAAAAGTAAAGTCTTCACCGGGGACGTACAGACCCGGTGCCTGATCTGGCTTAGCAGTTGACCAGTGACGCGGCGAACCCACGCGAGCACTTTCATTCTCCGCAGCATTCCCACCCCCGTGAGCTTGTCAGTGTGTTGCGATTCTTCCGATTTCATCTGGTTCACAAGCAATAATTAGGCTTGGACAGTGGGCAGTATACTCACTGCACAAGGTTTTCCATTCAACAAAATGAGGTATTCTCGGGGTATTACGGCACGGCACTTTCCCAGTGCCCAACAGTTCCTCAAATGGTACAGACTTTATCGCTCTTCCCAGACTTAGACAATGGCTTCGTCCAAAATCAACGGACGTCGTCAAGCATAGATGTGGCGAACTACCATCTATCTCATGTCGGACAAAGCCTAAGGACCTTATCCTCCCGAGTCCTTTAGACCCGCGTCGAGTCCCAACCTTGTGTGGTTGTAACGGTAATAACGTTCATGTAGGCTGCGTCATCATGACCTCCTTCGTTGCGTTCAGACTGAGATGCCTTATCCTGTGCTTGTTCTCAATAATAAGGCCGTGCTGTACATTCCAACTAACTTATTTCTCGCTTCCAGAAATCCGTTTACCTCCTTCCTCCCTAAGCACAACCCGAATACGCATACATAGGCCACGAGTAATCACAAGAACGACGCTGGACTTGAACAACCTTTTTTTAACGTGGGTGCATTATGTGTATAACTGATGTGTTCAAGTTCAATACGGCGCCCACCGTGACGGATTCGGGCTTCGATGACTATCTGCCCTAAAGACGCGGCCCCTCAGGCTGCGTTATATCAATAACTTTAACGGGCTTTGCGGCTGTAAGCCTCAAGCTGCAACCACGGAGTCCGAGTCCGGCCTGGCGTAACTGTCATGTGGCTGGAAGTCCGATACAAGCAACTGCACTACAGTAGTACCATAAGTCACGCATTCGAGTTCCGTGTGTGCTCCCAGTCCACTGCTCCTTGGCAGCACTTTTGACTCGACACCGTTACTAGTACATGACGCCGGAACGGAACCTGCCATTGATACGATTCGGCCATGCCAATGTGTCTTGGCCTTGCTTTTCTCAGGTTTTCTTATGGGTTGCTAGGCCCCAGACCACACTGGCAGAGCCTCAGATTTGTTGCATCGCGACCTTCTGCGAGGAAAACGGATCTCAAGATTGCGCTGCAGCAATTTGAAATTACAACCTCCAGTTCTCCAGCGTAATCGCCACGCGATTCCGACTTCGTCCGAACGAAGCGTTCCGGTGCAAACACTGTCCACACGTGGCATTGCAAAAGGAAAGGTTTGTTCTTTTCTTCATCCTTCCTATTACGTGATAAGTTCCAATCGGCCCAGATTCTCTATCTTATCGTAGGCTAAGCCTTTGGTCTCGAGACTGTTTGTGACTTGATGGTCACTGCCTTGGGCCCACCCCCTCAAGCAATGGCCATCGCTGTCTGCGTAACTAATTGGACACGTCGGGAGCGAATGTTTCGCAATGACGGCATGACAATGACTCGACCTCGAGCGCTCCGAAGCTCCGATCATGACCCTGCGTGACATTCAGCGTTTATCGATTCGGTCAAGGAAATGGGAAATCAATTGTTCGGCGGCCATGTTGTACCGCATGTTGGGTCGCAAGGTCCTGTTCTATATGATTGCGGTGTCCTGGGACAATAAAAAAAAAAGGAAGCTTGCGCCCAGGGCTCTTGTGGGTCTTAAATCAGCTTTGCTTTATATATGCACTTGCGTCGTCTTTAGCCCTGGTTTAGCCAGCTATCGCCCGATCGCCATAGGTAAAGCCTCGTCAACCTTGTATATGAATTCACCGATAATGGACTTACCTTGTACTCTCTATAGACATCATATTCTCTTCTTGAGACACATGGCGGATTCGATCTCACCACCACAGACCTCAAAGAGGCTCGATGAGAAAACACATTGGGATCCACAACGCTTTGTCCTCCCATCGGGTTCCAAGCCATCTCCTATAGTTACTGAACGCGGGCAGCACCCCGCGACTCACGATGCCTCGGTGGGGAACCCTTCACAGCCCATCACAAGGAACGACAAAGACTCCCTGGCAGCTTCGGTTTCTCCAAGCAGGGCGCAATCATGGACACGGCCTCCGGCGAGGCGCCCATCTCTCCGGAGAACAAAGCGTGTTGCTGCAAGAGCCGTGACATTTACGCCGCCAGTGCCACCGCGATCATCCAAGATCGCACTATCTACTAATGCGAGAAAGTCCATACAACGCGGCGCTACCTCTCGATGGAATCCATCCAACGCATCATCAAAGTCGCATCCAACGTTACGCTATGTGGCTGGTACTCCTGCAAAGACTTTGAACACTGGACCTCCAAGAGTATACCCATTTCGTCCCGCCAGGGACACTTACCCGATCATGAGCGAGGAAAGACCACCAGTAGGTGATGTACGTGTGATCGGCCAGGGACACCAGAAATGAGCCTAAGTGACTAACTGAAGACATTGACAGGAAAAAGAGGAAGAGGAAGAAAGCGACGAAGATGAAGAGGAAGAGGGCGAAGAAAGCGACGACGACGATAGAGAATGTAACGACGAAGAGTATGAAGATGAAACCGAGGGAGAAGAGGGCACCCATACGACCAACCCACAAAGGAGTTCGGCGGCATCCCCTACTCGAATGATAGGATCCGTACGAGACAGGAATAAACCTGCTCAGGTGCATCCACGAGATGTAAAGCCAGGGACTCAATCATATACACCACCATCCCAGTCAATCAGACCTGCTTCCGATACTGTGTATCGTGTCCCTCAAGTGCACCAAAATGCATCCCCTCCGGTTGCACGTAGGGTAGAAACTCGACCTGATACGAAACGCCTTGATTACCCTCGCGCCCTGGAAACGTTCTCGTCTCGGCCCACATCCTTCGAAGATTCTCGCCTTAGACCTCAACGCATTCCAGAAGGCCCCCATCGAACGACGTGGCCCAGCAACGTCGTATATCCGCCTCCCTTCGGCCCAGCTAACAGATCCGGTGCCTACCACACCAACGGATTCGGTTTTGGCCCATCCTCAGAATGGGGCGTCGTCTCGGAGGCTGGTGGTTCGGAACAACGAAGCATATACAGCCTGCAGTCTGCTCTGCAGAGCAACATCAGTATCGCGCGAAGCGTGCATATGGAGCAGCGCGTCGCACGACGGGAAGAGGAGGCCGCACGCCGCGAGGAAGAGGCAATACGAAAGGAGGAAGACGCTCGGGGTCTCGAGATGGCCGCGCGCAGGGCCTTCGCGTGGGTGCAGGGCCTCGAGGCGCGTGCCGGGCGGATCCACGATGCGGCGATGAAAGCGGAGGCAGAGGCGAAACGCCGCGACGCGGAGATATGGAAAAAGGAGGCCGAGGTGTTGCGGATGCAGGCCGAGACGGCCAAGCGCGAAGTCGAGGTCGCAAAGCGGGAGATCGCGGCCGAGCGTGCGGAGCAGGAGGCGCGACGGAAGAAGCGCGAGGCACGTCGGAAGGAGGCGGAGCTTCTGCTTAAGGAGGAGGGCGTGCTGCGAAAGGAGCAGGAGGCCATCCGCATGGAAGAGGACGTGCGCCGGAAGAAGATGGAGATCCACCAGCGGGAGGAGAGGCTCCTGAAGCGAGAAAAGGGGAGGCGAGACGTGATTGGCACGAAGGACGCTATCGTGTCGGCTTGGGAGAAACTCAAGGGACGGATCAGTCGGGAGCCTCAGGTCGACAAGCAGAAGACGTTGGCTCACACTCACCTATTTGGAGGCCCTGACACCTCCCTCTATTTGAACGACATGGACGGAAGTTCTGATTCATCCCCTCGGGCGCAGATACAGGACGCTAATCTGGACGGTTTTACGCGAGAAGATACCCCGCGTCCACGAGATGTTGAACAGTGGCGGAACATGGTCGACGCCAACGGAATCCTGGATCCGGGGGACAAGGATCTCAGATCAGTGTCAAACGCGATTCCTAGCGATTGTGGGACATCTGCTGAAGCCTCCGCGGAGTATACCGTACGGACCGTCCATTCATATAAGGAACGGCTTCACCGTAGCCCAGCAGGCTACTTTCGTCACGTCGGATAGACTGGAGGCGCGTCAAAGGCGGAGTTGTGGGAAATTTGCATATAACGTTTGTGCGGATCCAAATGACAAGACATGACGACGTTCAAGATTCGGTCGGTAAGGACCATAAGATATGCAACAGGATGGAACGAATCGTTTGTTTAATACTGATCGTAATTATATGAACTCGGCGGCGGTGTGTAAACACGCACAAAACTCGATCACGTGAAGGGTTGGGTTCAAGGCACAGACAACTGCCAGCTGCCAAAGACCAGTCACGGTCCTCGCGCTTAGTATAAGTAACATGAATTGAACGTGTTCCAACGTGTTCGCATCTTTGCCTCTCCCCAACAAACGCGTTTTTGCACTGTATGCACTGTAAGTACGTGTATTTTACTCCTCCGACTGCTCTCGCTCAAAATTTCTCTGTCAGCACATCCTAGCCTTCTAACTTGCCCATAATCGCAGGTTCACTTACTGTAACCCATCGCAAAGTCCAACTACGCAATTTACCTTTGAGTAAACCTCCAGGGACGTCCTCCCTAGCTGGAATCTTTCTTTTGGAGGCCCATAGTGCAGGCCGGGATTGTGATGGCCATCCATGATCTACCAGCCGAGTTATTAACCGACATCTTCGAGCAAGTCGTGTACGATGACAGCCTCATTGACCCTTCTCACCCCACGAGTATGTCTCTCTCTCGATGGGAAAAACGACCTACAAGGAGCGATTGGATCCTTGTGAGTGCCAACGAGGATGTTCACACCAAACAGACGAAAGTCTACGCTGCAACAAAGGTACGTCCCCTTGACGGTGTCAGAGACGATTCTTATGCCCAAAGTCCAGGCCATTATGTTTACCTGCAAGCAATGGTACCGAGTCGCCTACCACCTATTGTTTCGCTGTCTATTCCTGTCGGACATCATTCGACTCCCTCCTCTGTGCCTCGTCCTTGATCAGTATGCATGGCTGGGATGGTATGTAAAGCGTCTCCATCTTGTCCGATACTATAATCCTCGACGGTTTTCCGAGCCCCACGTCGAAAACATGTTGGTCACTGTTATTCAACATTGCCCCAATCTCGAACTCTTCACGGTCGAGTGGTCAATCACATCATCGTTCCCGGCAATCGCAGACTCCCTCGCTTCTTATTCTCCAAAATCTCTTCGCTCTGTGCAATGGAAGATCGGACTCGACTGTCTTGCAGGTCTTATATGGGCGCTCGATGCCCTCCCTTCGCTCGTGTCCATATCCATCAATTTCGAGAACGCATCGATCTCCGACACTCTGCCTGACGGCGCCTCTGAGGCGTGCGCGGATGCCTCACCCCTTCTCGGGACTGCTTCGCACATCTCACTTTCCTTGGACTGTCTGCAACAGCTCACGTTGCTCGGTCACTCGCAGGAGTTCATCGAACAAGCCATCGGGTGGACATTTCCTGCCCTTCAAAGCTTCACCCTCGACTTTGCTGCGCATCGAGACAACCTTCCCGACGTCGAAGAGTTCCTGAAACATCATGGCACCCAGCTGACCTTCCTCGACCTCAACACGATTCCTGCGCTCGACCTGCCAGGGATCCTCGCCTCGTGTCCCATGCTAAAGAGCTTCTCCTTCAACCCGGACTGGCGCCTCCCATTTCACGCCGATGCGAACGACGGCGGGCCCGCCACCCTCTTGCGCGAGCCGCACCCTCACATCACGCACATCGGACTGCACCAACTTTTGCATGCCTTTCTCCCGCCATCGCAAAGCACAACCAACGGCATTCACGGAGGCGGCGCACTGCCACAGGTCGCGACGATGCTTTTGCAACGCACGAATGACCTCACCTTCTCCCAACTTACGAGGACGCTGTTCCCTGCGCTGAAAGTCGTACGCGTGCTGAACCGTACGCTGCTGGCTGGGTTGGAACGTGAAAACGGGCCCGAGGACGAAGGCTACGCGCGCTATGAACTCTGGGAGGCGCAGTGCGACGCGCAGGGCGTCCGCCTCGAGGACTGCACGGGCGCGCTGCTTGGGGATCTTCCACTGGATAGCGATGATGAGTGGGAGGAAGAGGACAGCGAATATGAGTACGATGAGGTGGAGGAGGTGGAGGAAGGTGCATTGCAGCCGTCGAACGTGAAGGAGCTACGTGACCTATTGAACGAGATAAGGAGGATGTCAATGGCCGAGCCAATACCGTTCCTCTCGGAGGAGGGTTTTGCTGCTATACTGTGAAGCCCTTTCACAGCTATGATCTCCTTGCCTTTTTCCCTTTTGATCGGCCCTTATCGACCTTATCATTAGACGTGATCTCTGATCACTCACGAACTAGCTGTCATATCATCTGATGGTGGTTACTTCCTTTTAGAGCATTATCGTGCACACCTCCACGATCAGGCTCGTCGTGGTAGAATAGATTGTCTCACCCATGATCCTGCATATATATATATATATAACCTCTGATTCTGATATGCCGTATGAGCAACAAACAGAGTTGTCTTTGTCGGTGCACAACCGTCTAAGGGAGAGCACTAAGTATGTCATAAAATATTTAATCTAAACCAGTATCCCACTAATTACTACTTAGTGGTCAAGATACTGTATTGGACATTAATATTGATCCCCAAGTCCACTTAGACTCAACTTGGACCACACTTTTCCTCCCTCGCCTGTCATGCCTCCAGGGTTCCGAGTTTCTACAGGTCACACCATCTAGCCAGAGACCCGGTAAGTGCCAGTAGCCTTTTTTTTTTGAGCTGGTCGTATACACTAGGGCAGAGCCAACAGCGGGGGACAGAAGCATAGACGGAGCGCCTAGGATATTGGCCCAAACACAGGCCCGTGGTCGTGGTAACAGAGTTCCGGATCTGGGGTCCCAAAAACTATTACAAGACATCAGGCCTCAGGCCTCTGTCTTCACTCCATCTCGCCGACCTTAAATATGCGTGTCGAATCGCATTAGCACTAGTATATCGACTCGCCCCTCTATTTCAGTCCGAGTCCCCTCCTTCGAGTTCTCCCCCCCGTCACGGGATTGTGCTTGCACCCGCTGCCATGTCGAATCTAGCACCCTCCGAGCAGGGTGATGAGCGTGCCCCTCTTCTCCAGACTCGGAAGCGCGTGGACCCTACTCCGTTGCCTGCGAGACAGATGTTTGGCCTATTGTCGCTCCTTCTAGCAGAACCTATCATGTCTTTGTCTATCTTGCCTTACATTAACGAAGTACGTCCTGCTTTCCGCCGTTCCAGCACTGCGACGTAGTAATAAGCTGAATTCCCAGCTTGTCACACAACTCCCAATTATCGAAGGGGATAAAAGGAAAGTTGGTTACTACGCTGGTTGCATCGTACGTTGCGTGATTCTTCTGAGAAGATTTGGGATGACATACCTATCGTGTATTAGTTGTCACTCTACTTTGTTGGCGAGGCCACCACCGTGTTGCAGTGGAGCCGTCTCTCGGATTCTATCGGTCGTAAGCCTGTGCTTCTCGGTGGCATCCTAGGCTTAATGATAGCGACGATCCTATTTGGCTTGTCGCGATCATTTTGGACATTAGCATTGAGGTAAATGTACCTCGTCTAGTCGTAACTGATTCTTTTTTCATTATCTAACGCCACGAAAGTCGATTCGTTGCAGGCGCTCTGAATGGCAACATCGGTGTTACGAAGATCATGTTGATGGAGATGACCGATGAGACTAACATCGCGCGAGCCTTTTCTCTCATTCCCCTGGCTTGGGCCATGGGCGATATTATAGGGTGTGTCCCGGAGTGTGTGTATCTGGGTATGTGACTAATCACACCTACTTAGGCCATCCGCAGGCGGGTTACTGTCACGGCCACACGACCGCTGGCCAGAGCTTTTCAGCCATTCGTTCTGGAAGGAGTTCCCGTACTTCCTCCCATGTGCAGCCACTAGTATGTACGCAATGGCCTCGCTTGTCGTCACATACGTCTTCTTGAAGGAGGTGAGGAGACAGATTTCCTGGTGTCTTCGTTGAGCTCACGTTACTTCTAGACACTACCTGAGACACCACCGAGAGACCAGCCGGGCGAGCGCAATCCAGACCATCTCTCAGACCCGGAGCACAATTTAGATGAGAATCGTGTTCCCGAAGGGGATCTGCAAGTGCCTGGCTCTCGACATCGCTCGCTTCTCACTCGGCCAGTGCTCCTCACGATATCCATCTACGCCATCCACGCATATCTCGAAATCAGCAACTTTTCCTTGGTGCCACTGGTGTATACGACGCCTATCGAATTAGGTGGACTAGGTTTGAGCCCTGAGCACATGGCTACCTGCCTGGCAGCATTCGGGATAATGACCGGCATCCTACCATTCTTCTTCTTCCATCGTATTGTCAGATACCTAGGACTGCGACGTGCACTCCTTACGTTCATGTCTGGCCTTGTCCCTGCGTTCCTCTTCTTCCCAATCAATGGAACCCGCGCGCAACGTGCAGGTGTGGACGTTGTTACGTGGATTCTTTTGCTCGTCCACTTGTTCATGATGGTCGGTATAAATATGACGTATGGTACGCTTGGCCCTTCACTCTCCCCTGTGATGCTCTCTGAACGCTCATGATACTGGCTCTGGCTGTTTCAGGTTGTATCTTCATGTACATCCCTTCAGCAGCTCCAAGAGGTATGCTGGGCGGGACCAACGGCCTATCCCAGACTGTGGTATCCATTCAGCGTGCCGTCGGCCCCGCAATCGCGGCCTCTTTCTTCTCCTTGTCACTGGAGTATAACATCATGGGCGGTTACGGCGTGTTCTACGCACTAACTTTGTGTTCACTCGCGGCCCTCTGGCTTGCTTCCCGGCTTCCGCCCAATGGATGGTAGCCTGAGGTAAATTTTTAAGTAACATTAGAGTTCTGGTAGGGCCCATACATTCTCCACTCGGGCCATATCAACGTGGAAATTGTCCACCAAAGAAGCCATGTGATTGTTGGGGTGTTAATAGCGGTTTCAAAATATCCTTCTGGGTCATCACAATTGCGCGGATCTATTTGTACTCTCAATCAGAGGAGCGTTTTTTCAGAAGAAGCCGAGGTATTGAACGGTGATGGAATAATTCACAGGGGTTCATGGAAGGGTTATGAGGATACTCAATAGAAGAAGGCCATGATGGCCTTGCGCGCCGTGTGAAGATGCGATCTACGTCTCCCGGGTTTCAACACAGGACGCCGTCGTCCGACTCGACGTTTATATCTAAGCAATGTCAGACGTGTCCGTATTTGTCCAACCTAGGGTCGCTAAATTAAAAGGCAAGTACAGTAATACTCGGTAGGTGTATTCGTGATATAGTGGTTGTGACAATGAAAATTAGGAGAAGCCAAGAAGATTGAAAGTGAAGGCGTAACTGGAGATCCAAGTAGCGTATTGGGCGCAAAATGGACCCGGACGGGTTATGGAGTACCATCGCGCCAACCATGGGTTCAATTGTGGCACTGGCATGTCTTTGAGCAACGTACAAGTAAGTGATGGACTTTTTTTTCATGATTGATCAGATCGATCAGAACTTGTTTAACAGCGCGTCGCCTTGGTACTAATCACGATGTCACGGTCTGTCCCGGAACTTGAAACTTGAAGGAAGAACAAAACGTGACGCCGAGGGTTATGACTCTGACTGTGGGAGTGAAATAGTTGGAGCTACTAGCGAGTGTCCTGGTTCGAACATGGAAGACTCGGATTTGACGCTCAATCAATCGTTAATCGATATTACAGTAATTATCATCGACTCATCACTCTCGTCCATCCGGCGGTCAACGATATTACAGCACCTCAAAAAGACCAACTCTCAGGCTCTCACGCCCCTCACCCACTCTTACTATATCTCTATCGGAAACCCGACTCCGAGTCTCCGAATCGCCGAATCGCCCGCTTAATCCGAGTTCTCTCTTTCGTCTTGCTGTCGCTCCCATGCCAGTCCAAGAGCCCATCGAGCAGAATGACGAGCGTACTCCTCTTCTTCGGAAGCGCGCACACCCTACCCCGCTGCTTACAGGGCAAACCTTTTCCTTGCTGCTTCTCATGATAGCAGAGCCTGTGATGGGCTTGTCCATCATGCCGTACATCAATGAGGTGTGTTCTTCAAGTTTCCTTGTTGGGCGCCAGGGGCCATATGATGACGCGACCGATTAGTTTGTCAGTCAACTCCCAATCACAGGTGGGGATGAAAAGAAAGTTGGCTACTACGCTGGTATTATTGTAAGTTACGTGATTCCTGCGCTAACATACTGCGCGACATACCTCATCCTCTATTAGTTGTCGCTCTATTTTGTCGGCGAGGCCGTCACCGTATTGCAATGGAGCCGTCTCTCGGATGTCATAGGTCGAAAACCCGTTCTTCTCAGTGGCATCCTGGGCTTAGTGGTAGCAACGATCTTGTTTGGCCTGTCACGAACATTCTGGGCACTGGCAGCGAGGTAATCTACCTTATGGAATCGCGACAGAGACACGCTCAGTTCACCTCATGATGATACCGCAACAGCCGATTCCTGGCAGGCGCACTGAATGGCAACATCGGTGTTATGAAGTGCATGCTGGCGGAGATAAGTGATGAGACCAATATGGCACGAGCATTTGCCCTTCTTCCACTGTCTTGGGCCGTTGGTGCCGCCGCAGGGTACGTGAGTTCGTTGTTGATTGATCGGCTACCAGATCAATGACACGTTCATAGACCATACATGGGTGGTTTACTTTCGCGGCCGCACGACCGCTGGCCAGATATTTTCAGCCACTCGTTCTGGACACGGTATCCTTACTTTCTTCCATGTGCTGCCGCAAGTATGTACGGAGTTGCCTCGCTAATCGTCGCCTCCATTTTCCTGAAAGAGGTAGGTGTCAGAAGTCGAATATCTGGTGTGTCCGTTGAGCTCACTGGCACGCTACCACTCGGACCACTGCAGACGCTATCCAGGAACACACCAGAATCAGGAAACAGGCCAGACGAGCCGAATTCGGACATTTTCCCTGACGTAGAGCACAATGATGAGTGTCCGAATGGGTTTTCCAGCATTCCAGACGATCAACCGGAGCCTCCCCCGGGCACTCTTCTCACCACGCCAGTGCTACGCACTATTGCCGCCTATGGCACCCTTGCTTTCCTCGAAATGTGCAATTGGGTCTTCCTCCCCCTGGTGTACACGACACCCATTCAACTCGGAGGACTGGGCTTAGACCCCACACGCATGGGGGTCTGTCTGGCCATGTGGGGGATCCTGAGGGGCATCCTCCAGCTCACCGTCTTCCACCACATCCTCAATTTTTTGGGACTCCGTTGCACACTCATCACACTCATCTCCGGCCTCGTCCCTTCCTTCCTCCTCTTCCCGATCAACGGCACTCGCGCGCAATACGCGGGAACGGACATCGTCCTCTGGGCCCTTGTGCTCATCCAGATGATATGTTCAACCGGCGTATGCATGGCGTATGGTACGTAACGGCCTCTCTCACTCACGCATGCTGGGGGCTGAGGGTTTTACTGAATCTTCCTTGCCATCGACGTCAGGCTGTACTTTCATATACATCTCATCTGCAGCTCCAAGCGGTATGCTCGGAGCGATGAATGGCCTCGCCCAGACTGTCGCATCCATACAACGTGCGGCCGCGCCAGCGATCGCTGCGTCGATGTTCTCCTTCTCGTTGGAAAACAACATTATGGGTGGCTACGGCGTGTTCTACGGGCTGGCCCTGTGTAGTCTCGGGGCCCTCTGGCTCGCATCGCGGCTCCCGGCCGATAAATGCCAACTCCTAGAAAACTCGGGATTGGGCTGAACGGTGTACGCGAAGGCCCGGGCAAGTGTACCTCCAGCACGACGAATATCCTTGCAGTGGGGAAATCGCGATTCGGGCGAGTCGATCATAATTGAGGAATCGAGTACACATTCATACCGTAGTGTTTACATAGGTTTCCCGACCTGATGTTGCGTTGGATGTCGCGCCGCTCGGTGCGATTGATGATTCCGAGAGCTAAGCGTCAAGCGTAGCTCCTCATACACCAATCGGCTCAGTGACCGATTGGCATAACTCCGGATTCTTCACCCTTATCCTGATAATATCGTGACATTGATACCCATTTGTCAGTTTCTGATATATTTGTTTGTGCAAGGTGCACGTCCTTACTCGGGGTGAGGAAATTCAGTCACTCATGAAGTGCAGCCGAATCATGGCGTAGTGGTGATATCAATGCAGTTGTAGCTGGGCCACTGACCAAAGCCTGACCCTGTGGTTACAGCACTCATATCACGCTCACATCAAGGGTGTCGTGAGTGTCCAGACAACAACTTTGAGCTCGAGAGCAAACTTGAATTTGCTTGCACTGTCTACGTTCAGTATCAGCAGACTCTATGTTGCATTGCCATCCCGGTAGTACGCAACTTGATCAAAACCTGATTGGCTTTCAACTTTCTTCCTCCACGTTTATAGAATTACCGCTAAGGGCCGTTGTAGTGTCGTTTTGAACCACTCATGAGCTGGAGACTTGGGCCCGCTCCATGGTATATTTTCCTCTTGCTTTTTACACCGTACCCTGGCAGTGGCAGTCAAGGAGACTCGGAGCATCACAGGTTCAAGTTGTTGTCGTTCTGTCGCCTTCTCCAAGTTCCACTGTCGTCGGAACAACGCTTGGTAAGGCTGACCCTGAAACAGAACCATTCACAACGCAACTTTCTTGCCCGCCCTGGGTAGGGTTACTAGAATATGGAGTAGTGAGCTCGATGATGTCTGGGGATGTCTGGGTCACGTGGCGTGAATGTCTCAGCTCCATACAAACGGCGAGTGACTTCGACATGGTAACGCGTGAGTGTTGTACCTATAAGTTCACCATACTGGTAGTAGGAGAAAGTAGCCATATCTTCATAGCGTGAAATTTAAGGAAGGGAAGGAAACTAAACAAAACAAGGAGTCAAAGTACGAAAGGGTCAAAATCCGTCCGAGAATCAATATTAATCAATTGTCGAGAATGGTAGGATACTAGTAACAGTGGCTAGCCAGGACGTTCGAGATGATGGCATGCCAGTGTGGTACAGTAACTCCTGTTCTGGCTTCCGAGCAGGGACAATATCAATACGCTTATATGACAGATATATACAGTACTGCTGTTGAAGAACAGTTGCCCCGTCTCATCTAGGCAATTGGCATGTTGTCGAGAACGGAGGACGGGTTCCAGTCTGGATATAGACCATTGTCCGTCTGCCAGTGTGAGGACGCTCCCGTAGTTGCCCAAAGCTTGTGTAGCAAAGCAGCAGAGTCCTG
>Ga0137390_10002760_pt1 | contig 14120 bp, 13 predicted proteins | sample 15con2h24AmetaG_FD_104937 | JGI IMG/M metagenome (GOLD analysis project Ga0137390, IMG submission 104937) | Vadose zone soil microbial communities from Angelo Coast Range Reserve, California, USA - 15con2h2.4A metaG | ecosystem: Environmental > Terrestrial > Soil > Vadose zone > Saprolite... | reverse complement strand
GCGCATGGGATTACGGATATTCAGAGCGCGGCTGACGCGGCCGAGGCGCTGCGGCCGATCGCCGGTCACTTTGCGGCACAGCTTTTCGCCGTCGGTTTGTTGGGAGCTTCACTGCTAGCGGCAGGTGTAGTACCTCTGGCAACGGCATATTCCGTCAGCGAAGCTTTCGGATTCCGCAAGGGTGTGGGGCTGGACTTCCGTCGCGCGCCGGTCTTTTACGGGCTGTTTACTGCACTCGTCATCGTTGGCGCCGGAGTAGCGTTGTGGCCCGGAATTCCGCTGATCAGTCTGCTGGTCGGAATCCAGGTGCTCAATGGGATTTTGCTCCCGGTCGTCCTGGCATTCATGCTGCTGCTCGCGGGCGATCCGCGGCTGATGGGTAAGCTCCGCAACACCACATTGCAGTCGGTGCTCGGCTGGGGGACGCTCGGGCTCGTCGGCGCCGCGGTGCTGGTGCTCCTCTTCAGTCAGTTCCTGGCATAGGCCGTGCATTTTTCAGGGTGATGCTAAAGGTGGAGTCTGAGCTGCAATCCGCCGTCATTGACGATAAGCGCGAGCGCAATCCGTTCATCCGGTTCATCAAGATTCTCGGGCCTGGGCTGATCACCGGCGCATCGGACGACGATCCGTCCGGCATCGGCACGTACGCCGTCGCGGGCGCGTCGTTCGGCTACGGCATGTTGTGGACGGCGCTGCTTAGCTTTCCACTCATGGCCTCGGTGCAGTTCATCTGTGCCAAAGTGGGCATGGTCTCTGGCCAGGGGCTGGCCGGGGTGCTGCGGCAGCACTATCCGCGGTGGCTGCTGTACCCGGCGGTCATGGTATTGGTGATCGCGAACACGATCAACGTCGGCGCGGACATTGGCGCGATTGCGGCGGCGATCAACCTGTTGGTGCCCATTCCAATTCCGTGGATGATCGTGCCGATCGCGCTAGTTATTCTGGGCCTCGTGTTTTTTGGCTCGTACCGCCTGATCGCCAACGTGTTCAAGTGGTTGACGCTGGCGCTTCTGGCGTACATTGGGTCGGCGTTCTTTGCACGGCCGGACTGGGGCGAAGTGTTCCACGGCACGGTCGTGCCGACGTTCAGCGTTGATCCGAAGTTTCTGACGACCCTGGTCGCCATTCTCGGAACCACAATCTCGCCATACCTCTTTTTCTGGCAGTCGAACCAGGTGGTCGAAGAGGAAATCGCGATCGGCCGCAAGACGCTGTGGCAACGCCGTGGAGCCAGCGACGAGGAGTTGAAGTACGCCGCGGTGGACGTCAATACGGGCATGTTCCTGAGCAACGTCGTGATGTATTTCATCATCCTGGCGACGGCGGCCACGCTCTTCAGGTCCGGCCAGACAGATATCAGCTCGGCGGCTGACGCGGCCGAAGCACTGCGTCCGCTGGCGGGTGATGCGGCGACCGTTTTGCTCGCCGTTGGGCTGATTGGCGCGGGCTTTCTGGCGGTCCCGATTCTGAGCGGTTCGGCGGCCTACGGCGTGGCCGAAGCGTTTGGCTGGACACACGGCCTGGACCACCGGCCCGGTCACGCCAAGGAGTTCTACGGCGTGATCGCCGTCGCGACGTTGGTCGGCATGCTGATCAACTTCAGCGGCATCAACACCATTGATGCGCTGGTCTGGACGGCGGTCATCAACGGCTTCGTGGCACCGCCGCTGATGGTGCTGATCATGTTGATCTCGAACAATCGCGAGATCATGGGTGAGCGCACGAATGGCCTGGCGATCAACATCCTCGGCTGGATTGCCACCGCCGTAATGTTCGCCGCCGCGATCGCGCTGGTTTTCACCTGGGGCAAGGGGTAGTTCTGCCGACCGCCGCTGCGCGGCTCCTTGGCGAACGTTTCTTTGTTCAGTTTTCCTGAACATCGCCAAGGAGCGAAGCGGCCGAGCGCCGTGCAACGGGATATGTTCGCGGTCGTGTGGGCGACGGATACACTGGCGGCGCACGTGGCGGGGAAGATCTTCTTGCACGGAGGACGTATGGCAGCGTCGGAGTTGGATCGCGCAGCAGGCAGAGTTACCCGTCGTCAGTTCTTGCGCACAGGTGTCCTGGTTTCGGGCGGGGTCGTGTTGACCGTCGCATGTGGTCAGCCGGCGGTGGTCCCGGCGGCGCCGACCGCGCCCGCGGGTGCCCAGGCTCCGACGAGCGCGACGCCCGTAGCCAGCTCGAGGGCGCCCAAGAAGGGCGGCACCATGCGCGTGGGCTTCGGCGTGGACATCACCACACTCGACCCGCACCTCTCGGGTAGCAAGATCGATCGGCAGGTCTACCACAACCTGTACGATCCGCTGCTCATCCTGGACGAGAAACTCGGGATTCAGCCCAACCTGGCGGAGTCCTGGCAGACGCCCGATCCGAAAACGCTCATCCTCAAGCTCCGTTCAGGCGTGAAGTTCCACGACGGAACCGACTTCAACGCCGAAGCCGCGCGAATCAATTTCGACCGCATGGCCAACGAGCCGAAGTCGGTGCGCAAGGGCGAGGTGGCGAACGTCGCCTCGACGGAGGCCATCGATCCGCTCACGCTCAAGATCAACCTCAAGCAGCCCGATACTTCGTTGCTGGCAACCCTGACCGATCGAGCCGGCATGATGATCTCGCCGACTGCGATCACCAAGCTCGGCGCCGATCTCGGCCACGATGCCACCGGCGCGGGCACCGGACCCTTCCAGTTCGCCGAGTGGGTGCCAGACGATCACGTCCTGCTCAAGCGCAATGACGCCTACTGGAACAAGGAAGGTGGGCCATATCTGGATCAGATTCGCTACCGGCCGATTCCGGACGATACGGTCAAGCTGCAAAGCCTCCAGGCCGGCGAGATCGACGCGCTCGACTACCTCGCGCCGCGGACCGTCTCGCTCGCCAAAGCCGATAGCAATCTGGTTGTCATCGACGTCCCGTCGCTCGCCGCATTCTGGTACGTCCTCAATACCACCAAGCCGCCGTTCAACAACAAGGCAGTCCGCCAGGCCATGGCCTACGCCCTCGACACGGAGGCGTTGGTCAAGGGCGTGTACCTCGGTGTCGGCGTGCCCGCCAACGGGCCGATCTCGCCGTCGAGTTGGGCGTACGACGACGCGATCAAACCCATCGCGCGCGACCTGGCCAAGGCAAAGGCCCTCCTGGCTGAAGGCGGCCAGCCCAATGGCTTCTCGTTCTCGTTCGAAATCATCAACACACCGTTCGGTGTGCAAGAGGCCGAAGTGGTCAAGGCGCAGCTTGCCGAAGCCGGCATCACCGCCAACGTCGTGCCGGTCGACGGCGCCCGCCAACTCGCTGACGGCAACTCCAAGGCGCTGGAGATGACCACGTACAACTGGAGCGGTCGGCCGGACCCCGACGGCAATACATACCAGTTCTTCCACACCACGCCGGGTGTCTCATTGAACTGGGCCGGAGTCTCGAACCCGGAGCTGGACAAACTGCTGGAGCAAACCCGCACGGTCAGCGACCACATCGAGCGGAAGAAGCTCTACAGCCAGGCCATCCAGATTCTGCGCGACGAGATGCCCGCACTATTCGTCGTTCACCCGATCGAGCCGAAGGCGCTCAGTCCCAAACTGCAGGGCTACGTTCCAATTCCCGACGGCATGCTGCGCTTCAAGGACGTCTGGCTGAAATAGTCGATGGGCCGCCTCATCCTGCGTCGGCTGCTGGCAACGGTCCCCGTCCTCGTTCTCGTCACTCTCGGCGTTTTCCTGCTGATTCACCTCGTGCCCGGCGATCCGGTCGAGGCCATGCTGGGTGAATCGCAGGATGCGGTCGCCAAAGAAACACTCCGGCGCGAGCTGGGATTCGATCAGCCGCTGTACGTGCAATACGTGACCTGGATGGGCCATGTCATCCAGGGCGACCTGGGCCGCTCGGTGCGGACCCACCAGACGGTGCTCGACAACGTCAGCCACCGGATTCGACCGACATTGGAGCTGGCGGTGTTCGCCATGTTCATCTCATTGTGCGTAGCCATCCCGCTGGGAATTCTCACCGCGACGCACCGCAATTCGGCGATCGACAGTTTCGGCACCAGCTTCGCGCTCTTCGGCATCTGCATGCCCAATTTCGTGATCGCGTTGCTGTTGATCTTTGTCTTTGGCGTGACGCTGCGCTGGCTGCCGATCTCCAGCTTCACCGACCCCTTCGACGATCCGGTCGCCGGGGTGCGGTCGCTGACGCTGCCCGCCATCACCCTTGGCCTGGCGCTATCGGCAGTCATCACCCGCACGCTGCGCTCGAGCCTCCTCGACACGCTGTCCGACGACTATGTGCGGACCGCGCGGGCCAAAGGCCTGAGTGATTGGGCAGTCGTGCGCGGCCACGCGCTGAAGAACGCGCTTATTCCGGTGGTGACGGTGCTTGGCCTCCAGTTGGGAACTCTCATCGGCGGTGCGGTGATTACCGAATACATCTTCGCCCTGCCCGGTGTGGGCCGCCTGGTGGTGGACGCGGTGTTCGCGCGGGACTATCCGCTGGTCCAGGGCGTGGTGCTACTGATCACCGTTGGGTTCATCGCGAGCAACCTGCTCGTCGATATTGTGTATGGTTGGCTCGATCCGCGGATCCGCTACGCATGACCGGGCAGCGACGCTGGCTGTTCGTGCGCCGTGCATTGAGCGCGCGCTTTGCCCTGTTCGGCGCGATCGTCGTGATCGCGGTGTTGCTGATGGCGCTGTGCGCGCCGCTCATCTCGCCCTACGATCCGATCAAACAGGATCTCAGCATCGCGTTGGCCGCGCCGAGCCTGGTGCATCTGTTGGGGACCGACAACAACGGGCGAGATGTCCTGACCCGCGTCATCTGGGGTACGCGCATCTCGCTTATCGCGGGTTTAACGTCAGTGGCGATCGGCGTCATCGCTGGGTCCGTGCTCGGCCTGATGGCGGGCTACTGGGGCGGGCCGATCGACGACCTGCTGATGCGGTTGGTCGACGCAGTACTGTCGTTTCCGGCGTTGGTTCTGGCATTGGCGCTGGGGGCGGTGCTGGGCGCTGGCTTGAGTGGCGTGCTGGTCGCGCTCGGAGTGGTCTACACGCCGACCTTTGCCCGCTTGATGCGCGGCCAGGTGCTGACGATTCGCACGCGGGAGTACGTCCACGCGGCGCGTCTCCTCGGCGGTCGGGACTGGTGGATCCTGGCGCGACACGTCTTGCCGAACACGGCCACGCCGATCGTCGTGCAAGCGTCGCTGAGCATCGGCTTCGCCATCCTGGCCGAAGCGTCGCTGTCATTCCTCGGGCTCGGCGTACAACCACCCGACCCGGCGTGGGGCAGCATGATCAACGCGGGCCGCGGCTATCTGCAACAGGCGCCCTGGATGGTATTCGGACCGGGCGCCGCGCTATTCCTGACCGTGCTGGCGCTCAACTTCGTCGGCGATGGCATTCGCGATGCGCTCGACCCGCGCACGCGTTTTTAGCTGCCGGCGGAGTGCTCGTGGCTCGAGTGTGAGAGCTGCCAGCGCTGGTATTGCTCCATGCCGCCTTTGGCGAAGGCGCCCAGGACACCGATCACGGCCAGCGCAACGGAGACCAGGTTGGGGCCGATCAGGACTTCGCAGATGATGGCCGACACCAGGATCCAGGTGATGGTCTGCCACTCGGCGCGGTGCACGGCGAACCACAGTACCATAGGGCCGTTAGGGCAGTCCGTGCACTGGGTTGGAAACCGGGAGTGGCGCCCCGCCGGCGGGCTTGTACTCGGCGACCTTGTTCGAGTACTCGCCGTAGGCCAGCGCCTCTTTGTCCTGGGCGATAGCATCCGCACTCGCCTGGTCACGCTGGCGCTGATCTCGGCCGCGCCGCTGCTGATCCTGGCCGCGGTGAACGCGTCACAAGATCTGACCGCGGCCCGCCAGGACGCGCAGCTCGAGGCACTGCGTGTCGCGCAGCTACACGCGGACTTGATTGATGAGCACGTGCAGGCTGTTGATACCCTCTTGCGCTCGGTGGGCACGGCTCTTGTCAGCGGGCCACCGGAGAGCGCGGCAAATGCGGAACTCCTGCGCAGGGTACTTCAGGAGCTGCCGCCCACTTATACCGATTTGTTCGTAAGTCCGGCGACGGGGCCCAATTCGGGACTCATTTTTGGTGGGTCGGAAATCCTGGCCAAGGGAGTGGTGCTCGGCCGCCCGGTGGTCGGTCTCGACGGTCAGGTGCTGGCGGTGCTGAACGTGACCACGCGCTTGGACCGCCTGCCACGTCTCGAGACGCGCGACCTGCCGGCGGGATCGATGATCATGATCCTGGACGAGCGGGGCGTGGTGCTGGCGCACACGCCCGACTACGACGCCTGGGTGGGTCGTGACCTGAGCGGTCTGCCGTATGTCCAGGAGGCGCTACAACGGCGGCTGGGCAGCGGCGAAATGGTCAGCGCCGACGGGGTGACCCGATTGTCGGCCTTCATCACTCCGACGAGAGCGCCGTGGCTGGTGTACGTCGGACTGCCCAGCGAGATCGTGCTCGGCTCCTCGCGGGTGGCGCTGCTGCGCAATCTGTGGTTCGGCGTGCTGGCGTTGGGCGCGGCGGTCCTGGTCGCCTTCCTGCTGGCGGGGCGCATCACCGTCCCACTGCGGCGGCTGACGGCGGACGCGGCTGCGCTCGGCCGCGGCGATCTGACGCGGCGCGCCCAAACCGACGGGCGCGGCGAAACAGCGGTCCTAGCCGCCGTGTTCAACCAGATGGCCGAGGACGTGGAACGCCACGTCACGGGTCTCGCGGCGAGTCAGCAGCGCGAGCAGGAGGCCCGGCTGGCGGCTGAAGCGGCGACCAACCAGATCGCCATACGCGAAGGACGACTCCAGGACCTGGTCCGCCGCCTGCAGGTGGCCCAGGAAGAGGAGCGGCGGCGGGTCGCCTACGAGATCCACGATGGCCTGGCCCAGGTGGCAGCCAGCGCGCACCAGCACCTGCAGACGTTCGCCGACTATCACGCGCCTGAGTCGAAAACTGGACGCGAGGCGCTTGGCCGTACCGTCGAGCTTGTCCAGCGGACGGTGCGCGAGGCACGCCGGTTGATCGCGGGCTTGCGACCGACCGTGCTGGACGATTTTGGTCTGGCCACGGCCATCCGCCTGGAGATCGAAGCACTTCGCGGCGAGGGCTGGCAGGTCAGCTACGAGGAAGATCTGGGCGATCAACGGCTGGCCTCGCAAATCGAAACGGCACTCTTCCGGGTGGCGCAGGAGGCGCTGACCAACGTGCGCAAGCACGCCGGCCGAGCCCGCGTGGCGGTGTCGCTCGAGCAGCACGAAGGTGTGGTCCGCCTGGAAGTGCGTGATTGGGGGCGCGGATTTGGCGTGCTCGGGCCGCACGATCGTCCGCGCCCGGGCGAGCGCGTCGGGCTCCTGAGTATGCACGAGCGCGTCGCGCTGCTGGGCGGCCATTGCACCGTGAACAGCCAGCCCGGCGAAGGTACCCAGGTCATCGCCGAGGTGCCGTTGACACGCCTCGCCGCGACGGGGTGACAGAAAATGCAGCCTGACGCACCAGTATCGGAGCGCCGCGGGCGGATCATCATCGCCGACGACCATGAGCTGGCACGACTCGGGTTGCGGACCATGCTCGAGCCGGAGCCGGATCTCGAGGTGATCGGCGAAGCCGCCACCGGGCGCGAGGCAGTGGCCTTGTCGAGCCAGCTTCAACCGGACCTGGTGCTGATGGACATCCGCATGCCCGATCTGGATGGGCTGATGGCCACGCGCGCAATCAAAGAGGAGCTACCGCGCACCAGCATCCTGGTGGTGACGCTGTCCGAGGACCCGGACTACCTGCTCGAGGCGCTGCGCGTCGGTGCGGCCGGCTTCGTCCTCAAAGACGCCAGCCGGCGCGAGGTGGTCGCCGCGGTGCGGCAAGTACTGAATGGTGAGTCACCGCTGGACCCCAAGCTCGCTGCGCAGCTCATCCGCCGTCTCGCGGGTCAGACACCGGCCAAAGACGAGCCCGCCCGACACGGCGACAATCTCACCCAACGCGAGCTCGACGTTCTGCGCCTGGTGGCCGAGGGCAAGACGAACCACGACATCGCCCAGGCCCTGTTTGTGAGTGTCGGGACGGTCAAAGTCCACGTCCAACGGATCATCGACAAGCTGGGTGTTTCGGATCGGACCCAGGCCGCGGTACGCGCGGTCGAGCTGGGGTATTTGATCCCGCCGTCACGCTCGCGTGGTTGAGGTGGACGCGGCGCTGACGCGGCGGTAGACGGCCTGGCGCTCGTGGCCGGCGACATCTTCATACCAGCGCACGACCAGGCCGTCGTTGCACATGCGCTCCAGGACCGTGGCGAGGGTCTTCAGGTCGACGTTTTGATAGGCCAGCGGTGGGCGCTCGAGGATCGTTTTTGCGGGTAGGGCCTCGGTGTCCGAGAGCGCGGCCAGGATGTCTGGCTGCAGCTCGAAGGGCAGCCGCTGGCGGGCGAGCCACACCACGAAGCCGACGCCGAGGAGCACGAAGGCGATTGGCACATAGCGCAGCACAGCAAGTAAGGGATCGTCCATTGCCATGCCGGACATGTGCCGCTCCTACTCCATCGTAACGCGCAAACACATGGGGTCCAACTGGCCACATGGCATATGGCGCGATGGCCACCTGGCTATCTCAAGATCTGGCCACACAGCAGACGCAACCGTCCGCATGATCTCTGATCATGAGCCTAGCCACAGCTTTGTTGAGGGAGGTCGGAGATGTACCGCACCGCGGATGGCGAAGAGATCTTCATCGTCGACGGCCACGTGCACTTCTGGGACGGGAGCCCGGGCAACCAGAAGAACCGCTATGCGGAAGGCTGGGTCGAGTGCTTCTACAACTACCACAAGAACTTGAGTCCGGCTGAGTACGTCTGGCCTCTCGAGCAGTACCAGAAATATTCCGAGTCGCAGATGATGAAGGATCTCTTCGACGAGGGCTATGTCGACGTAGCGATCTTCCAGCCGACCTATTTGCGGGACTTCTTTACCAACGGCTGGAACACCACCGAGCAGGACGCGGTGATCAAGGCGAAGTATCCGGACAAGTTCATCCTGAACAGCGCCTGGGATCCACGCGATGAAGACGCTGGACTGGCCGAGTTCGAAGACAAGGTCAAGCGCTACAACATCAAGGGCGTCAAGCTGTACACGGCCGAGTGGAAGGGCGACTCGCGCGGCTACAAGCTGAGCGACCCGTGGGCGCGCAAATACTTCGACAAGTGCGTCGACCTGGGCGTGACCAACATCCACGTCCACAAGGGCCCAACCATCTGGCCGTTCAACAAAGACGCTTTTGACGTCGGCGACGTCGATGACGCGGCGACGATGTATCGCGACGCCGGGCTGAACTTCATCGTCGAGCACTGCGGTCTGCCGCGCGTCGAGGACTTCTGCTGGATCGCCGCCCAGGAGCCCAATGTCTACGGCGGCCTGGCTGTGGTCATGCCGTTCATCCACGCCAGCCCGCACTACTTCGCCGAAGTAATGGCCGAAATGCTGTGGTGGCTCGGGCCGGACCGGCTGCTCTTCTCGTCGGATTACGCGCTGTGGAGCCCGAAGTGGATCATCGACAAATTCATGGCCTTCGAGTTTCCCCAGGACATCCTGGACAAGCGGGCCGTGACTTTAACGCTCGAAGACAAGAAGAAGATCCTGGGGCTGAACGCGGCCAAGCTGTACGAGCTGGAAGTTCCGACCAAGGCCGGCTTCCAGGTCGCGGTGCCTGCATGATCCAGACGGCGTTCGTCGCCGTTTCGGAAGAGGCCGTGCTGGCCGCACTAGGCACGGTCACTGATCCTGAGCTCGACGAATCGCTCGTCGAGCTCGGGTTTCTGGACAGCGTCCGCATCGAGGACGACGGCTGCGTCGAGGTCGTGCTGCGGCTGCCGACGTTCTGGTGCGCGCCCAACTTTGCCTACCTGATGGCCCTGGACGCACGCGCCGTGACCCTCAAAGTGCCGGGCGTTCATCAGGTGCGGGTGGTCCTCAAAGACCACATGTATTCGGACGAGATCAGCACCGGCATCTCCGCCGGTCAGCGGTTTGACGAGGTCTTCCCCGGCCAGGCCGACGGCGAAGACGTCGGCGAGCTACGGGCGCTGTTCCACGGCAAAGCCTTCGGCATGCGTCAGGAACAGCTCGCGCGCTTTCTGCTCGAGGCTGGGTTGACCGCCGATGAGGTGGTCGGCTTGCGTCTCGAGGATGTCCTGGACACCAGCAATGCGTCCGGGCTGCGGCTCCAGGTCGCTGGCCAGGCGCGGCTGTTGCGCGGCGGTGCGCCGCTCGCCAGGACGTACCTCGAGCGGCGGCGACGGGTCGGCCTGGACGAGCACGGCAGCGCTCGACTGATCACCAATCCCGACGGTCAGGCCATTGCAGCCAATGAGCTGTCGGAGTACCTGCAGTGTGGCCGTCGGCAGCGCATCAGCATGACCTTCAACGCGGTGATGTGCAAGGGGTTGCTCGAGACCCGCTATGACGTGCACGGGGGACGATAGAGACACATGAAGGCAGTCCGCCTGTTCGAATTCGATCAACCGCCCCGACTGGTCGAGGTTCCGGAACCCAAGATCAGCGGTCCGCTCGACGTCATCGTGCGTATTGCTGGGGCCGGGGTGTGTCGCACCGACCTGCATCTCGTGGAGGGCGTCTTCAAGGACGGCATGGCCGACAAGATGCCGTTTACGCTCGGCCACGAGAACGCTGGCTGGATTGAAGAGGTCGGCGCAGGTGTGCCGCATCTGGCCAAAGGCGATCCGGTCATCCTGCACCCCCAGCCGAGCTGCGGCCTGTGCCGCAATTGCCGTCTCGGCAACGACATGCACTGCACCGGTCCGAGCTTCTTCCCGGGTTTCGACGGCACCGACGGCGGCTACGCCGACTATCTGCGTACGAGTGCCCGCGCCGTCATCAAGCTGGCGCCGGGGACCGATCCAGCCTCACTCGCGCCGTTCGCGGACGCGGGGATCACCGCCTATCACGCGGTGAAAAAGCTCCTGCCGATCATTCACCCGGGCACGACCGTCGTCGTGCTTGGCGTCGGTGGGCTGGGTCACTTCGGCATTCAGATTTTGAAAGCGCTCAGCCCCGCCCGGGTGGTGGCGCTGGACACCCGACCCGAGCGACTCGACTTTGCCCGCCGTCTGGGCGCGGACGAAGCTTTCCAATCGACTCTGGACGGTGGCGTCAACGCGGTGCGCGAGGTCACCGACGGGCAGGGCGCCGACATCATCTTCGATTTCGTCGGCGAGCACGGTACGCCGGACACCTCGCTCAAGATGCTCCATCGCGGCGGCACGTACTCGCAGATCGGCTACGGCGGAAGCCTGTCGATCAAGACGGTCGACTTGTTGCTGGGCGAGTACACCATCGTCGGCAACATCGTCGGCTCCTACAACGACCTGGCCGAGCTGATGGAGCTCAACCGCCAGGGCAAAGTGCAGATCACCGCGCAGCAGTTCCGACTCGAAGATGCCGCCGACGTTCTGCACGAGCTCGACGCCGGCCGCGTTGAGGGGCGGGCCGTACTGCTGCCCGCGGGCGTGCGGCAAGGCAGTGCTCCGCGCGCCACTGTCGGCGCGTCGGCCCGATAGCCAGGGCAACAAACCGGGATTAGACGTAGCGAAAGGAGAAGCACAGGATGGCAACGACATCGGTCGCGGTACAACGGGCCGCTTCAGGGCGCAAATATGGCGCCATAGATTGGTGGGGAGGCTGGCGCACCTGCATCCTGGCCTGCCTTGGCTTTTCCGCCCTGTTCATTGCGCTCGGGCTGTACATGCACGCGTTCGCCTGGTCGGCGGGGATCGATGCGTCGAGTCCCGAGTTCGCGCTGTACTGGCGCAGTCTGCTGATCGTCGAGCTCGTCGGGGTGGGCGTTGGGACCATCGGTTGGTGGGCCTGGCTGGTACGCAGCGGCCGCACCATCGCTCAGGCGATCACGCATGAGGAAGAAGTCCGGCGGATCGTGGTCTTCTGGGGCCTGATCGGGGCGACCAGCGTGGTCCTGTACTTCATGGCTAGCTTCTTCCCCAACGCAGACGGCGCCTGGCACCAGACCGCGGTACGCGACACGGCCTTCACGCCGCCGCACATCATCATGTTCTATTGCGCGTTCCCGCTGGGCATCACCATGACCATCGGCACGTACCTGTATGGGCGAACGCGCCTGCCGAAGGTGTACGGAGCTTCTTTCGGGTTCCCCTGGTCGTTCTTCTTCCTGATCGCCGCGAGCGTCACCGAGATGATGCAAGTGGCCATGAACGAGTGGGGCCACAGCCTGTGGATTACCGAAGAGTTCTTCGCCGCACCATTCCACTGGCCGTTCGTCGCCTACGGCTGGCTGGCCTCGGGCATCTTCGCACTATGGGCGGAGAGTGCGCTGCGGCTGCTCGGCATAGAGAAAGAAGCCGAGGACGAAGCGAAAGGGGCGCCGGCCGTCCAAACCGCCGCGTAAGTAAGCCATTAGCAGTTAGCGATTAGCTAATAGCTAGCGTTGCCACGCCTAAAAACTAGGCGGAAAAGGGGATTTTCAATGGCAGCAACTGCCCAGGCAATCTCCGCGGCCGAGGCCGAGCGCCAGGAGCTGCGGGGACTCCTGCACAAACAGTACAGGTGGCTCGACTACAAATTCGACATCGTCTTCTGGATCACCGCGGCATTCGTCGTTGGCGCCGCGGCGGACATAACCAAGCTGCTGTTCGCCGGCGACTGGGACTTCTGGACCGACTGGAAGGACCGCCAGTGGTGGCCGATCATCTCGCCCTTTGCGTTCATCATCATCCCGTCGGCGCTCCAGTACATCCAGTGGCTCGCTTGGCGGTTCCCGACCGGCGCCACCTACACAGCTGTGGCAATGTTCCTGTGCTCGTGGGTCGGGCGCGCGTTCCAGTGGCAGGGCTTCGTATCCTACCCGCTGGCGTTCGTCTGGCCGGCGACGATCATTCCCGCCGGCATCTTCCTGGATTGGGTGCTGCTCAAGACCAAGAGCTTTGTGCTGACCTCGATACTGGGCGGCATGGTCTGGACGCTCGTTTTCTGGACGAGCAACTACATGACTCTGGCGCCCTACTTAGTACCGACACAGTTCATGGGCCACATCCTGACTGTGGCGGACGTCCAGGGCATCCAGTACCTGCGCAGCCAGACGCCGGAATATCTGCGCCTGGTCGAGAACGGCACGCTGCGTAGCTTCCTCGAGGAGACGCAGTACGTGTCGTTGGTCTTCGGTGCGACGCTGACCGTCGCCGGCTACTGGATCGGCCAGGCCATTGCGCGCTGGCTGGCGATCTGGCCGATCGGCCGCTTCATGAAGCAGTTCTGAGATTGGGAGGGTTTTCTAATGAGACAACATCTACTGATCTCGATGCTGTTTGCCATGGCCGGTTTGCTCGGCACGGCGATGGTCGCCTCGGCTCATGGCGAGAACGCGCAGGAAGGCTTCCTGCGCATGGAGACGGTGGCGTTCTCCAACGTCGCCTTTACTAAGGACACGATCAAGCAGGGTGAGGACGTCACCATCACCGGCAAAGCGACGTTGCTCGACACGTGGCCCAAGACGCTGGGCGAGCCATCGACGGGCTTCGTCAACGTGACGGCGCCAGGTCCGGTGCTGTTGATGAAGGACCGCCTCGTCAACGGCATGTCCGCACCGGACGCGATCTTTGTCAAGAAGGGCAACACCTACGAGTTCAAGCTAACGCTGACCGGCCGCGAGCCAGGGCGCTGGCACGTGCATCCGACCTTCGCCGTAGAAGGCGCCGGCACCCTGATCGGGCCCGGTCAGTGGGTCACCGTTCAGGACACGGGCGGCTTCACCAATAACCTGACGCTGCTCAACGGGCAATCGGTCAACCTCGAGACGTATGGCGTGGGTCAGATGTCCATCTTCCAATGGCTGGGCTTCGGCCTGGGCATGGCCTGGATGCTGTACTGGACCGTCCCTGCGATTGGCGGAGCCAACCATCGCACAGTCTCGAAGCTACCGGTGACCCTGCGCGTTCCGCTCAACACCGATGGGCAGGACATCGGGCTGATCACCAAGCGCGACCACCGCGTCTCGAACATCTTGCTCCTGGGCACCGTGGCGCTGCTGGTGGTCGGCTGGGTGTATCAGTCGGTGTCGTTCCCGATCAAGATCCCGCAGCAG
>Ga0137390_10002739_pt1 | contig 14161 bp, 10 predicted proteins | sample 15con2h24AmetaG_FD_104937 | JGI IMG/M metagenome (GOLD analysis project Ga0137390, IMG submission 104937) | Vadose zone soil microbial communities from Angelo Coast Range Reserve, California, USA - 15con2h2.4A metaG | ecosystem: Environmental > Terrestrial > Soil > Vadose zone > Saprolite... | reverse complement strand
CGGCTCACCAAGCTGGCCCGCGATCCCACGGCGCCGATGATGGTGCTGGTCACCCACCACGTCGAAGAGGTGCCCGACGGCTTCACCCACGCGATGCTGCTGCGCCGGGGCTCGGTGCTCGCGGCCGGGCCCATCGAGGAGGTCTTCACCGCGCGGAACCTGTCCCGGTGCTTCGGCGTCCAGCTGGAGGTCGAGCGCCGGCAGTCACGCTGGACCGCCCGCGCACGCTGAGTGGCCGTCCGCTGGCTGAACTCGCTCGCAATCTGTAACGTAGCAGGCAAGCCCGGAAACCCCGGAAACCTCCCGAGACCCGCGCACCGGGCGCAGGAGTGAAGCAGCCATGAGCTCTCTAGTCGCGACCATCCTGCTCGTCGTCTTCGTCATTCTTGTGGTTGTGGTGGTCGTGAGGTCGGTCCGCATCGTGCCCCAGGCCACGGCGGGAGTCGTCGAGCGGTTCGGCCGGTATCACCGGACCCTGCACGCGGGCCTGAACATGGTGACGCCGTTCGTCGACCGGCTGCGCCCGCTCATCGACCTGCGCGAGCAGGTGGTCAGCTTCCCGCCCCAGCCGGTGATCACCAAGGACAACCTGGTCGTCAGCATCGACACCGTCATCTACTTCCAGGTGACCGAAGCCAGGGCGGCGACCTACGAGGTCGCCAACTACATCACCGCCGTCGAGCAACTGACCGTGACCACGCTGCGGAACGTGGTGGGCGGCATGGACCTGGAGACCGCGCTCACCTCACGGGACCAGATCAACAGCGAGCTGCGGAAGGAACTTGACGAGGCGACGGGCAAATGGGGGATACGGGTCGGCCGGGTCGAGCTCAAGGCCATCGAGCCGCCAGGCTCCATCCAGGACTCCATGGAGAAGCAGATGCGCGCCGACCGGGACAAGCGCGCGGCCATCTTGTCGGCCGAGGGATCCAAGCAGTCCGCCATCCTGACCGCGGAGGGCGAGCGCCAGGCGGCGGTGCTCAGGGCCCGCGGCGAGGCCGAGGCGGCCGTGCTCAGGGCCGAGGCGGAGGCCAAGGCGCAGGCGGCGCGGGCCCTGGGGCAGGCCGAGGCGATCACCACGGTGTTCAAGGCCATCCACGAAGGCAACCCGGACCAGCGGCTGCTGGCCTACCAGTACATGCAGATGCTGCCGCAGATCGCGCAGGGCGACGCGAACAAGGTCTGGATCGTGCCGAGCGAGATCGGGAAGGCGCTGGAAGGGATCGGCGGTTTCTTCGGTGCCGCCGCGAGCAGGTCCGCCGACCGGCCAGCATCGGCGGCATCGGGGCCGTCGGGGCACTCAGGGTCTGGGCCTGAGCTCGACGCGGCCGTCGGTCGTCACGCGGGCCTCGAAGGATGGCTGACGGGCGGTAGCGGGCCCGTGCACGACGGTGCCGTCGGCGACCACGAAGGTGGATCCGTGCCAGGGGCAGGCAACGCAGGCAGCGCCCCGCTCAACGACGATCCGGCCCTGATGCAGGGGCCCACCGAGATGCGAGCACCGGTCTGAGAGCACGCTGACCTCGGGTCCTTGCCGGTACACCAGCAGGGACAGGTAGCCGAGCTGGCGCCGGACCGGGCGCCGGTCGGGCAAGTCGGTCAGCGCGCACAGGTCGTGCCAGCCGAGTCCGGACAGGTGGCTGACTTGCTCGGCGTGGCTGGTGCCCGCACCGAGCCGGAGCGCGAGGTGCCCGCCCAGGTAGGAGCCGAGGGTGGCCACGGCGAGCCCGGACGCGGACAGCGCCCGGCCATAGCCCGTCCGGCCCCCGGCCCGGGCGGCCAGCGAGCCGAGGAACAGCGTGGCCGCGCTGGCCTGGCAGGCCGCGTGCACGAGGCCGACCCGCTGCTGGTCCCGGTGCAGCGCCGACCAGTCGGCCAGGCCGGTGGCCGCCGCGGGCGCGGTGCCCGCTATCCCGGCCGCGATGAGCACGTCGGCCGCGCGCTCGGTGCCGCGGAACAGGTCGAGCAGGACCGCCGAGGTCCAGCAGCCAAGCGGCAGCCGGACCAGCGTGGGATGCACGGGCTGGCCGAAGGGGACGCCGTGCAGGGCGTCGGTACGCGAGCCGGCCGGCAGCGCCCGCACGACGGTGTCGGACAGCCCGTGGACCACGGGGTCGAGGGCGTGCGCACGCTCGATGCGCTCGGCGAGGGCCGCCGGCCCGGACAGCAGGGAGGCCTTACGGGCCTTACGCGCGCGCCGGGCCGTGGGGAGGAGGGATTGCCGCACGTGTAGTGCGTACCCGCCACTTGCGCCGCCTACCCGCGGCAAGGGGCCCGCCGATCAGGATCGTGGCGTCACTCTCCGTTCTCTTTTGGTCCGAACGGCCCGGTATCACTCCCGGCCGCTGCGTGCCTCGGCCGCTTCGCCGCGCAGCCGGGCCAGCTGGCCGCGCACGATGTCCTCAAGCCGCTGCTGGAAGTCCAGCAGCAGCCGCAGCTCATCGTCGGAGTAGCTGGCCGCGGCGGCGCGCCACGCCTTGACCAGCGGCCCGAAGGTGGGGGCGATCTCTCGCAGCCCGGGCCCGGCGTTCAGGTTGACGATCACCCGCCGCCGGTCGTGCGGGTCGCGTTCCCGCCGGACGAAGCCGCCCTCCTCGAGCCGGTCGAGTACCCCGGTGATCGACGCGGTGGTCAGTCCGGTCTGCTTGGCCAGGTCTCCCGCCGTCATGGGGCCGGTCAGGGCCACGATGTTCAGGCAGTTCAGGTCGGTGACGTTGATGCCGATGCGTTCGGCCGACATCTGGCCGAGTAGCTGCATGATCGAGCCGGCCCGGCGCATGGCCAGCAGGAATTCGCCCTCGAGCCGCCGTCGTTCGGCGCTCGCGCCTGGCGTGGGCTCGCCCTGTTCTGGCATGTCCGGCCTCCCGTCACCCCGCATCGTTAGGAATCCAAGTATTTAGGAATACTAGACAATAACTTTCCAAGATGATAGCTTCCCTAAGTGTAGATCCGGCGGAAGGTGATCCTATGAGTTCCGATGCAGAAATCCTGGTGCTGGCCGGGGTGCGCGAACAGGACGCGGGTTCGGCCTCCGGCGTGCTGAACACCGGCTTCCAGCTCGGAAATTCGGTCGGGATCGCGCTGATGGGCGTGATCTTCATCGACCGGCTCACCATCAGGCCCGGCGAATCCGTGCCCGGGATCTTCGCCGCCGCGGTCACCCACGCGCTCTGGTACCAGGCGGGCGCGTTCCTCCTGGCCTTCCTGCTCATGCTCGCACTGCCGGCCCGACGCGGTCACAACGCCGGGGCGGCCGCCGTCTGAGAGTACGGCGGGCGGACCATCCATCACCGATACGAGGGGATCATCACCATGACAAGGACCACGCAGAAACTGCCGGGCACCGACGCCGCCCGGCACGGCACCGGCGACGCCGACCTGACCATCATGTTCGCGGCGCACAGCGCGTTCCGCCGCGACCTGGCCAGGCTGGTCCGCGCGGCCGCCGTGGCCGACCGGGCTGACCCGGCGAAACGCCAGTCGGTCGCGGCGGGCTGGGAACTGTTCAAGCGCGAGCTGCACATGCACCACACCGCCGAGGACGAGCTCATCTGGCCGGTGCTGCGGCCGCGGGGCGGAGATGTTCGCCTGGATCCTGGACGGCACCGACCACGAGCAGGCCGCCGCCACCCTGGGCCAGCTCCCGCCGCCGCTGCGCCTGCTCTACCGGGCCGTCTGGAAGCCCCGCTTCGAGAAGACCCCGCGCTGGTAACCCCACTGCGTACCGTCACGCCCGGCGCAACCAGCCAGCGCCCCGCCGCAATCAGCCCGTGCCGGCACGGTGGAACATTGAGCCGGTAATAGCCGGCCCGATGGACCATCGTGCCGACTTGCCACAGGCGCCAGGCTGGCACGGGCGTGTTGAGCGGGGCTGGTGGGGCTGGTGAGTCGGGATGCGGGCGGAGGACTGGCCTGGGCGCGGGCGGCTGGCCCGGGAGGCGGGCGGTTAGGCTTCGGCGGCGCTGATGGCGGCGTCGACTTCGGCCTGGCGGGCGGCGAACTCGGCCGCGTGCTCGCTCTCGATACGCTCGGCGATGTCCTCGTCGTCGCGCATCAGCGCTTCCAGGTCGCTGTCGGCGGCGTCAAGCACGCCGAGGTCGGTGTAGGCGCGCTGGACCTTCTCGCCCCACAGCCCGATGTCCTTCACGCACGGGACGATCCGGCTGAACAGCAGCGCGCGGAAGGCCTGCTGCATGGGCGAGTGCTCGGTGAACTCCAGGCACTCCTCGACGTTGAAGCCCATCCGTTCCCAGACCTCCTGGGCGCGGAACCGGTTCCGCATCAAGTAGCAGCCCTCGACCACGAACTCTTCGCGGTCGGCGCGTTCGGCGGTGGTCAGCTGCGCGTAGTAGTCACGCAGCGCCAGCCGCCCGAACGCGACGTGCCTGGCCTCGTCCTGCATGACGTACGCGAGGACCTGTTTCACCAGGGCATTGCCGGTGATGTCACGGTGCACCCCGAACGCCGCCAGCGCCAGCCCCTCGATCAGCACCTGCATGCCGAGGTAGGGCATGTCCCAGCGGGAGTCGCTGAGCGCGTCCGCGAGCAGCTTGGCCAGGTCCTGGTTGATCGGGTAGTACGTGCCGATCTTGTCACGGATGAACCGCTGGTACAGCTCCACGTGCCGGGCCTCGTCCATGGCCTGGGTGGCGGCGTAGAACTTGGAGTCCATGTCGGGCACCGACTCCACGATCCGCGCGGCTACGGTGAGCGCACCCTGCTCGCCGTGCAGGAACTGGCTGAACAGCCACGCTCCCATGTGCTGGCCGAGCTCATCGCGTTCGGCCTGCGACAGCACCTCCCACTGCCGCGATCCGTAGATCGGGCTGAGCTCCTCGGAGGTCGCCATCACGTTCGCGGGGTCGACCGGGAGGTCCCACTCGATCCGCTTGGTGGCGTCCCACTGCTTGTCCTTGCCCCGCTGGTACAGGTCGAGCAGCCGCTGCCGCCCCTCGTCGTACTCCCAGGAGAACCGCGCGGCCCCGGTCGAGGGCACGTCCCAGGTGCCCTTGTCCACCGGCGTCGTGTACAGGTCATAGGTGCTCACGGCGGCCTCCTCGGCGGCGCGGGACGGCGGCATGCCTTCTTCCTTACTACCCAGTAACTACGCCGCGCGCAATGCCCGGACGGGAAAATCTACCGAGCGGTAATGGCTTGAACCGGTAGCCCATGCCGGACTCGGTGAGCAGGTACCTCGGCTGGGAGGGTTCGGGTTCGAGCTTGCGGCGCAGCTGGGCCAGGTAGACCCGCAGGTAGTTGCTCTCCGTCTCGTAAGAGGGTCCCCAGACCTCCCGCAGCAGCTGCCGCTGGGTGACCAGGCGGCCGCTGTTGCGGACCAGGATCTCGAGCAACTGCCATTCGGTGGGCGTCAGCCGGACGCCACTGCCGTCGGCCCTGGTGACCTGCTTCGCCGCCAGGTCCACGGTGAAGTCCGCCGTCGCGACCACCGGCTCGTCCGGCGCGGGCGACGCGCGGCGGACGGCGGCACGCAGGCGGGCGAGCAGCTCGTCCATGCCGAACGGCTTGGTGACATAGTCGTCGGCGCCCGCGTCGAGCGCGGCCACCTTCTGGCTCTCCTGCCCCCACGCGGACAGCACGATGATCGGGATGGACGTCCAGCCGCGGACGCCGTGAATCACCTCGGTGCCGTCCATGTCAGGCAGTCCGAGGTCCAGGATGATGACGTCGGGTCGGTCCCGGGCCACGGCGGCGAGCCCGGTGGTGCCGTCGACGGCGGTGCTGACGTCATATTCGCGGGCGCTGAGGTTGATCCGCAGCGCCCGCAGGATGGAGGGCTCGTCGTCAACGACGAGCACACGGGTCATGACCCCGCGCCGAGTGCGGACTTGTCCCCGCTCGCCACCGGGAGCGTGATCTGGACCGTGAGCCCGCCGCCGGGCGTGTCCTGGGCTATGATCCGCCCGCCCATAGCCTCGGCGAAGCCCTTGGCCACCGCGAGGCCGAGCCCCACGCCCGGGTAGCGATCACCGACGCGGGTGAACGGCTCGAAAATTCGCTCCTTCTGCTCGTCGGGCACGCCCTGGCCGTGATCGACCACTTCGAGCAGCACCGTGTCCTCGAGCAGCTGGGCGTGCAGCTCGGGTGGCCGGGTGGCCGGGGAGTGCCGCAGCGCGTTCGAGAACAGGTTGGCCAGGATCCGCTCGAGCAGGCCGGGATCGGCGAGCACCAGCGGGAAACCGTCGGGTACCGCCATCTCAAGCCGCAGGCAGTCGTCGAGCCCGAGCAGGGCCGCCGGGGCCACCTCGTCGATCGCGGTCGGGCGTAGGAACGGCTGGAGCGATCCCGTGTGCAAGCGGCTCATGTCCAGCAGGTTGCCGATGAGGGCGTCGAGCCGGTCCGCGTTCTGCTCGATCGTCGCGAGCAGGTCGGCCTGGTCGGCCTCGGACCACTCCACGTCCGTCTGCCGCAGGCTGCTGACGCTGGCCTTGATCGAGGCGAGCGGCGTGCGCAGGTCATGGCTGACGGCCGCGAGCAGCGCGGTCCGCATCCGGTTGCCCTCGGCCAGCGCCTCGGCCTGGGCGGCCTGGGTGCGGAGCCGTTCCCGGTCGAGCGCGGCCGCGGCCTGGGCGGCGTAACCAGCCAGCAGGGCGGGCGTGGCCGAGTCGGCCTGCCCGGTGACCAGCAGGGTCAGATCGCTGCGGATGTCGATGCGCGAGGCCGCCGGCAGGCTGCCATCGACGCCGCTCGAGGCGGCCCGCACCCAGCGGCCGCCCGCCCGTTCCTGCAGTTCGGCCTGGCCGCCGTGGGTCCGGGTGAGGTGATCGAGAACGGCTGCGGGCGAGTCGGCGCCGCCCAGGACGGTCTGCGCCAGCTCGAGCAGCGAGGCCGCCTCCTCCCTGGCCCGCGCGGCCTGGACGGCGCGCCGGGCGGCGAGGTGGACCACGCTGCTGACGGCGACCGCGACCGTCACGAAAAGCAGCAGCGCCAGCAGGTTCTTGGGCTCCTGGATGGTGAACGTGTGCAGCGGCTCGGTGAAATACCAGTTGAGCAGGAGGCTGGCCGCCACGGCGGCGAGCACGGCAGGCCAGAAGCCGCCGAGGACCGTGATCGTCACCACCGCGACGAGGTAGATGAGGAGGTCGTCGGCGAGGTTCAGGTGCTGCCGCCAGGCGGCGAGCACCGCGGTAAGCAGCGGAAGCACGGCGGCGGCGAGGACTACGCCCGCGAGGCGCCGGCGGGCGTCGATCGCGCCGGCTTGGTTCGCCGTCCCGGGCGGGTTCGCCGCCCCGCCGCCAAGCTCGGCATCCGGCGCCGCCTGGCCGTGCGGAGTCCCCTTGGGGGTGGGGCGGCCGGCTCGCATGCCCGTATACGTACCCATGCTTACCAGTGTGAGTCGCCGGCAGTACCACCGGAACACCAGGCCAAGACCGGCGGCGGCCAGCGCGCTCGCGCCGATGACGATGGCCGCGTGGGCGGCGGCCGGTCCCGTCGGCCGCAACTGCGCGTAGGGCGGCCGGGAGAACCCCACGGCGGTGAGCCAGCCGATGCCGGCCAGCAGGACGGAGGCGACCGGCTCGGCGGCGAACGACATGGCCCCGGCGACCGCCGCGCAGGCGATCAGCACCCCGGTCGCGGGCAGGCGGCCGTGCAGTGCGGCGGCCACGGTGCCCACGGCCAGGAACATGGCGAAGCCGACCGGCAGCGCGTAGGGCGCCGGTATCGCGCGCTGGACTGAGCCGTGAGTCATCTCTTGCTATTTCAGCCGCGGTACCAGGCAATATCAGCCGTCTTGACGGAACCTTAACGCCCAGCTCAGAAAGCTTGACGGCCCGCATACGGCGGCGTGCTGGCGGCGCGAATAGCGTCGGATGACGTGATCAGCAACCGAGTGCCCGGGACGGAGCTAGAAGTCTAGTGGCTGTGCGTAGGGCGGCTGGCCTGTTCGGCAGTGGCCAGGGCAACGAGCTCCCGGAAACCTACTGGTACTCCGTCAAGCGCCGCCTGCTCGGCCCGCCGCTGGTCAACGAGCAGCTCCGCACCGAGCGGCTGTCCAAGCCGCTCGCGCTCGGAGTGCTGTCCTGCGATGGAATCTCATCAGCCAACTACGGCTCGGAGCTGATACTGCACGAGCTGCTGCCGTTCTTCGGCTTGACCGCGTTCGCGATCCTGCTGCCGATGACAGGGGTGATCCTGCTCGGCATCGCGCTGGTTGTGCTCTCGTACCGCGAGGTGGTGACCGTCTACACCCGGGCGGGTGGCTCGTACGTGGTCGCACGGGAAAACTTCGGACCCCGGGTCGCTCAGGTGGCCGCGGTAGCGCTGATGGTCGACTACATCGTGACCGTGGCCGTGCAGACCGCGGCAGGCAGCCAGGCGGTTCTTTCTACCTTTCCCGCCCTCGGGCACGCTCTTGGCGACACGACCACCCTGCTGATCATCGCGGTCGCCGCGACCCTAATCATGTGCTATGTCAACCTGCGCGGTGTCCGGGAGAACGGCAGGACGTTCGCGCTGCCGACCTACCTGTTCTCGGGAGCGGTCGCCTTGATGATCGTGGTCGGCCTGGCCCGGGAGGTGTTCGGCGGCGGGCTGCCGCACGTGACCTGGGGATCCGGGATCATCGCTCCGCAGCACCACCCGAGCGGGATTCTCACCTTCGGCGCTATCTACGTCCTCGCGCGCGCGTTCGCGAACGGCGGTTCCTCGCTGACCGGGATCGAGGCGGTCTCCAACGCGGTCAGCGCGCTCCGTCCGCCGGAAGGCCGCAACGCCCGGCAGCTGCTGGTGATCCAGGGCTGCATCGTGGCGTCGCTGATCGCGGGCATCTCCTGGCTGGCGCACATCACCTATGCGATTCCGTACACAAATGGTGTTCCGACGGTGCTGTCACAGGAAGCGAAGCTGATCTTCGGCCACACCGTCCTCGGCAATATCCTGTTCTACGTCTTGCAGGTCGGCGCGGCTGCCATTCTGTTCACCGGCGGCAACACCAGTTTCAGCGGGTTCCCGTTCCTGGCCAGCTTCGTCGCCGAGGATTCGTTCTTGCCCCGCTGGCTAAGCAAGCGGGGTCATCGGCTGGTGTTCTCCAACGGCATCGTGGTGCTCACCGTGCTGGCGCTGGCCTTGCTGCTCGCCGTGGGCGCCAATACCAACAACCTGGTTCCGTTTTACGCGATCGGCGTGTTCACCGGCTTTTCCATGGCCGGCTTCGGCATGGTGCGCTACCACCTTCGGCAGCGGGAGCAGGGCTGGCGCCGCAGGCTGGTTATCAACCTCACCGGCGGGATCTATACCGCGCTGGTTGTGGTGATCTTCGCGATCGTGAAGTTCACCGAGGGCGCCTGGCTGGTGCTTGTCGTCTTCCCGATCGGGGTGTTCGCGTTCATCCGGCTGAACCGGGAGTACCGCACCGAGGCGCAGGTCCTCGAGAACATCGGGGAGCGCCGCGCGTCAGGCGTGGCCCCGAGCCAGATGAACTACCCCCGGCGGGTGGTCATCGTGTTCGTGGACGACTTCGACCTGTCCACCATCGCCGCGCTGCGATACGCGAAGAGCCTGCGGCCCACGGCGGTGCGTGCCGTGCACTTCGTCATCGACAGCGAGCAGGCGGAGCGGCTGCGTGCCGCCTGGCTGCCCGATCGCAGCGTGTCGCTCGAGTTCATCGACTGTCCCGACCGCAGGCTGACCCGGTGCGCCGCCGAACTCGTCAGCCGCGAGGCGGAACATCCGGGCACGCAGGTGACCGCGATTTTGCCCAGGCGCAGCTTCTCGCCGCTGCTCGGCAGGTTCCTGCATGACCGCACGGCGGACAAGATCGCCGGCGTGGTGAGCCGGGTGCCCAACGCCGCGGCTACCATCATCCCGTTCGACGTGCAGAACCGGGTGCGCGTCCTGCAGGAACGCCAGGCCGAGAGCGAAGGGATAGCGCCGGCCGCCCTGACGCCGGTGCCCGGCCCGCACGCCGACGGCATGGCGGCCGGATATCGCGACCTCCAGGCGGAGGTCGCGGCCGCCGCGCCAGCCGAGGAGAAACCCGAGCCGCTGCCCGGGGCCGGCGGGTACGACCGGCCCGTACCGCCACCGGGTGTCACCCCGATCGGCTCGATTCACCAGCCCGGCCGGGTCACCGTCGAGGGCCGCGTGCGTGTCGTCGAGATCCGTGCGGTGGAGCGGAACTCCGTGCTCGCCTGCGAGATCTCCGATTCCACCGGAGACCTCACCGCGTTGTTCTACGGCCGCTCCCACATTCCCGGCCTGATGTGCGGCTCCAGGGTCCGGCTCAAGGGCTCCGTCGGCATCAAGGACGGCGCCCCGGTCATGGTAAACCCCGCGTACGAGCTCATCGTCCCCTACACGACCAGCAAGCCCGACGGGGACGGCAAGTAAACCGGCCCGGTTACCGGCCTGTCTAAACGGCCGGGAAGAGCAGCTCGTAGGCGGGATTGATCATCACCGGGTGGCCGTCCTTGATGCCGACCGTGCCCTTGAAGCGGACCCGGGCACCGCACACGATGCCCGGGATATGCGAGCGGCCGTAGAACATGGCGGTGAGCTCGCCGGACCCGTCGGAAATCTCGCAGGCCAGCACGGAGTTCCGCTCGACCGGCCGGATCTCTACCACCCGGATGCGGCCTTCAACGGTGGCCCGGCCCGGTTTGGTCAGCGAGCCGATCGGCGTGATGCCGGGGGCTGCGGCTGGCTGCTCGCCTGGCTTCTTGGCTTGCGCCGAACGCCGGCCGTTGGCTTCGCCCGGTTGCCGCCGCTTGAGCAGGCCACGCGCCTCCAATTCCGGCGCGGATGCTTCGCTGTCCGGCGGCTCCTTGGCTCCCGGTTCGGCGGCCGGGCTGTGCTTCGCCGCCACTTCGGCCTCTTCGGACCTGACGCGCTGGCCGGCGGCGTCCACGTCGGCGGACGCGACCTTGGCGGCCTGGCGTTCCTGGAGCACCCGGACCCGGCTCTCGACGTCGTAGGGGACGATGGTGGCCGCGGATCGCGGGATGCGGCTCACCACCGCGGCGATCTTGTCCGCGGTGCGGTCGTGCAGCAGCCGGCCGAGCAGCGCCGAATAGCTGCGCCTGGGCAGCACGACCGTCACGTGCGTACCGGGATCGGCGACCTCGTGCTCGACCAGTTCGGCCGCCGCCCGGGTCAGCCTACGGTCCGAGACGTCGATGAAATCGAGGGGGACGCCGCGGTCGGCCCGGGTCCACTTCTCCCTGAGCTTGTCGGCGCGCACGCTGTCGATGACGAAGTGCACCGCGCGGATCGTGGTGGGCCGCAGGCTCCGCGCGTAGCGCAGCGCGGCCAGGGTGGCCAGGTCGAAGTCGTCGACGAACACGAAAACGGTGCGGCGGGCGTAGCGCGGTGGTGGCGGCGGCTGGTTCCCGCTGATCGTCTCGAGCACCTCGCTCTCGGCGGTGTACTCGCGGTTGAGCCGGATGAGGGCCGGCACTAGGACGACGAACAGGACGATGACCAGCCAGGCGCCCTCGGTGAACTTGACGACCGCGAAGATGGCCACCACGATCGCGGTGAGCACGCCGGCCGAGAAGTTAATGATCATCCGGCGCCGCCAACCGGGCGTCTTGTGCCTGGTCTGGTACCTCGCCATGCCGAAGCCGGCCATCGAGAAGGCGGTGAACACGCCGATGGCGTACAGCGGGACCAGGCTGTTGACGTCCGCGCCGCGGATGAGCAGGAGCGCCAGCGACGCTATGGCCAGCAGGATGATCCCGTTGGAGAACACCAACCGGTGGCCGCGCTTGAGCAGCCACCGGGGCAGGAACGAGTCGCCCGCCACGTAACTGGTCAGGAACGGGAATCCGTTGAAGCTGGTGTTGCCGCCGGTGTAGAGGATTAGCGCGGTCGCGGCCTGCACCAGGAAGAACAAGGACCGCCCAATGAACGTGTGCCCGAAGATGGTGTCCGCCTCCTGGGCCAGCACGGTCGGGTAGCCGCTCGCATAGGGCGTCGCATGGGTCGCGTGCGCCAGCCAGGAGATGCCGGCCACCAGGGTGCCGAGAATCGCGCCCTCCGCCATGAGCACCTGGCGCGCGTTGATGCCCTCCGGGGGCCGGAACGCGCCGACGGCGTCGGAGACCGCCTCGATGCCGGTCAGCGACGCGCCGCCGTTGGCGAACGCCTTGAGCAGGATGAAGATCATCGCGAAGCTGATCAGCCCCTCGGTGCTGTGGCCGTACGCGACGATGGGCCCGGGGGAGTGGTGCACATGACCCAGATCGCCGGAGATCTCCCGGATCACGCCGACGAGGATCATCAGGATGACTGAACCAGAGAACAGGTAGGTCGGCACCGCGAACGCCCGGCCCGCCTCCCGGAGGCCCCGCAGGTTCCCGAAGCACATGAGCAGGACCACGCCGATCGTGATCTCCAGCTTGTACGGTCCTATCGAGGGAAAGGCCGAGGCGACGGCGGCCGTGCCCGCCGCCGTCTGCACCGCCACAGTCACGATGTAGTCGATGAGCAGCGCGACCGCGCACACCTGCGCGATGCGCGGGCCGAAGTTCTCGCGCGCCACCACGTACGAGCCGCCCGGCCTGATGTAGACCATGACGATCTCGCGGTAGGAGAGCAGCACGAGCACCATGACCAGCAAGATGACCAGCGTCATGGGCAGGATCAGGGTGAACGCGGTAAGGCCCACCGCGGGCAGCAGCGCGATGAGGATCTCCTCCGTGCCGTAGGCAGAGGAGGAGATCCCGTCCGGCGACAGCACGCCGAGCGCGAGCGGCTTGGACAGCCGCTGCTCTCCGAGGTCCTGGTTGACCAGCGGCGGTCCGAGCAGCCGGCGCTTGGTCGAGTACCAGAATGTGTCGGGCAGGCCGACGCTCCTGTCGAGCAAGCCTGCTGCCTTCCGCGTGGCCACTGATCTGCGCCTTTCATCCGGTCTATACGCTTTGCGGCGCCAGAGACTTCTTACCACCACAACCGGTGTGGCGTAACCAGCGGCCCGCGAATGGCGTCTCCCGGGTCGTCATGGCCTACCTGGGAAGGGGACTACCCCGTATACCGCGCGTTCACCCGCCAGTGCCAGGGTTGGTGCGGACGACATAGCCCTAGGCTTGGTGGGCAAAGACGTGAGCGTCCGAGCCGAGCTAGAAGAGGCTTTCCTTGACATCCTCCCCCGCCTGAAGGCGGGGGATTCCAGCTACTCACGTCCGGTTAAGGAGGCAAGCAGTTGAGGTTCGCGGTTCACAGGCCCGGCATCCCGGAAGCCTCCCCGCGCAGTCACGGCGTGCCCCGCCGCGATGTTCCTGGCCGCGTTCACGTCAGCGTGGCAGGCGAAACCGCAGGCCGTGCACACGAAGCGCGCTTGGCTCTCGCGCGACTTCCCGTCCACCTGCCCGCACGCCGAGCACCGCTGGCTCGTGTAATGCGGCTTGACCTTCTCCACCCGGCCGGGCGCCTTGTCCTCCAGCCGGCGCACCAGCAGGCCCCAGCCCGACCGCAGGATCTCGCGGTTCAGCCCGGCCTTGGCGCGCACGTTCCGGCCCGGATTCCGGGCCGTTCCCCTGGCCGCGCGCGTCATGTTCCTGATCTTCAGGTCCTCGACGCGGATCACGTCGAACCGGCGCGCGAGATCAGTGCTGGCCTTCTCGGCCCAGTCCTTGCGCCGGTCGGTCTCGCGGGCCTTCAGCCGCGCGATGGCCAGCCGCACGCGCCCGCGGCGGTTCGATCCCCGCCTGGCGCGGGCGAGCCTGCGCTCCAGCCGCCGCATGCGCTTGCGCTCCCGCCCGGTCAGGCCGGGGACGTGCAGCAGGTCCCCGGTGGACAGCGCCGCGCTGACGGCCACCCCCCGGTCGATGCCCACGGCCTCGCCGTTATCCGGTGCGGGAATCGGCTCGGGGATCACGGCGAAGGCGATGTGCCAGCGCCCCGCGCGGTCCATGGTCACCCGGTACGACTTCACGCCCGCAGGCACGTCGCGGGACCAGCGGAACCGGACCCACCCGGCCTTCGGCACCCGCACCTCGCCGACGTGGCGGGACAGGCGGCGCACCTCGCCGGGCTTGAGAGCGACGACCCGGAACCCCTCGTCCCGGCCGGCCTTGCGCCACGACGGCCGGCCGGCCGGGTTCTGCGGGTCGAAGAACGCGGCCATCGCCTGGGCGAAGTCGCGCAGCGCCTGCTGCTGCACCATCTGGGAGCCGTGCCGCAGCCACGCGTGCTCGGCGCGGGT
>Ga0137390_10002738_pt1 | contig 14164 bp, 19 predicted proteins | sample 15con2h24AmetaG_FD_104937 | JGI IMG/M metagenome (GOLD analysis project Ga0137390, IMG submission 104937) | Vadose zone soil microbial communities from Angelo Coast Range Reserve, California, USA - 15con2h2.4A metaG | ecosystem: Environmental > Terrestrial > Soil > Vadose zone > Saprolite... | reverse complement strand
TCGGAACAGAGTTCTTGTGAACAAGGAGTCGAACTATCGACTATTCCCCCGGCGCGCGCGTCCGAGTCTTTGTTTCTATGTCAAATATCGAAGAGGTTGCTGCACTTTACCAAAACGAGTTTTCGGTGGCCCGGGAAGGTGGTGGGAGTGAGTCGTAATTTCCCGGTCCCTTTGCAACGATTTCTGAGATGCGTGGTTACAGACCTGCTCTACCCCAAGGTGACCATCGACGCCCTGCCTGGCGATGTCCTTCTCGAAATATTCGGCTTCTACCTGGATCTACCTCGAACTGTGGATGATGCCCATGTAGATGCGTGGCATACGCTTGTGCACGTGTGCCAACAGTGGCGACGCATCGTATTTGCATCACCGCGTTACCTGAATCTACGACTACGCTGCACAAACAGAACGCCGGTAAGGAAGATGCTGGATATCTGGCCAACGTTGCCTATTGTCGTGTTTTGCCATACAAGTCCAAGCTCGCCACTGCGGGGTGTCCGTAACGTCGCTTCCGCGCTCAAGTGCTGTGATCGCGTGTGTGAAATCAACATCTGGGACATTCCAAAATCGCTATTTAAAAGATTCGCGAGAATCAAGGTTCCACTTCCCGCGCTGACATCTCTGCAGCTCTCGTCAGCCGACGATGATGGGCAGCAGTCTAACCTCCCTGATTCGTTCCTTGGTGGATCTGCCCCACATCTACGATCACTCGACCTACATGGCATTTCATTTCCTGCGCCACAGAAACTACTTTTGTCCGCCACAGACCTCGTCACCCTTCGCATTGAACGTATTCCGGATTCCTTTTACCTTTCACCCGAGGAGATGGTCGCTTGTCTCTCCACATTGACCAAGCTCGAAGAATTTGCCCTTGGATTCCAAATTGACCTATATTTATATCACTGGGGACAAATGACCCAACATCCACCGCCCGCTGTCCTTCCTTCTCTCACCTCCTTTCGGTTCCGAGGTGCTTGCGAGTACCTGGAGGACCTTATCTCCCGAACCAGCCTCCCTCGACTCGACAATGTCGACATATCATTCTATGATCTCGATACATCCGACTCTCCACTACTCTCCCAGTTCGTCAGTAGTATCAAATCACTCGAAGCATTCGATTGTGCGGACATAGCATTTTGCAACCAATTCGTCAACATCACGCTTTGTCGATCAAGAGGGTCGGCTGATCGCAGAACGCTAAAATTTGGGATCTGCGACGGGCTAGATGAGCAGTTTTCGTTTCTATCGCAGCTCGGAAACATTGTCTTGCCTCCCTTCCCCAATTTGGAACACCTCTACATCCACAGTTCATTTCCCCTACCCCCCTGGCAATACTACGCAGAAAGTACCGAATGGCTGGAACTTCTACACCCATTTACATCCGTGAAGAATCTACACCTATCTGAAAATGCAGCTCTATGCGTCGCATGTGTCCTGCAAGATCTCTCTGCCAGTGGTGACTCGGACAGAGTAACAGAATTGTTACCCGCTCTACAAAATATCTTCTTACCCAGGCCCCAGCCATCAGGAGCCATGCTGGAAGCCATTGGGCAATTCATCGCCGTCCTGGGGCTTTTTGATCACTCTGTATCTCTCCACTACTAGCGAGGAGGAAATTGGGCATTGCCATCGGGGTCGACGATTAATAACTGATCTCAGGTATGTATCCCATCGACGTTTCCTGTCACCTACTCATCCGAGCCGCGGGCCATTTCTTCTTTAACACTTGTGGGGGTGACCCTTGTTGGGACCCCAGTCATCGTTCTCTTTGCCGTGAAATCAACGTGATCTGGTCTCCTTGTACGGTGTCTTGACTCATTATGCATAGTGTGATCCTTTGTACTAACATCTTGACATTCCGAGAAATACTACGACGTGTGTACGAAAAGAAGGCAATTTTACTCAACCCTTAGGTCTATGGACCAACTTTTGGGATAGGGTAGCGTCGTTATTGGGCATTTCGTCCGCCACTTTGGGGTTAATGGACACCCTTGGGTAATGGTATTACGCGCTAGCAAGGGACACGAATCATGCCTCGTGCTTGTCCAAATCTTCTATCTCCCCACAAAATCGACACTTAGGATGGTGTCCAGCATTGGTGGGCCCAAAATCATCGCTATCTCCTGGATTGGCAGTGATGTTGGTGCTACGTGCGTGATCTGTGATGAGATCAGTATTGCCAAAGTCTCCTTGGACAGCTTCTACTCCCAGGTCTTGAAAGGTTTTAAAGTGTGCGGGATCGCGGTCGAGTGCGGTGACCGGGTGACCTCGCATCTTGGTTGTGGCCGAGTGTACAGCCCTTGATGGAGAAGAGACGTCAGTGTGCGTTTTTCGGTAGATCGAACAGTAACGAAAGTAGGAGGACAAAGAGGGGTAGGTTCTAAGGAAATAATATGATCGCTGTATGATATACGTGGAGCTACCGAGAACCGTGACGACTGTTCAGATAAAAGGAGAGGACCGCGAAGACTCACCATCGGGTGTGACAAAGACCAGATATCACTTGATCAGATTCGTGGACTCTAACAAAAGTAGGGAAGGGCATATGCATTAAAGTAACATAGGGCGTGAGAGCGTCCAAGGTCGGCGACTTGGAAGGTGGTGGTATTAGTTCACGACCGCAAAGGGAACCCCGAGTGAGACATGGGACATATCACCCAAGGCCGATGACAAATCAAAATGTTTCGACGACGCCAAAGTCACTTGTATGCCCGACCCACGTGAGATATACCGAGGGGCTTGGTTAAAGGTAGCGCTGCTGCGAGCTGTGAGTTGCGATCTTGGATGGCAGGCCATGAGGGTTGTTCTGGCTGGAAGGCGGGGAGACTTCGTGCGGGACCGCCCAGCCAGTAGCGAGCAAGAACCCATGGTACGGACGATGCGACAGCTTGGCTTGGCCCTGTCAAAGGGCTGTTTCCAGCGTACAGTTTACATGTACTCCGTCCTCACATCCAATGGCCTATGCGTCCTCAAGCTCCCAGAGCCACGCCATGCCTAGGGTTCTCCAGATGCCTCGAGCGAAGAGGTATGAAGCTAAGACTTGAGATGAGGCGAATGGGGGTCACAGCGGCAGAAACGATATTTCATTCTATGGCTGACATACGACGGGTTTGTCAAAGTTGAAATAAAGCCAGCTACAATAGTAGGACAGGGACATTGGGCCGAACCCATGGCGGTTCAGTGTGCCACGACTCGGAATAGGGAGCGACGGGGTGAGAGGGAGGGAGGGAGGGGGGTGATTTCGCTACCAGCTCCATTGATTTCGAGTCTCCTTCGCCGCAAAAGCAATACTGGTAGAATCATCACATCACCACGACCCAGATCTAGAGCCAGACAGGGCGCGCCGCAAAGTCTGAATTCCCGGAATTCCATGACATGTGTCCCCAAGTTTATGGGCGGCGCGGCCCCAGTCACCGTGATCCGAGGCGAGGCAACGAAGATTCTCTCCGACTCCTCTCGGCACTAGAGTAGCAGATCGAACGCACGCTTTGTCGGTTCCTTCCTGAAGGGCAGAATGGACGCCGCGCGCCGCCGCCGCTGTCAGGTCTCATCAACCAACTGGCGTGGACCTTAGGCACATACCGGATGATCGTCGAACCCCATTCCGCAGGCGGGACTCGTGAGTGTGAATGGGGGAAAGTAAGAACAACCTTCTTGCCAGCCCAGCGGCGTCACGGTTCTCGCCGCCGGCTCTTCCCGAACGCGCCACCAAGCAGATTCGACTCGACTTATACTCTCGTACAAGTACTACTGCATCTACCATTTTTTCTTTAATGTGCCCGTCCGTCGTCAAATCAAGCACGAAGATGCTCGGTTCTCAAACGACGTGAAAATGGAACTGAAGATCGTCCCACCCAACCTCCGAGTCCTCAAACAACAAAAATAAAAGAAGACACTCGCTTTGACGGCTTGAATGTTGGGTGATGGACCCCTTCGGTAGCGAGAGGATGTCGTCACGGATGTGTTTTGGCCGAATGCCCCGCATCAGGAGTAATTCAAGATGCCAGGCAACGCTCCACGCCCATCGCTCGCCGCCAGACAAGTACCAGGGCGTCGACGTCGCAACACACTAAAGAAAATTTCATGATGCGAACACACCGGAAAGTGTTGGGTTCTCACTCGCGCCGCACGGGTGGGAAAGGAAAGGGAGACGACGACTGGGAAGAGCCGTCGGGCCAGACATGCTTCGACCCTCGTTGGACCTGGCAACTAAAGCGAATTCCGCCTCACTTGGACTGCTTCTTGAGCACATGTAGACAGCGTATCGTCGGAGATGTCCGTCCCCTGTCCTTGTGATTTGGGACCTGATGGCGATACAGCATAGATATCTCCGTTCTACCTGAAGGAAACTCACTAACGGCGATGTCAGCCACCATGAACATAACTGACCCTACAACTTTACAGGACAGCAGTCTTTGAATTACTGACCTCTGAGCAGGACAGGACCACGCCGTTCGCGCAAACAATGGCGCAGTTTCTCCACCGCAGCAGGGGCAAAAATTGGCCTCAGCGCAGTGACGAGTGACAGTGGTTGCCCATTCTCATCGTGTTGATCTGAGATCCCTCTCACGAATAAAGCCATCGACGTGTACCCTTCAAACCTCGTTTTGTGCCATCAATTAACGACTTTTGGCAAGGACTACTTTTGCGCACGCACCTTTCGCTGACCCTTCAGGGTCGATCCAAGTTCCTAAACTTGGTTGGCTGCGGCGGTAGCAGCTTAGCTAGGCAAAACCATACTAGGGAACAGTGGCTTTGTTCGAGTCGGTTCATGATCAGGTTTCTCCTTCTTGTCGCACGACTGGGGCGAACGACTCACCATTGACATCAACTCGATGCTTCCGGGTCCCGGGCCTCGTTCAAAAGTCTATATGACTGTGACCTCTTACCCCCATTTGGGTCCTTCCCACGTGCGATTATTAGATGCGTCGCGACCCTGGAATGAAAAGAAGTGTTGCGATTACTTACCCATAACATGACAGTACGACATAATTAGAGTAGCGGGCAACATGAGAATGAGAACCAGAAGAAAGGGGCAGAAAACAACGTGGAGACCAGGGGGGGCAACTTCACCTAATTAGTAATAAAAAAAAGGCACGAAGCGCCAAGACTTTGCGGGTTTACTTGTGTTGTGTGAGAAAAAAAAAACGTGATGCATTTTTTCGCGTCCCATTCAGTCGTCCGGCTTAACAATTCGCTCGCACTGTTCTTCCAGCTTCCACGCTTCCAACCCCCGGTGAAAACCAAGTCTCCGATCATTGACCCTTGATCCCGACGGTCTGGGTGCGCCAAAAAAAAAAGGCGTTACGCGCGTACGCACCCAAATGCGGCCAGCGCAAGGCCCAGCCCGTGGCGGGCCAGTGTTGGTACCTTTGAAACCGAAGATCCCTCTCTTTCTCTCCCCAACCCCTCGCACCCCAGAAACCCGAAAAAAAAAACGATGATCTGTCATTACTGTAATGACATTTTGTATCACATACACGCACTAGGCAGTTGACACGGAAGTGCGTCCATATCGTACTCCGTGCTTTTTTTGTGCTTATTTCTGCCGGTGCGTAATGCCCACCAACTACAGTATCCGGTATGCCCGGTGGACAAGCTGCGGAAAAACGAACATTCCGTCCTTCCATGGCCGTTCGTTTCTCCGGGTCCCTCGAGCGCACCTACAACCGGTAGGGGGGTGGGGGTGGCGTGGCGTGGCGTGGTGCGGGGAACAACTCTCGACGAATCGTATGATTCATCAAAAGGCCCAGGGGTGCCTCGGCCACTTTCCAATGATGGACAGAACCTTCCATGCAATATGGGGATCTCGGTAACGTCTGGCTTATCAATCGCTAGCCGACCAGGTTGCGCCTTGCAAAGCAGCAGGCAGTGCGGGTGCTGTACGGTGTATCATACAGAGCCCGTAATACAACCAAGGAATCCCCGCATAACCCCATTCGAACGCGTCCCTCCCACACACGCGCGCGCATACCAATTCCGTGTACGGTACGCTTACTAGCACCGTACAGCACTGTTCTGGTTCTGTACTGTAGTACTGGTACCGAATCAGAAGCAATCACCGGCAGTTGCGATGGGATGCCCACCAGAGAAGCTGAGCCCTAAGTCCGGGCCTGAGAGAAAGAGAAAGAGGAGGTGGAAGTGGAAGTGGAAGCATCCCGTCTGTAAGCATGCAGCGCACACGGTTTTGGCAATCCGGCTAAAAAGAAAACACCCACACGAAGGCACACACAACCGTGACTGACACCCCATCGCACCCAAGAACCCCGCGCGGCGCGCACGCAACGGCTCGACAGCGCTCACAGACGAACCAGCGGGCCCAGCGGGGAATCCAAGTCCCGGAGAGAAGAGAAAAATAAAAATAAAAAGAAGCCTCACGCCCAAGACGGGTCTGTAGCGACTGACTAGGGAGGGGAGGCAAGCAACCCGTCGCCGTCGTCGTCCCGTCCCGTTGCCCCCCGTCGTTCCGCGTCCCGCGTCTCCCACCCCGTTCCTCCGTGCTCCGTGCCTCGTGCATCCACCAACCACGGGTACTTACTGTAATACTATACATCGCGGAACGAATATGGCAAGGCGAGTGAGTAACTGCAAGTTTGTAAAGTGAGGGGGAAAAAATGCCTTTGACACGCCACAAACCCTTCTAGGGCCAGCTGCCGGACGGTGGCCATTCGCAACAGGGAGATCTCGGGTCGGACGGGTTGATACAGTATTGGGATTTTTACTGGCGTGGGTGGTCTGAGTTCCTTCGCCAGTACTGTGTGCCACAACCGACGGGTACGTATTGAATAGTCCCTGGTGGCACAGTCGCCCATCATAACGTTTACGGTGATTGTGAGACTTTGCTACGTAGCAACATGTAGTACGCATCATCGATGCATGTATGTATTACCACCATTCATGCTGCCAATTCCCTGGGCAACCGATGCCTTCCCTTCCCTTCCCACTGGGCGTCTGGACCAAAGACTAAGAAGGCCCAAGAACCGAAAGTCATTTATCTCGCCGGTAAGGTGGAGGTGGATTGCGCATGTGTGTGTTGGTATATTGCGTTGGTATCACAAAAAGGGGGGGAGGAAAAAACCGTAATGAAGAAAATGAAGTGTGTCGGCGCTGATGTTGGTGGTGGCTCGTGGGAGGTGGGGAGAGGAATACTACACAGGGTTAACTTCTTTAAACAAAAAAAAAATCCTCCATCTAAGAAAAAGAAAGAAAGAGATCCTTTCGTACATTATTATCCACAGAGATTAACAGGAACCAAGAAAGAAAAAAGGCGTGAAAAACGTGCGTGTGCGTGTGCAAGTCAGGATCCGGGGGCCCGCAAAGCGAGAGAAAGTCATTTTTTCTGACGAAGGGGGCCAACGGTTTTACGACCCTGGGCGGAAAAAGCTCGCTCAGTACTCCGCCGTCGTCGCAGGGGGCGTATGAGGTGATGGAGCTGCCAGTGCGATCTCAGCAAACAACCACAGGCCCCCCTATACATTCCACACGGCCCGTCCCATCAGTCATGCGTCACAAAACAGCTAAAGAGAAAAAAAGCCGCGCACCTTGCTGTGCATCGTAAAGTTGATCGCCGGGTGGATCTTCTCGATGCCCTGGCGGCCAGGCATGCCAGCCCAGTGCGCAGGCGGCAGCGAACCCGCGGGCATGAACTCCGGCGCGAGGCGGAACGCCTGGAATCGTTGCAAGAGGCGGACAATAAAGTAGCCCGCTTGGTTAAGCGCGAATTCCTGTCCGAGACACTGCGAACCGTAATCGGTTCAAAACACCATTCGAGTTGGTAGGTAGGTAGGACGGGGACTCACAGCACGCGGGCCGCCGTAGAATGGCGAGTACATGAACGGCGTCCTCGTAACCTTGTCGAGCAACGCCGGATCGAACCACCGCTCCGGACGGAAGGCCTCGGCGTCAGGGCCCCACAGGTCTTGTCGTTTGTGCGCGAGGAGGGAGGACATCATGATCTGCGTTTTGGGCGGGAGGTAGAGCTTGCTCGTGCTCGGGATGACGAGCGGTTCATCGATCGAAGTGCGTGCGACGAGCGGGGCGGACGTGAACAGACGGAGGGTTTCCTTGAGCACGGCATGCACTGCGACGGACGGATACCCATTCAGTCACCGGGGCTGGCGTAACGGTAAGCCGGAAATGGCAATCAAATACGTACGATACTTCATCTTCTTGAGGTGTTCGTAGGTGGGTGCGCCTGCCGGCCCAAACGTGTCGAGGACTTCTTCCCTCAGGCGACGACACACATCGGGGTGAAGTGCGAGGAAATAGATCACAAACGTCAAAAGGGAGGACGTCTGTGAAACGCATTTCGGCGTTCAGCCCACGGGACCCCGGAAACCAGTAATTTGAGCGCTTACGGTATCTCTCGATGCGATAAGGAAAGTTATAAGCTCATAGCGTATGTGCTCAACGTCTGCGACACGTGGCTCAGCGGGCCACGAGGTGACAGCAAAAAATGACACACCATCAGTCCGATCCGCGAGGTAATCCAAAAAGACAGTCTCGTCATCACGCGCGTTGACGACGGCATCCTCCTTCGCTTCCCTGCGCTTGGCCTTGCGATCCAAAGCTCGCCGGACATGCGGTTCAAGCCAGTCCATGATCACTTGAATAGGCTCCTCGGTCTTGTCCTTGAACAACTCGAGCAACGGCCATGTGTCGCCTTGCACGCCCCGGCGTGTGATAAGGACCGCGAGGGTCTCAAACGCATTGGTGAATACGTCCCACTCGCCGCCACCGTCGGCAGGTGCAGAACCCTTCGGGCCAAGGACGACTCGCCCAGGTTGGGTGAGGGGTTGGTCGAGTGTGTTGAGTGCGTGACCCCACAGAAAGAGTGCCGCCGCGTCGAGCGTAAGACGCTGCAGCAGGTCCTGGACGTCTATGGGAGCGTAGGCGGCGGCACGGCCCGCGATGAGATTGAGGGTCTTTCCGGTAGTCTGCTCGAAGATGTGGAAGTCCGAGATGCGTTCCTTTGTGAAGAACGGGCGGGCGATTTGGCGGCCCTGAATTCAGGTATGAAGGTGAGTTTCGGACAGAGAGCGGGGAGAAGCTGTGCACGCACGATTCTCCATCGGTTTCCTTCGCTGGAGAACGGTGAGCATAAAGGCAATCAGAAGAAGCATCATGACAAACGCACGCGTTGAAGAGGCCTGTTCCCAGAAGTTTGTCGCTGTCAAAAGGGGGGACGAGCGCTTGAGGAGAATGAAAGGCGCTGGGAAAACGATGGGAGACGTACATGCGCTCGTGCCATAGGATGCCCTTTTCGAAGTGGGGGAAACCGGTGTGCGCCACGAACCTGAAGACCTTCTCGTCCATGGAGATGATCTAGTTCGAGGACGTGAGTAGCCCGTCTTGGTCCGCGGGAATGAGAATACGCCGTGCTCACCTGATCATCCCAGAAGAACCGCGTGTTGAGTGTCGTGCAACCATATTCCGCAAAGAGGTCTGCGAAGCCCTGGAGGACGTATCCGCTCTCGAACGATTTGAGCAGGCGGAGGACGACGTCGAGATTGCCCGGCCAGCGACCGCGCACGCGGGTGATCGGCTGGGCGCCCAGACGGGCGGCCTCCCTGTCTTGTGCCCATACCATGTAGTGGGAGCGCACGCCGATGAAAATGGGAATGCTCAGGAGGGCAAGGGATACATGGAGCCATAACGAGGCCGATCGGCAAACGAGGCGGAGCACGAGGACGGACAAGAGCGGAGGGGCGAGGAGGGACCTGACGAGGGAGATGAGGATGCGCTTGCGGTAGTCCGGGATGGTCTTCTCAAAGGCGGTGAGTTCGCGGCGGGGTAGCATGACTATGACTGTGTATGTGAGAAAAGGGCGCGGGGGAGAGAGCCGTCGAAACGGGATCGATTATGAGGCCCGAGAGGGCGAGTAAAGTTGGACGGACCGAGGCTCCGAGAGGGGTGCTGCAGAGGCGTTCTGGAAGAGGGATTACCGGTGAAGGCAGATGGGAGTCGCGTGGGTGTGAGCCCTGGAGCTTTTAGAGGCACTCTACGCCCGCCGGACTAGCGATAAGGAGTCGTTAAGAGTCGCCAGGGGGATCCAGGGGAAGAAAGTGGCGAGGGGCGGGGTCGAGGGACAGCGAAATATAGAAAGGCGATTAACCCAAAGTACTTGTCAAAGGGAGCAACTCATATGGAAACATCGATCCACCCGAGCCCGGGTAAACGGCCACCGCCGATATTATCTGATCAATCCGTCACTTGTCAAAAAATATCCCCCATTCATCTCATCCCAATCCTAACAGAATAACAGAATAACCACGTACTCCGCGTGGAGAAAACGCGGTCCCGACTTTGTCCTACAGTACTCATACCGACATACCTCGTTCCCATAGCGCACATGAAGAACTCCCCAAAATCAAAAGTCATTACATACGGTACAACGCGAACCCACCCACACCTCGACGGGGGCCGACGTGAGGCCAGCTGGCATGCTAATAACTCACACATCAGCCATCAATATGCTGCATGAGAAAGGGATGCACTCACGTCATCCAACTCGTCCACATGTAGGAGAAGCTGGTCCTGCTCCATATAGATCGCCCTGCATCCCGGCTTGTAAATCACAGTGTCCAAGTGCGGGAGCGCCGTGCACACATCGTCCCGGAACCATTCCCCTCCCCGTATCGTGCTCGTCTCGGTGATTCTGCGGGTACCGTTCGGGTGGGCTCTGTTTCCCCCTTCCCATCCCTCTCCCTCGTCAGAATTCCCAGTCGGCCGTCCCCCTTCCCCGCCCACCTGTCCATTATGGCCCTTCCGCAGCCCAGACGTCCTCGCCTCCCGGATGCGGTACGGATTGTAGTCATAAATACGTATACGGTGGCCGCTCTGGTCGACCGTCGCCCGACGCTCGCCGAGCAGATCATTCCACTCGAAAGACGTGTGATCCGAGATGCTCGTCGCCCGCGGACCCCACGCGGCCCACGTCACCCCAATATTGTCGCTGGCATCTGATTCTGCCCCCTCCCGCTGTTGTCCATTCGAAGGAGATGGCTCGACGATGGCAGAGGCGGCGGCGGCGGCGTGAGAGAGCAGGGTGGAGCATCGCACCACCACATCGAATATGCGTGCTCGACTCTTGCTCCCCTTGATCTGTATCACCACGCTCACGATGCTGTCCCGCGTCGACTGGCGGAACTGCCGGCGCGGCGGCGCGCGGCGGTACGCCGGCCACGGGCCGCACGAGAACGGCTGGTGCCCCGGGTGCTCGCCGACGCAGACGGCCCACTCCGGGCGCGCGCCGTCCTGCAGCGGCGGAAGCAGAAGCGTGCACAGCTTGTCCATGCGTGGCCCGCTGCAGCCGTCGCTGCCATCCATGTTTGATATCCGGGAGAGCTCGATCGCCGGTGGGTCGAGCTGGACGAGCGCAAAGACGTCTTCGGATATCATGGTGGCGATAGAGCCATATTTACCCGCAGGATTGTCCCGGAGCTGTCACCCGTCATCAGTATTATGATAAAAACCCACGAATGAGTCAATGTGATGAACACGTCCCGGACGTTATATGTCAGGGGGGAAGAAGGGGAAAACAGGGAAGTGGAGCAGATCCTTCTTCGGAAGGGGTGAGGTACGAGGTACTCACGAGTGCGACCGTGCCACACTTCCATGCAACCAAGTATAGTTTGCACAGGCTGTAATCTTCCTCGCCAGGCCCGCCGATCCACAGCAGCAGGTAATCCCCCAGCACCTGCGTCTGCGCCATATTGTGCGCCGACACGCCGGCCGCGCTCACGCGAATCGTCGGCACCTCGGCGCAAGGGTGGGGCGTCCCGTCTCGAAAGCGCAGAGGGCGCACCTCCAAATGACTCGTAATCGTGCTTCCCTCGCCTTCGATTCTGGCGCTGTCGACCGTCCCCGTAAGCAATCCCCGAGTTAAAAAATGGGGGGGGGGAGGGGGGAGGCGAGAAATACGCACGAGATGGCCACGGCGAGATCCAGCTCGGTAGAGAGCGCAAACACCACGACGTCCCGCACCGGCACGTTGATCGTCGTCCAGCGCGGCGGACCCCCCTCACCTCCACCTCCATACTCACTCTGATTCTGATTCTCCCAACCCGCGTCCGCGCTTCTACTACCCCCGTCTAAACTCCCATGCACGTCCAAATACGAGTACCCCGCACGCACGCCAGGCCCCTCCCTCGCCGCCGCGACGAACCACGGCCCAAACGAGAAATGACAATGCGGCTCCCCGTCTTCGTCCTCTTCTTCCCTCCCCCATCCCTGCTCCTGCTCCTGCTCCTGCTCCTGCTCCGCCGATGATGGTCCTGTAGTAGTAGCAGTAGCAGTAGCCTGTCCCGGACTCGGACTCGGGCTCATCTCCACTTGGGCCGTACGGCCCGCGCGCAGCTCGGCGCGCGTCGGCATCGCAAAGCGCATGACGGGCTCGTGCGCGCACAAGACCTCGTCGAGCGCACACCACGCCCCGTTCCACGCCTCGAGCGCCCTCGCGCGCTCCGGGATCGACACCTCCAAGTTCGTCGTCGTCGCTGCCCCTGCTGCCGAGGTGCTCGCAGTTCCGTCTGCGGGTGGTGCATAGGGGTCGTATACGCCCAAGAGGGCCGCACGCTCGACGTACCGCACGAGCTGGGAGTCTGCGATGAGCTTGTGGAGCGCGCGGCAAGTTTGGCGGCATGCGGCGAGCGACGGGGCGTCTTGGTGCGAGAGGAGCGCGAGGATGTGCTCCATGAGCTCTGGGGGGAGGTCCAGCAGGTGCGTGGGCATTGTTTTTTTGCTTCACTGTAGACGCGATCGGTACTTATCGAATTGCGATGTGAGGAGTTGGGTGCAATATGCGGTGGCGTGGTGGACACGGCGGCGGAGCTCTCGGCCCGCATTTCGGCCAAGCCAAACGCTGTGTCCCTTGTGTTTATACACAGTACTATATTACATTCGATTAAATTTCTTCTCTAACTACGTACTGCATAGGCGGCATATCACATACGATGCAAAAGGAACTTCCTTTCACCAGCCTGTAAGGGGGTTTCCATAGTTCAGTCGCAAAATAATAAAAAAACGATCGTTTTATGGCTGCTCACCTCCGTGCGTACCTCGGCCATCAGATTGTCCTCGTCCATGAATATCCCCTCACAACCGGGATACGGCGTGACAGTCTCGACATACGGCAAGCTCGACTCGATATCATCGCAGAACCACTCGCCGCCACGGTACACCGACGTATTATCGACGACCTTGATCACGCTCCCGCACTCGAGCTTGACCTCGGCCCCGGCACCACCACCCGTCCGCGCAAGCGCGCGCCGCACGCGGAACGGGTTATAGTCGCGCATCGTGATGACCGTCGGGCGCACCTGCCCGACCGTCGCACGGCGCTCGCCAACGAGCGAGCCCCACGTGAGCGAGTCGTGCTCCAGGATGCGCGTGTTCGCAGGCCCCCACTCCTCCCACGGCACTATGAGCAGCGAGTCTTCTTCGCCCGGCCTCGTCACTACCCCCGGCAGTGTCCTTGGCCATTCCCTTTCCCTTTCCCCTTCCACTGGCTTCCTTACCGCCTGCGCAGCCCATGCCGTCGCCCAGGTCGGCGAATTGGGGTCGGTGAACTCGAGGAGCGCACGGCACCGCACGGAGAGATCGATCGTGCGAAAGTAGCCTGACAGCCCGTGGACGTGCATCACGACGCTGATGATCCCATCTGCGGGAACCGATCGCAGGTGCCGCCGCACTCCCCTGCCCTCCGGCGGCTGTCGCGTCGAGATGGACATGAGCCAGTGGGCATACTCGGGCGGGTGCCGGGTTTTTGAGAAGAGCCCGTGGCCCGGGTGCTCGCCGAAACACGTTGCCCAGCGCAGAGACGCGCTCGTGGTCATCTCCGGCAGGGCGAGGATGCACACCGTTTCGAGCTTCGCGTTGGGCCCTATGTCGGACAGCCGGCACAGCTCAAGCGCAGGTTCGCGGATCCGAATTAGCAGCACGATCTCTTCCGATAGCACCGATAGCACGGAACCGTATATGCCCGCGCGGTTCGAGCGAAGCTAAAGAGACATGCTGGGTGGCACTGGGGCGGGCAGCAGATGTGGGGCACAGACGCACCTCGGTTGTCCATCCCTCTTTCCAAGCAATAAGGTAGATCGTACATAGCGTGCCCTCGTTGCGGTGGGTCACCATTGGGTCTCCGACCCAATACAGAATGTAGTCG
>Ga0137390_10002737_pt1 | contig 14168 bp, 11 predicted proteins | sample 15con2h24AmetaG_FD_104937 | JGI IMG/M metagenome (GOLD analysis project Ga0137390, IMG submission 104937) | Vadose zone soil microbial communities from Angelo Coast Range Reserve, California, USA - 15con2h2.4A metaG | ecosystem: Environmental > Terrestrial > Soil > Vadose zone > Saprolite... | reverse complement strand
GGGGTAAGATGCGGACCTTGTGTGTTTGATCATCCACGCCATTTGCTCAGTCGAGCATCCCGCTGCTGGGATGATGAGGTCTCCCTCGTTCTCGCGGGTCTCGTCGTCCATCACGACGACAAAGTCCCCGCGCGCCATGGCTGATACGGCGCTCTCCAGGGTGTCGAACGCAAAGGCGGTGCGAGTGGGCGGGGTGCGCTCTTTGGGTGCTCGGCGGGGCGGGGAGGAAAGATCGAGAAGGTCGGGGATGGGCCGCATCTGGGGAGGAGGAGCATAGGTGGAGGGGATGGCGATTGTAGATTGGGGAAGAGGGAGGACAGCGACTGGAGCCATGACTGTGGTTGGGTTGACCTCCGGGAAATCGGGGGACTTGTATACTGCATACCTCCGAGTGCACGTGACTATTCATCGTTAATGACGGCTCTAGCTTACGTCATGGCAAGGACCGTACAGTCAGCTGATTGCGATGTTGACAAACACTGTTCGCGGCGGTCAGCAGTCAACCTTCGACAAGGCCGTCACACCGCCGGGTCAGTAACAACACAGGTCCGTGTTCAAGCTTCCAAGGTCTCGGCATCGCGTGCATCCAGTTGCTGCATTTACATGTGGATGGTAGACCTGGCTGTGTCGGCGTCGTGTGCGAGTGATAGTGCATGAATATGAATTCAGAAGACGGACGATGATGGCTCGGAGATTTCCCGCGTGGCACGCGGCGAAAGGGTAGTGTGCCGAGGCGCAATATGGCGATAGCGCTGGAACAAGACTAGTACTGCAGCTCTCTGACGTGGCAGCATGGCGGGTCATGATGCCGTGGATAAAAATCACAAATGATCGTTGCTCTATGTACATAACATGGGTGAGAAATACAATGCCAATTTGAGAGGAAAGAGGAAAGAGGAAAGAGAGAGAGCAGCTAGGCTGTCCCGGCACGACAAGCCGTTTTGCGGCAAAGGAAAGGTTGGCTGAGGCCCTGAGCTGACCCGTTGGTCGTTACCGTCCTTGTTGCTCACCGCTCATCTCTCTTTCCTCTTGCCTTTTCTTTTCGTGACATTCCCTCTTCCCATCATCCTTCGCGTCTGGTATGATATTTTGACGAATAACCTCCCCCTTCATTTTATTAATATTTCCCCCCAGATGTCCGCGACCCTAATCCAGCCCTCTCACGACGAGATCCAACGTGAGGTCGAGAACCTGCGTGACATCAAACGACGCTCTACTCTCCAAGGTGGTCCCGGCGCCCTCATCATAGACCCTGATCTCCCCACCCCCGGCGCCCAGGCAGCCGCAGCCCAGGCGAGTTATTGGGGCCCAAGCGACGACTCCAGCAGTGACTCGCACTCTCACGAAGACGGCTCCGGCCCCGATTCTGCTTCGGATGACCCTTTTCACCTCTTCTGGGTCCCCGCCAACATGCACCCAGAGATTGACCCCACCCAATTTCGCGCCTTTCTCAAAGAACACGCCCGTACCCCTACCGAGCCAGGCCTCAGCCGATCCGAAAGCTTCGGCAGCCCGTCCCCCCTCGGTCGCAAAAAGTCCATGCTGAGTAGACAATATCGCCCCTCAGAAAATGATGGCGTCGAGGACGAGCGCATTGTGCCGCTCCGGAGGGACCGGTCCTCGCTCTACGCCAGTTCAGGTCCGCAGCTTACTATCAAGGATCTCGAAAAATTAGATGAACTCGTGGAGGAGGCATCCCAGAGCAGGGATCCGTCAAAATTACGCAGTGTCTTACGTCGATCGCTTAGCATGAACATTTCTCCCTCTGGTGCGTGGTATCCACGCTGCATGTACGCTCGCGCTGATAAAACCCCCCGAACTCCTTTACGCCTTCCTTAGTTATCGATAACTTGGAACATGCGATGCCAGATTCCGGAGATGATGTGGACGCACCTATCATTGTCCCTCGTCCTGGTCAGATTCTTCGTCGCACCGCCCGCACAAAAATCCGCAAGGCAGGCCAGACTGCCCCAGGTGCCCATCGCTTCAACGCCACGCGACGAGGAGTCGGCCAAAAGCATGACAACCCCCCACCTGTCCCTGACCCACCACGTTCTTCGAGCGATTTCTCCGCCAGTGATCACAGCGATGCCGAGCCACCTCGACGCCCCCGCTTGCTCAGCAACGAGAGCCTCGATGAGGCGTCCCACCTTCGCCCAGAGTCGTATAGTGCCGAATCCTCTATTTTCGACGCATATGTACACGACGAGGTCAACGAGGACGCGATCAAGTCATCGTTATCTTCGCCTCCACCGCACCAAGCCCTCTCACGAAGTCCTCTTTCACCCCCTCTACTCCTGGCCACAAGGAAGGAGCATGACCCGACGCAGTCAATACAAGTATTACTACCTCCCCAGCCTACAGCTGCACTGCCGCCACTCCAGCACCCTTCACCGCAGCGGGCCTCCTCACTTGTCACGCCGGCGCCAGACGAGTCACCCTCTCGCTCACCCTCTCCAGTAACTTCCGTCCACTCCGATCTGTTGTCCCCTGCGCGGCCTGAGTTACGGCCGGTCCAATCTCCATCAATGTCACTCCCTTCTGCGCTTCCCGGTCCACAGGGATTCGATGCGCGACGCGAAAAAGAGAAGGACAAGGACAAGAAAGGCCTTTTCAAATGGGGTGGAGGCGAGAAGAAGGGAAAGAAAGAACAACGCGAGAAAGAAAGAGACCCGGGCTTTTTCGGCGCGCTGTTCGGCTCGAAAAAGAAGCCGGAGGAGAGCAATCCTATGGGGCTCGGACACGGGCAATCGGGGCGGGAAGCCGCGGTAGCCCTGCTTGGCGCGAGCAAATCTTCGCGAGGCTATGCTCCGTCGCCTTCGCCGCAACCGCAGGTGAATAACTATTCGCGCTATCCGATTCACGTCGAGCGCGCAATCTACCGCCTATCGCACATTAAGCTCGCGAATCCACGTCGCGCACTTTATGAGCAAGTCCTCATCAGCAACCTCATGTTCTGGTACCTCGGGGTCATCAACAAGACGCAACAGCCGCAGCAGCAAGCGCAGCGGCAGGCCCCTACGGAACAGGGCGACCTGGTAACAGGCGAACCCGGATCTGCACCACAAAAGGAGCGCGAGGAGAAGGAACGTGCAGAGGCCGAGCAGGCGGAAAGTGAACGCGGCGAAGCGAAATTGACCATGCAGGGGCTGGGACAGGTGCCGGGACAACCACAAGTACCTGTACAACAGTCGCTACAAGGCCGACGCGGAATCCTCACCAAGACGCCCCCGTCAAATGTCACCCCCCGCCGTGCTGAGCAGCCTGTGCGCGGACCGCAGTACGACATGCAGCACCGCGCAATGGAGCAGGAATACGGCGCTGCATTCGTGGGCGCGCGACCGACGACTGCACCCTCAGGCCCGGGGGCGGGGGTCGGATACGCGGCCCCGCCCGGGATAGCGCCCGGACCCATGCAGATGTCAATGTCGATGTCGATGTCAATGTCAATGTCGGGGCCAGTACCGCTGTCGTCTACCTCATCCATGCACAATGCGCCGCACCTCCTCGCCCCAGCCACACCCGTCGTAGGTGGACCATCACCGACTCGCACGGGCGCGACACCGCGGCGGTCGCGCTCGCCACCACCGCCCGCGGGGGCGGCCATGCGTTACGTCCCGCCGCCGCCCTCGCTGACGCAGGCAATAGGGTCCCATCCAATACCCCCATCCGCCTCTTCGATGCCTAACCCATCCCCCCTCCAAGGACCAACACTGGTTTCTGCAGACGCGCGGCTTCCCTCACGCTCATTGTCCGCGACCGCAGGGCCGCTTCTGGGCCCCCGGCAACCGGGGCGCAAGGCGCAGAGCGCGCATGCTGTGCTGCCGCCTGGTGCGCGCCGGCCCCGCACGGCAGAGAGCGCCCTTGTGGGCACCGGCGAGGAGGACCTGCCTTTGGCGCTTTGGCAGCAACAGCAGCAACAACAACAACAACAACAACAACAACAACAACAACAACAACAACAACAACAGCAGCAGCAGCATCAGCCGCCCTCGTTGCTAAGTCAGCAGCCGAGGCGATGGTGATTATGGATGGCTTTGGCGCTGGCTGCTTTGAGCAGCTGCGGGTGGGGAGCTCTCTGCGCAAATGCTACGCCTTTCCAGCGGGCCTGTCTCGCTTGTCACGACTTTTGGGACTGCGTTGTAAGATACGTGGTGTGGGGGGCACGGTGCGCATTCGATCGCGGGCTTGGCAGGGACAGCAGACATACATTTTAGCATGCTTTCAAAGGCCTTTGGCCTTCAAATACTTCATTCTCATTTTTTCCCCTCTCTCCTCTCCTCTCTCAAGACTCGACTTTTTTATTTTGTGTACTTTTGTTCTTCCACGCTCGTGTGGCACGCGCGTTTCCCACTCAACAAATGCATACCTCATAGCTACGACGACGGACGCGGAACAGTCGTAATATGATAGACTTCATAACGAATTAAACTGAAACGACAGACAGCGGTGACGCCCGAATTTCGAGCGAGTAAGAAGCGGGAATGAAAATGATGCTTGGGGTATATGGCATATGATGAATGGAAACGAATGCGAGCGGGGTTTACAGTGGTATGATACGAAGAGCGTCCGTGCGCGTTTGGTATGTTTACAGGGTGGGGAATCAGACGATATGGGAGAGAGCCTGAGGGGACATCATCGTGTCTGTGCGGGACGAGCCGAGATGGACGGCCTTGGGATACTCGAGGGACGGAGCGCATCCTTGCGAGCCATTGCTGCCAGTGCGATCACACGGAACATGCGTTCTCGTAGTCGTCTTAGTCTTGGCCTTGGACTGGAGGGAGGGAGAGACGCTGTGTAAGATTGGAAGGTACATCGCGGCCTCACGGTCTTGCGAGTCCAGCACACTTGTCGATCCATCGTCGGCGTGGGATTTGGATTTGGAGGCAAAGGAGGCGCGGTGAGGGTGCTGTCCTTGACGGAATTCCTGCTCGGAAGAGCGATGACGTAGGAGTAAAAGGACGATCTGTTTTTTTTTGGGGAGGGGTTGAAAGAATGATCGTTGAGGAAGTGGGAGGAGGATGTTGATGCGTACCGTAGACAAGATGCATGTTGCTACTATGCCGCATGCGACTGAGAGTATGACGGTCAAGGCTGTGGGCGGGTTGGTTGAGTATTGGTCATGGAGGGAAGGAGAAGCGGTCGAGGTCGAGGTCGTGTTCATGTTCATGGGTGGTCTTGCAGTCGTCGACCTTGACCTCGACACGCGTCTTGTGCGACCCAAATTTGGACGACGCGGGTCGATCACGTGCAAGAGATGTGTTACATAATATCAGGGAATGATGGCTCGGCTCGCCGGTAGCGAAGAAGCACTATTATACTGCAAGGGATACAGTATCCCAGGCCAGAATACCCCCCCATCCATTCCTCGCGCAGGACGCCCCTCTCCTCTGACAACGTCCCTCCTCCTCTTCTTCGCTACGCTATATTATATCTCGTTCTCAGGTTAATTCCCTCTCTACGACCACCACCTCCACCACCGCCCACTCTCACATGTCAGCCATCTCGTCCGCGTTCTCCGCCCTTTGGTATAAAGATGCCGCCCCTGACCCCGGACCTGGCAAAGTCGAGCTTCCACTCGCCGAAAATGAGCCACTGGGAGGCTCCCTTGGAAAGACGGAAAGGTGCGAGTTGCGAATAGAGGGCATGACCTGCGGTTCTTGCGTCGAGGTAAGCCTAGCCTTCCCCGCACTACCCTCTTGGACTCACACCGTTTTAGTCCATCGAGGGCATGCTCAGATCTCAGCCGGGGATTCACTCTGTAAAGGTCGCCCTCCTGGCCGAACGCGGTGTCATCGAATTTGATCCCCAGCAGTGGGACGCAGAGAAGGTCATCAACGTAAGTTGCTTCTTCGTCGCATCATCTATTTTCCGGCTTCGGTGCATGACACGTCGAATTTCTGCGTCCATACAGGAGATCTCGGACATTGGCTTTGATGCAACGCTCATTCCCCCCATTCGTTCAGATGAAATCGCATTGCGCATTTATGGCATGACCTGCTCGTCTTGCACGTCTACCGTAGAGACAGAGCTCGGAAAGATTCCCGGTATTAGCAACGTCGCTGTGTCCCTCGCTACAGAATCAGCCAAGATCACCTTTGACCGCGGGCTGATTGGCCCACGTGAAATGGTTGAGCGTGTCGAAGAACTCGGGTTCGATGCCATGCTATCAGACCAACAGGACGCTACTCAGCTCCGTTCCCTTTCACGCACCAAAGAAATACAGGAATGGCGACTTCGATTCCAGTGGAGCGTCGCCTTTGCACTTCCCGTCTTCTTCATCAGCATGATAGCCCCTCACATTCCCTTTCTCCGCGACATATGCCACTACAACATAATACGCGGCATTCCCCTCTGCCACCTCCTCGTCGCCATCATCACAACGCCGGCACAGTTCTGGATCGGCCAAAAGTTCTATCGCAACGCATACAAGGCCCTCAAGCACAAGACCGCCACTATGGACGTGCTCGTCATGTTGGGCACCTCCGCCGCATATATCTATTCCATTTTCGCTCTCGTTGGGGCCGTCTTCAGCCCGGATCCGGACTCTCCCCCCGTCGTCTTCTTCGATACCAGCACCATGCTAATCATGTTTGTTTCCCTCGGCCGCTACCTCGAAAACTCTGCCAAAGGCAAAACTAGCGCAGCGCTTACTGACCTGATGTCCCTCGCTCCCTCCATGGCGATAATTTACACCGACCCAATGTGCACTCAAGAAAAGAAAATTCCCACAGAGCTCCTCCAGATTGGGGACACCGTCAAAGTCGTTCCTGGAGACAAGGTACCGGCCGATGGAACGGTCGTGCGAGGCACATCGAGCATTGACGAAAGCGCCATTACCGGTGAGCCAGTCCCGGTCCTCAAACAGGTTGGTGATGCCGTCATTGGAGGGACCGTAAACGGCCTCGGCGCCTTTGACATGGTTGTCACGCGTGCGGGCAAGGATACCGCCCTCGCACAGATCGTCAAGCTCGTTGAAGATGCCCAGACGTCCAAGGCACCTATTCAAGCTTTCGCCGACCGTATCGCGGGCTACTTTGTCCCCACTGTCATTTCCCTGGCCGCCGTCACATTCCTTGGCTGGATGCTCCTCTCGAGCGTGCTCACGGCCACCCAGCTCCCTGAGATGTTCCACCATCACGGCACAAGCAAGCTGGCCGTGTGTCTCCAGCTCTGTATCTCGGTCATCGTCGTCGCGTGTCCGTGCGCCCTTGGTCTTAGCACTCCCACGGCCATCATGGTTGGCACCGGCGTTGGCGCGAAGAATGGTATCCTCATCAAAGGCGGACGTGCTCTCGAGGCCAGTCGAGGGCTGAAGTGTGTCGTGCTGGACAAGACAGGTACCGTTACCGATGGCAAGCTTAGCGTTGCGGGCCTCGCGTGGGCGCCAACGAGCGAGCTCGGTGAGACGCAGAGCTATGATGCGGCAGATGTTGACGGCGCAGCGCTGGCAAAGACGATGGCCGCTGATGGTGTCACGACCCGTGCAGTGGTCATTGCCGCGGTCACCGTAACAGAGGCGCGTTCAGAGCATCCCCTCGCCAAAGCTGTCGCGATCTGGGGGAAAAGTCTGCTAGACACCACCACGCCTGAAGCAACCGTCGAAACTTTCGAGAGCGTCACAGGACAAGGTGTACGTGCGACTGTCGCTCTCTCTAGTGGGCAGAAATACACCGTCTGGATCGGCTCGTCACGCTTTATCACGCAGTCCGACGCCAGCTACTTGCCCTCCGGCCTCACAACGTTCCAGTCCAATGAGTCACAACGTGGCCGGACGTTGATATACGTTGCCATTGCGTCGTCGGCACCACGGCCGCTCCCTGTACTCGCAATCTCGCTTTCGGATGCGCCAAAACGGTCATCAGCGCGTGCAATTCGTGCGTTGCAGGACATGGGCATCGAGGTGAATATGCTGACGGGTGATGGACGCGAGACGGCGCTCGTGGTCGCTCGGCAGGTTGGCATCAACCCGGAGGGCGTTTGGGCGGATATGAGCCCGAAGGGCAAGGCGGCAATTATCACGGAGCTGATAGAAAAGCAGGGCGGCGGTGTGGCGATGGTACGTTTCTCATTGTTGGCGTGCGGACGTTATACTTAGGATGCTATGAACATAGGTCGGGGACGGCATCAACGACTCACCAGCGCTTGCCGCAGCAACTATCGGCATCGCGCTTTCCTCGGGCACATCCGTGGCGATCGAAGCGGCCGATATGGTTCTCATGCGCTCGGACCTGCTCGACGTCGTGGCGGCGCTCGACCTCGCCACCGCGATCTTTGGCACCATCCGGCGCAACCTCGTCTGGGCGTGCGTGTACAACGTCCTCGGGATCCCGCTCGCCATGGGCGTCTTCCTCCCCCTCGGCTTCCACCTGCATCCGATGATGGCAGGCGCAATGATGGCCTTCAGCTCCGTCAGCGTCGTCACGAGCTCCCTCCTGCTCAAGCGCTGGGTGCGCCCCGCACACAGCGTCATGCCCGATGACGTGCTGCCGCCGCACGGGTCGCTGTGGGCTGATGCGAGGGACGAGCTGTGCGCGCAGCTACGCTTTGGTCGTCAAACGTCTCGGGGCTACGCGCGAGTGAGCACGAACGACGTGTAAGCGCGCGGTTGTCAGGTTGCTGTTTGTGTATTTTTTTTTCTTGGAGAGGGAGAGGCTGAGGGCGGCCCTCCTCACGGCATATATATATAATATAAATATATATCCTCATCGTCGCATGTTTGCTGTCATCTGTGTTGCTGCTAATCGGGGTTTCTTTTGTTTTCAAGGTCTCTCTGTGAACTTGTGTGTCGATTTATCATACTTTATTGATTGCAATATGTAGAACGCACTTGCACACATTCTTTTCTGCGTTGTTTCTTGGTGAGAGTTCAACTGCGCTGTTTCCTTTTGTCGGCTGCTACCACCTACCGCTGGCGCCGTTCTGCTCAGTCTCTCTACACTCGACGTGAACGTATTCTGTACAACCCTCAGCCCAAAAATCACAGGATGGTGACTGAGCAATGCGATATCTCAACACTGACAGCAAGCATCTTTTAATATCATTAAAATACAGGCGTTTGTCCACAAATTGCCAGCAACTGAAACCAAGTCTCACCCGACCGCAGCCGACCGACCCAGCTCCGTCTATCTGAATGAAAGGGTTTTGTTTTCCCCATCTCATCTGGTGGTTACGATTTGGAGGTGATATCGAACGACCAGAAGACGGACACATGATCTTCAAGTTGGGGGAGCGCGAAGCGAGAGATGACCCCAGGCCGCAACGATTGGACATGATATGACGATTCACGAGTGTTTCAGGACTTGCTGTCAAAGGCTGTGGCCCAATTGCCTCCGAGCTCGCATCGCGTTTGCGTAGTCTTCTCGCAGACCCGGGCATCTTCCGCTCGCTATTTCAGGACCGTGTTCACCGTGTTCACAGCTATCTCTACCTACCCTTCTCCATCACCTTCAAGTTATCCGTCATCTAATTCACCATTACCTTCAAGTTCCGATCCTTGGGTCATCGTAATTATACTTCGATCTTTGACTAGTTTGACGTCGCTCCACGGGCCTTCTTGCCTTTGTGACCGTGTTTTGTAACTTTTGTTCCCCTGGACTATGGAATATTACCCTTCAATTTCTATTCACCACACTCTCTCTGTCCATCGTCCTGGTAAGCCTCGTTCGGCAGGACCGCCACTGGGCGTGCAGTGGCGGGGGGACGGGTCTCGCCGGGTCTCGAATCACTTTGAAATGCGCCTTCGATGTGCTTTGAGGCAGCTACGCCGGTTCTGACACCAAGCACCGAACAGGGGATAAAGTACGCAGCTGTACGCTAGAAGTGGGATGAACACTCAGCATTCCCTTTCTCTTTAAAACTTGATCTTAGGGATTACATGGCTGTTGAGGACATCTCTTCACAGTCTTTTGAATATTTTGAAGAAACACGTTCCAGCCTGAACCCTAAACGGATACAGTGTTGTCACAGATCAGTCACGCTTTGTCATTCTGCGCCGTAATCTCAGTTGACAACTTGACGCTCCCTTAGGCTGTTCTATTGTTGATGCGATCAGTCCCATCCCATATCGAGTCAGTCAGCACAGGGTATCTACGGTGGTCAGTACTCAAGCCGAGAATTTCGTTACAATCCGTGGATGATCGTAAACTCATGCGGTTGGTACAAAATCAAACCCTCACCGGCTTACTCATCATTTGTGACCGTAGTAAGGGGTGTCAAAGTTGTGTTATGCAGCAACCATCGGACCCCATAACCCTGTCTGACCATCATTTCCCCAGTGGAACAGCACTCCCTCTTGAAACCACATTTCTTACCAACCTCAGTTATGACAGGCCAGTCGGGATCGTCTCGTTTTCCAGAGCTTTTCCAGTCTGCCTTGCAAGACTATGAAAAAACGACCAATATAACATTGGCTAAACATCCACTTGCCGAGCAAATCCACGATTGTCACTCCGTCGAGTCCATTACCGCTATTCTTCAGGGCCAAGCACGAGAATTCGGTGATTTTAAAGGAAGCAATAGAATCATGAAATCCATCAAGAATATCGTAACAATTTTATGCATGCTTGCTACCACTTCTGCCCTTGGCGATAGTGTGCACTTGGTATGTCCCAAGGCGCCGATGGGGGTGTTCCACGTTTGATTCTGTTCTACAGTCATTCCCGCCTGCGAAAGCAATACAGACTGCTCTCGCCATCTTACTTGTCGTATGTGCCCTTCCGAGTCTTTAGTCCCCACGTGGGCATCTTTCTCATGATGCATCAGGTAGCCAAGGGCGTAAATAACAGCTATGACGAACTCGCGGACTTGCTCGAATCGATTGAACACCTTCTCAAACCTCTCGATATATATACGCGGATCTCTCTTACACCCGCCATGGATGGGATAGTAGTCAAGATCGTGGTGGAGCTACTCTCCACTCTTGCGCTGACAACCAAGGAGCTTAAACAGGGAAGACCAAGTGTGTCCGTTCTCTCTGACATGTCACCTTTCTAAGTGCAACGCAGGGAAAATCGTAAAGAAGATTTTTGGAGAAAAGGACGCCGAGGCGGTCTTACGGAGGCTAGATCGGCTTTCTAACGACGAGGCCCGAACGACTTCAGGGGAGATTCTCGAGGTCGTCTACGGTCTCGTCCAAGATATGAGTGAGTAAACCCACTCTACTTGTCTCCCACTGTCTGTTGAGCATGCTTTGTTCTAGATGGCAAGGCATCCAATGATAGTGTCCGGGAAGTCCTTGGTACGTTTTATTGGTGACAAAAAGTTAGTTCATTGGTTGACTGAGTGTCAGAAATCCTTCATCGAATGGCGAGCGACATGAACCGGTCGAAACGTCAGTTATATCTTTACCTTGCTTCCTTGCTTTTGCTGTCTGGAAACGCTGAGATTGTATGGTAGGCGATCAGTTGCAGAAGGCTATCCGAGGGTGGCTCTCTCCACCTGATCCATGGAAAAACCATCACATCGCCTGCGAATCGCGCCACGAGGTGACCGCAACATGGTTCGTTCAAGGCGAAACCTTCTCACAATGGAAATCGTCTGAACCGGGTTCTCTTCTATGGATCCATGGGAAACGTCAGTCGCTGGACAGCCGTTATGCTTTCGCAGAAACTGATGGATATTATGCTTTGTAGCGGGTGCAGGGAAGAGTGTGTTCTGGTACATTAACCTTTTCGATATTTCGTTATGAGAACTTACGGTATCGCCAGTTCCACGATTATCGAGGAGATCAAGGCTATGCAGAAAATTGGGCTCGCATCACTGGGATTTTTCTACCATGATTTCAGGGACGATCAAAAGAAGGACCGCCGGGGGCTGCTCTCATCTTTACTAGCCCAACTCTGTCATCAATCCGACGCGTACTCTGACATCCTTACCGAGTTCTATTTGGAACATGGCAGTGGTTCACAGGCTCCCAGCGACCGCGCACTTCTCCGATGTTTAATGGACATATTGAAACTGCCAGGACAAGCCCCGGTGTATCTGATCGTGGATGCGCTGGACGAATGTCCCAACACATCTGCTATGCCGTCCCCTCGCGAGAAAGTTCTGGATCTTGTGGAGGAGCTTATCGACTTACACCTTCCAAACCTACGCATATGCGTCACTAGCAGACCGGAAACCGACATCAAGGCTTTTCTCGGACCTTTAGCTTTCCGTTCTGTTTCCTTACATGACGAGAGCGGACAAATGGAGGACATCGAGAAATATATCAAGTCTGTGGTTAATAAGGACCCAAGGAACCGAAGGTGGAAGGCAGAGGACAAGCAACTAGTAATTGATGTGCTCATAAAAAATGCTGATGGCATGTAAGTCACCAATTCTTAAGTTCTTGATGACTGTCGCTCATCGATCTACTGTAATCCAGGTTCCGATGGGTCCACTGCCAGGTGGTCTATCTTCGAGGCTGCCACCCAGGACGTATCCGCCAAGCCCTGTCCGAATTACCGGAGACACTTGATGAAACATATGAACGCACGTTGCGAGACATCAACAGAGCAGATTGGGAGCTTGCCCACCGACTCTTTCAATGTGTCGCTGTCGCCTCCCGGCCGCTCCGAGTTGAAGAATTGGCAGAATTCCTCGCGTTCGATTTCAAGTCGGGATCAGTTGCAAGGTTCCACGAGGGATGGCGCCTGGATGATCCCGTGGATGCGGTGCTGTCTACATGTTCAACATTGCTTGCCCTTGTCAATTTCGACGGTTCGCCGGTCATACAATTCTCTCATTTCTCTGTGAAAGAATTCTTGACGTCTACCCGGCTTTCCGAAGCAAGTGAAGATATTTTACGTCGTTATTACATTTCGATGACACCTGCTCACACGCTCGTCGCTCAAGCGTGTCTGGGTATTCTTCTACACCTCGATACGACGATCACCCGAGACAACCTACAAAAGTATCCTCTCGCTGAATATGCTGGCCGGCACTGGTTTGATCATGGTCGATTCGAGAACGTATCGGAATATGCGGAAGACGGGATGAAACAGTTATTTGACTTGGGAAAACCACATTTCGCGATTTGGGTGTGGATATATGACCCTCGAAATCCGTCGACGGACTCGGAACGAGCTGAAAAGCCGTCGCCACCAGGAGGAACCCCATTGCATTATGCTGCTGTTTGTGGCTTACACAGCGTGGTCAAGTTCCTCACCATTAAGCACTCACGGGATGTAGATTCCCGGGCCTTCGATAATGGATGGACACCACTGCATGTTGCGTCGACTTCTGGACACGTGAAAGTTGCACGCATCCTCGTCGGGCATGGTGCAGACGTGACAGCACAGGACAACGGCGGGAGTACTCCACTGCATGTGGCGTCAAGGGACGGACATGTGGAAGTCGCACGCTTCCTCATCGAGCACGGCGCGGACACGACAGCCCGGGACCAAAGCGGGCGGACACCATTGTTTGGGGCATCGATAGAAGGACATATGGAAGTGACGAGTTTTCTCATCGAGTGCGGGGCGGATGTAACAGCTCGGGATAATGGCGGGCGGACTTCATTGCACTGGACGTCGACCAGTGGACGCCTGGAAGTCGCACGTTCCCTCATCGAGCACGGTGCGTGTGTAAAGGCCCGGGCCAACGACGGGCGGACTCCATTACATTTGGCGTCGGAAGAGGGAAATGCGAAAGTCGCGCGTTTCCTCGTCGAACACGGCGCGGACCCGACCGTCGGTCACCACAACGGGACGACACCATTACACATTGTGTCTTCTTTCGGATACATAGAAGTTGCCCGCATCCTCGTTGAGCACGGTGCGTCCCCGACTGCCCAGACAGACGAAGGGCGGAGTCCATTGCATGTGGCGTCATTTTATGGAAATGAAGAAATGGCACGCATCCTCGTCGAGCACGGTGCGGACGTGGCTGCCCGGACCAACATGGGGTGGACTCCGTTGCATTGTGCATCGTCTTGCGGGAGTGTGCAAGTCGTACGTTTCCTCGTCGAGCACGGCGCGGACGCAACAGCCCAGGACAACCACGGGTCGACTCCGTTGGATTTGGCTTCAAGAAACAAACATGTGGAAGTCGTACGTTTCCTCGTCGAGCACTGCGCGTATGCGACAGCCCAGGCCGACGACGGGAGGACTCTATTGCATGTTGCGGCGGAAGAGGGAAATATGGAAGTCCCACGCAGCCTCGTCGAAGATGCCACTGACACAGCG
>Ga0137390_10002736_pt1 | contig 14169 bp, 14 predicted proteins | sample 15con2h24AmetaG_FD_104937 | JGI IMG/M metagenome (GOLD analysis project Ga0137390, IMG submission 104937) | Vadose zone soil microbial communities from Angelo Coast Range Reserve, California, USA - 15con2h2.4A metaG | ecosystem: Environmental > Terrestrial > Soil > Vadose zone > Saprolite... | reverse complement strand
TCCGAGCAGGATGCTCGTCCCTCCGGCGATCAGGGCTGCGCCGGTTAGCTGGACAGCCAAGTCTGGTTTAGGGACTTTTTTCGTGGCCGCATACCGCGCCAGTTCCCGGGTATGCCTGAAATGATTGACCCCACTGGCAATGAAATAGCCGCCAAACAGCAGCCGTCCAAGCAAATGTGGAACTGGCATCGTGTCCTCCGCTGGGTTTTCGATTCGGCTGTGTAGACTCGCGTTGCCCAGAAACCCTGGTCGAAATCCTGCTAGACTTTTTGTTTGGACCCCGCCATCACCATTCATACTCAGTCTCTCTGCCGCCACTACCAGATGGGAAACTCGACCATCCGCGCCGTAGATGGGATCACGCTGGAGATTCGCGCGGGAGAGTTCGTCGCTCTGCTGGGCGCCTCGGGCTCTGGAAAATCGTCTTTACTCAATCTGATTGCCGGATTGGATTCACCAACCTCGGGAAGCGTGAGGTCCGGCGACCACGTCTTGGCGCAGCTCTCACGTGAAGCGCTTGCGAAGTATCGCCGCCACACGGTGGGAATGGTGTTCCAGTCTTTCAACCTGATCCCGAGCATGACTGTGCTCGAAAATGTGGAGCTGCCGCTGCGCTTTGCGGAAGTGGAACGGTCCCAACGCGGCGCAATGGCTTCGAGCGCGCTGGAGCGAGTGGGACTCTCCGGCCGGCTGCGGCATCGCCCCATTGAGCTTTCCGGCGGCGAGCAGCAGCGAGTCGCGTTGGCGCGCGCGCTGGTGAATCAACCTAAGATTTTGCTCGCCGATGAACCCACAGGCAACCTCGACAGCCGCACCGGGACCGAGGTCATGCAACTGATTCGGACATTAAACGAGTCGTTACAAATGACGGTGGTGCTAGTCACACACGAGACCGCACTGGCTGAGAAATACGCCGACCGAATGATTTTTCTTGCAGACGGCAAAGTTGTTGCCGATCAACGCAACGCAGCCAAAGTGCCGGCGAGAGGTGATGCGTGAAGCTGTACGACTCCGTCGAACTCGCGGCGCGCAACTTGCGGGAATCGGTGTTGCGAAATTCGCTCACCACGCTAGGAATCGCCGTTGGAGTGGCGTCCCTGGTGGCAATGCTCTCGCTTGGTGTCGGACTGCAGCGCATGGCCTCGCGCCGGCTGAAGTCTTCAGGACTGTTTGATACGGTGCTGGTCACATCGCGCCGCGACATGCGCGCGTTCAATCGCGAGCAGGAAATGAATGGTCCGTCGCCGGCCGAGAGTCCCGATCTTGACGATGCTGCGCGGCGCAAGATTGAGAACATCCCTGGCGTTGTGGAGGCCTACCCTGAACTGCGATTTATTACGGAATTGCGGTATGAAGACAAGCCGCACTTGACTATGGTCGGGGGGATGGCATTCTCCTCCAAAGACAGTGATGGATTTGAAGGCATGCAGGGAGGATTCTTCTCCTCCAGAAGCGCGCACGAAGCCATTCTGCAGAAGAGTTTGGCCGCAGAATTGCTTGGAAAAACGTCCGCACGCGGCCTCGACGAGATTAGGGTTGCCGATGTGGGGAAACCTTTGCTCGGGAAACAAATCGTAATGCGGTACGCCGAGCGCAGTTCGTCGGCAGAGGCGAAAGATTCCGCGTCGTACTCTGTCATCTCGCATGAATTGGCGCTCACCATCGTTGGCGTCACCGATCTTGATCCTGACAGCGTCCGCGGCCCTGCCCGGGCGCGCTTGTTCATTCCGGAACAACTGCTGGAGGGGTTGCATGTCATCCAGGCCTATGACTATCGCGATACGACGCGGGCGACGTCCGCCGCACCTGCCTACACGACCGTGATTGCAAGAGTGAGCAACGCCGGGAAAGTCGATTCGGTGGAGCAAGCGATCAAGAAAATGGGGTTCAATACGTTCTCGATTCTGGATGCGAATAAGGGATTACAACGTCTGTTCAAGATTCTCGATCTGTTTCTCGGAATTTTCGGCAGCCTGGCACTGACCGTGGCATCGATCGGAATCGTCAATACCCTGGTGATGGCTATCCTGGAGCGGCGGCGAGAAATTGGAATCATGAAGGCGATTGGCGCCAGTGATCAGGATGTGCGGGGGTTGTTCTTCGCTGAAGCCGGAGCTATGGGACTTCTAGGAGGCGTATTTGGAGTAGCGCTGGGATGGGTGATTGGTCGGGTCATCAATTTCGGAACAAATGTTTATCTCAGCCGTCAAGGATTTCCTCCGGAGCAGATTTGGGCAGTGCCGTGGTGGCTGGTTGCCTTCGCGATGGGAATTGCATTTTTCGTCAGCTTGGTATCCGGGCTGTATCCCGCGTCCAGAGCCGCCCGGCTCGACCCGGTGCAGGCGCTGCGGTACGAATAATGTCAACTTGTCGGTCGAGGCTTATGGGACCCTATCGGTTAAGAAGATCATAACCAGAGACACCACAGAGGCGCAGAGAGTAATGCTGCTATTGGGGAGCATGAGGAAATTTGCTAGCCGGATGGTTCGGTTTCTCGTCTTAGCTTCTTTTCTCCCTGTCTCTCCCCTTGTCTTTGCGCAGGGACGCATTGATTGCAGCAGCTTCCGCAGCACAGTCCTGCACCGCGGCGTCCGCTATTGCGTAATGCTCCCTCCGGGCTACGAAAAGGAAACCGGCAAGAAGTATCCCGAGTTGTATTTTCTGCACGGCCTCGGCGAGAACGAGCAGACGCTTCTACGCAGCGGCGGCTGGGGGCTGATCGAAGATCTCCGACAGCAGCACAAGATTGGAGATTTCCTGATGGTCGCGCCCGAAGGGTGGGACAGCTTCTTCATCAATTCCACAGACGGACGCGATCGCTACAGCGACTTTTTTCTTTCCGAATTTCTGCCCTACATCGAGACGCATTACCGCACAATTCGGGACCGCAGAGCTCGGGCTGTGACCGGGCTTTCGATGGGTGGTTACGGCGCGCTGCGCTTCGCGTTCGCCCATCCGGAACTTTTTGGTTCGGTCAGCGAACAGAGCGCGGCATTGATCACTCAGTTGCCACAGGAACTGCATGCCGACTTGCGCGGCGCCGGGCCTTTTGCCCGATTGCTGGCGAGAGCTTTTGGCAATCCGGTCAATGTCCCGCATTGGCAGCAGAACAATCCATTCAATCTTGCGCGAAAAAATCAAATCCAGATCAGGACGCAGGCTATCTACATAAATTGCGGACAGCAGGATGAATACGGCTTTGCCGACGGCGCCGCCCGGATGCACAAGCAATTGCTGGCCGATGGCGTCAAGCACGAGTTTCATCTGTACCCTGGCGGCCACAACGCGGATTACTTTCTTTCGCATATGGGAGAGACCATCGAGTTTCACTGGCACGTTTTCGCGCGGCTTGGGGGAGCGGCAAGATGATGCAGATCTCGGGATAAGATGTTTTCACCACAGAGACACTGAGGCACAGAGAAAACCAAACTCTTTGCGTTTTGCTTCGTTGTCTCTGTGACTCTGGGTCTCTGTAGTGAAAAGATCTCAGGAGCTCATTGATGCGCAAAGCGATTCTACATTTAAAGAATTCAGACCCGGTGATGCGGGCCATCATCGAGCGGATTGGTCCCTGCAAACTGCAGTTCGGCGAGCCCGTCTTTCACAGCCTGGCGGAGGCGATTGTTTACCAGCAGCTCAATGGCAAAGCCGCGGTGACGATCTTCAAGCGGTTCGCGGCCCTCGCGGGAGATCCGCTCACCCCCGAAGGCATCCTGAAACTTACTCCTGAAAAGATGCGAGCGGTCGGACTCTCCAAACAGAAAACGTCTTACCTGTTCGACATGGCGGAGAGAGCGCATCGTGGCGAATTGGACTTCTCGCGCCTTCCGACAATGTCTGACGACGAAGTTATCAAGCATCTTACGCAGGTGAAAGGCGTCGGCGTCTGGACGGCGCACATGTTCCTGATGTTCACCTTGCGGCGTCCGAATATTCTGCCTACCGGCGACTATGGCGTGCGCACAGCAATCATGAAACATTACAAAAAGCGCAAACTCCCGAAGCCGGAACTGATGGAACGGATTGCCAAACCCTGGGCCCCCTATCGCAGCGTCGCATGCTGGTATTTGTGGCAAAGCCTGGATGTAAAGACCATCGGGTAAATAGGAATCGGGCGCGGTTGTGATCGGGTCATCGGGTGATCTGGAAAGCCAATCACCCGATCAGCGGATCAGCCGATGGTCAGATGTGATTAAATGAGATTCGATGGCTGACCCGAAGATTCGCGTACTGGTGGCCAAGCCTGGCCTTGACGGCCACGACCGCGGGGCCAAAGTAATCGCCCGCGCCCTGCGCGATGCCGGCATGGAGGTCATCTACACGGGCCTGCGGCAGACGCCGGAAATGATTGTCAGCGCGGCGCTGCAGGAAGATGTGCACGTGATCGGCCTCTCCATTCTTTCGGGCGCGCACAACGCCATTGTCCCCCGGGTGATGGATCTGCTTCGACAGAATAAGATGGACGACGTGCTACTGGTGGTGGGCGGGATCATCCCAGATCAGGACGTGGACGCGCTCAAGAAAATCGGTGTCGCCGCCATCTTCCAACCCGGCACCGCGATGGACGACATTGTCCAGTTCATTCGCGCAAATGTATCTTCTCGCGGCGTGACTGCGGGCCATTGATGGGCGCCCTCGACAGCAGTCGCCTGCGAGAGGAACTCGCTCGTACTGTCGGTCCCGCTCCATGGTACTGGAAAACCTTCCCTGCTTTGCATTCGGCGTCTGGCCAGCGTTTCGGGTGGACCTACCACGGCGAGAAGGGGCCTCTGGAATACCTAGTTTCGCTGGGGCTCGAGCAGGAGCCGGAAAAACCAAGACTCGCCTTGAATACATACGCGCGGCCATTCCTGGTTCCGCCGGCGCATCTAGGTATCTGGTGTCCGGAGGGGCCGAACATTCGGATCACTTGCTTTGATCCTGACCAGCTCAAGTCTTTCGACTTCGCCGAAATTGCCGGCTGGTTCAAACAATCTTCCGAGCGAATCTACGCCGCAACTCCTCCGCTAGCCGATTTCGAAGTGCCTTCATCACTGCCTCCCGGCGCGAACAAAATCGAAGTGCCGGCAGAATTGCATAGCGCGGAGGAACTGATTGTGCCCACCAGCTATCCGGCTCAGACAGCGGACGACCCAGTGATGGCGCTGTTCGTTTTCTATTTACATGCCGGGCTGGTTGAAGTCCTGCCGCAAAAGTGGTTCGCAGCGGGAAAGACGGACGTGGGATATCAATGGATCACCCGCGCCGCCCGCGACCGCGATTCTCACCGCCTTTTCGGTGACGGGATTAGGGTCAATGGCTTCCTGCTTCAAGACGACGGAACGCAGCTGGAACAGTGGCTGGAAAAGAACGGCACTTAGCATTTGTGATTTGGCCAGGAATGAGCCGAACATCTCCCACCAAATGGTAAGCGCTAACTGCTAACTGCCAAGTTCTCACCTCTGTTTGCGCCTTTCCGCTTTCCTGGGTTAACGTAGCAATCGCAAATCATGGCCGCAGAAACTGCCAGCTCTATCCTGACCACTCGCATTGATCCCACATCTTCGCGCTATGAGGCCAATATGCGCTCCATGGCCGACCTGGTCTCCGCCATACGCAATGAAGAAGAGCAGATTCGCGAAGGCGGCGGGGCAAAGGCGATCGAGAACCAGCACAGCAAATCGCGGCTGACGGCACGGGAACGAATCCAGCAACTGGCTGATCCGGGGACATTTTTTGAATTGGGAACCTACGCCGCCTACCGGATGTACGAGGAATGGGGCGGAGCGCCGGCGGCAGGCGTAATTACCGGTCTGGCACGCATCGAGACGCGGCTGGTCATGATCATCGCCAATGACGCCACGGTGAAAGCCGGCGCCTTTTTCCCGATGACTTCCAAGAAAGTCATCCGCGCGCAAAATATTGCGATCGATAACCGTTTGCCGACAATTTATCTGGTGGACTCCGCCGGCATCTTTCTTCCCTTGCAGGAGGACGTGTTCCCCGACACCGATGATTTCGGCCGCGTCTTCCGCAACAACGCGGTGATGTCGGCAATGGGCATTCCTCAGATCGCGGCCATCATGGGGATGTGCGTGGCCGGCGGTGGATACTTGCCAGTCATGTGCGATCACGTGCTCATGACCGACGGCAGCGGTCTGTTCTTGGCGGGCCCGGCATTGGTGCAAGCGGCAATTGGGCAAAAAGTTTCTGCAGAAGAGTTGGGCGGGGCGGCGATGCATTCGGCCATCAGCGGGACGGTGGACTTCCACGAGCCGACGGAAGAGTCTTGCCTGGCGCGCATCCGTTCGATCATCGAAAAGTGGGGCTACAGGCGGCAATCGCCCTGGGACCGCAAGAAGCCGGTTCCTCCGGCGCTGGCCGCGGAAGAAATTTATGGGATTTACGATTCGTCGCCCGCGCGTCCTTACGACATCAAAGAAGTAATCGGCCGCATTGTGGATGCGAGCAAGTTCGACGAATACAAGGCGGAATACGGGAAGACGCTGGTCTGCGGATACGCGCGCATTGGCGGATTTGCTGTCGGAATCGTGGCCAACCAGAAACTGCACGCGCAGGCCACCGACCATGAAGGCCGCAAGCGGGTCGAGTTTGGCGGAGTGATTTACACCGAGTCGGCCGAAAAAGCGGCGCGCTTCATCATGGATTGCAACCAGAATCTGGTGCCGCTGATTTTCCTGCATGACGTGAACGGCTTCATGGTGGGCCGCGACGCAGAGTGGAGCGGGATTATCAAAGCCGGCGCGAAGATGGTGAACGCTGTGTCCAATTCCATCGTTCCCAAAATCACGGTGATTATCGGCGGATCGTTTGGCGCCGGCCACTATGCGATGTGTGGCAAGGCTTATGATCCGCGGTTCATGTTTGCCTGGCCGACGGCCAAATACGCGGTCATGAGCGGAGACTCCGCCGCCAGCACGCTGGTCGAAATCAAAATCCGCCAACTGGAACGCAGTGGAAAGCAGTTAAGCGAAGAAGAGAAAAAAGAGCTGTATGAATCCACCAAGCAGACCTATGATGGCCAGACCGACCCGCGCTACGGCGCCGCCCGCCTTTGGATAGACAAGATTATTGACCCCATGGAAACCCGGGATACGCTCACCACAGCGTTGGAGGCGGCTGCGCTAAATCCGGATGTGCCGGAGTTTAAGGTGGGGGTGCTGCAAACCTAATCAGATGACCCGATCACCCGATTCTTTCGTCACTTCCGCCAGTTACCTCCTACTGCGTCTCTGGGACTACTGCGTCTCTGGGATTGTCACCTTTCCACGCCTGTGCTAGTTTAGGAGGCAACTCACGCCTCAGTACCCACAACAGCGCGCCCTTTTGTGTGGCCCGCATATAAAGCGTGTCCGACAGGTGGTGCCATGAAAGATATTGTGCAACCCATGCCAGCCGAACGTTCCATGGAGCAGGAAGCTTTTGCCAACCGAAAACTGATCCGGCCCTCACTGAACCACTCGAGCCATACCGGACCCAGCCATTCTGCCCCCATCCATTCCGGTCCAAATCATCCGCCGCAAAATGCTGGAGAGCGGCGGGAGCGCCCGGAGCGTTCACAAGAGCGTTCGAACGGCGCGCGCAAGGCCCCGCCTCCGGACCAGACTAATGCCGAGAATTTTTATTACCAGAAGCAAATGCAGTCGAAAACGCCGATGGTCATCGTGATGGCCGACGACGAAGAGATTCATGGCGTGATTGAGTGGTATGACAAGAACTGCATCAAGGTAAATCGCGTAAGCGCGCCGAATGTCGTAATCTACAAACCTTCGATCAAGTATATGTTCAAGGAAGGCGAAAGGAAGTAGCTGGGGTGCAACTCTTCGCTCCGCCTTGGCTAAGACCAATGCGATTTGGTTAACAGCGAGAGCGAAGAGCCAAGAGCTGCTCTCCCGTTGACAATCTTCCCTATCTCTCATAGCATCAAGCACTTGAGGCACTCCTTACACTCCCAAGCGAAGAGGCAGCCGTGATCAAGCTCGATATCATCAACGAAGTTGTAAACCGGACCGGCATCACCAAGACCAAAGCCGAGATGGCGGTAGAAACCGTGTTTGAGAGCATGAAGCGGTCGCTGGCCAAGGGTGATCGCATTGAGCTGCGCGGCTTTGGTGTATTCAACGTGCGCCCGCGCAAGACTGGAATCGGACGCAACCCGCGCACCGGGGCCGAAGTTTCCATTCCACCGGGAAAGGCTGTGCGCTTCAAACCGGGCAAGGAATTGCAGTCCATCGAATAGGCGCGATCGGCGCGGCGCGGCAGAAGCGTGTCCCACCTGCTGCGTTAGAGATGTCACACCGATGTCAGACCACGACTCCCCAGAAGTTTACGTCCCCACCGAGATCTATGCTCCGGATGCGCCGCCCGTCGTCTATTACACGCGGCCCCGGCCGCGGTACTGGCTACATCTTCTGCTTTTGCTGTTAACATTTTTCACCACGCTGGTGGTCGGCGCGCGTTTCGAATGGAATTTTTTGCACGGGCAGCCGCCGTTTTCAATGGACGACAATATTTTCCCAGTGTTGTGGGCCTTGCGCGGCGGGAATCTTCTGCTCGGAATTCCGTTTTCGCTGACCCTGATGTTGATTCTGCTGGCCCACGAGATGGGGCACTATCTGTACTGTGTAAAGTATCGCGTGTCGGCGACGCTGCCGTACTTCATTCCCTTCCCTACGCTGTTTGGAACCATGGGAGCTTTCATCCGCATCCATTCGCCCCTGCGGGTGCGGAACATTCTGTTTGACATCGGAATTGCGGGTCCCATTGCAGGATTCGCGGTTGCGCTTCCGGCGCTGATTTTTTCTCTTGGACTGTCCCGCGTGGCGCCATTCGGAGCAGCGCCTCCGGACATTCAGCTCGGATACCCGCTGGTCTTTGTTCTCGTTCGTAAGCTCCTGGTGATGACCGGACAGGGACCGGGAATCGCTTCCGTTTCACTCGACCGGCTTTACCTTCATCCGGTCGCAATTGCTGCGTGGGTGGGAATGTTTGCGACCTCGCTGAATTTGCTGCCGGGAGGACAACTCGATGGAGGGCACATTATTTTTGCGGTGTCGCCGCGAGCCCATAAGAAGATTTCGAACGCCATCATCCTGGCCCTGATACCGATGGCGCTTTTCTTCTGGCTCGGCTGGCTGGTCTGGGCCGTGCTACTGCGACTGAGCGGAATGCGGCACCCGGGAGTGTCAGAGTGGCCGGAAATCACAAGCGGCCGGCGCTGGCTGGCGATCGCCGCTCTGCTGATGCTGGTTCTGACCTTTTCTCCCGCGCCGGTCGGATCACAGGCCGCGCTAGATACCGCGAGATATCGTCTAGAACAGATTCGCCACTGGCGAACTGGACACTGATCGCCAACGGAAGGCGTGCGCCTACAAATTGCTCAAGGACCCGCCCACCAAGAGTGTACTAGGGCCGCGATTTCGCCTACGCTTGGCTAGGACTTGATACCTTAGTGTAATCGCCTCATTTCATCAGTTGCCTGAATCGATTTTCTGTCTCCCACGTCGCAGAGCCGCTTGCCACATTAACAATTCCTGTTAACTTAATGATTTACTTAGGTTTATATTTTGTGTGTTGACGCTCGCCTAGTGCACTACAATCTGTGCTCTCGTTTGGCGGCTATGCTCACTCCATTCAGGGCGTTGGCAGGTAGCAAAAGACTGTTAGCCCTAGCCACGCTCACTGCAATTTCATTGCTGGGTGCGGCGCCGGGTTCGAATGCTCAAAGCGAAATCGGGGTCCTTCCACGCGGCATTGACCAGCTCACAAATGAGGCTCACGTCATCGTTCACGGTTACGTCACATCCATCAAAATCGAGCCTCACCCGCAGCTTCAGAATTTAATGACCCTGGTTGTGTCGCTTAACGTGAAAGAGGTGTACAAAGGCCGCCCACAGGCATCGCTGGTTTTTCGGCAATACGTTTGGGATCTCGATCGCAGCCCAAAAGCCTTAGAGTACCGGACTGGGGATGAAGTGGTTCTCTTGTTAGGGCCGGTTTCAGCATACGGGCTGAGTAGTCCGGTCGGACTAGAGCAAGGCTTATTTCGTGTGTCGCGGAACAACCAAGGCCGACTAGTTGCTTTAAACGGCAGACGAAACCTGGGGCTTTTTGATCATGTTGCAGAACGTGCCCGCGCACGAGGTATGCAACTCCCGGCGCCCACCGGCGCACTTGCAAACCAACACCGTGAGGGACCAGTTCTGCTCACTGATCTGAAAGATGCCATCCTCACTTTTGCGAGGGCACACTGATGCGAGTTCTTGTGCGTTGCGTCGTGTTGCTAGTGTTCCTCGCATCCAAGCTCGCGCTTGCCGGCGGGCCCATCTTGGTCGGCGGCCCCGCAGTCGGGACTCGGGCTGCGTTTGGCGTGGACGGGCAGCCCTTCACTTGGGATCCCGCCAAAATGCCGATCGCATATCGATTGGACCCTGGGCCGATGGCGGTCGGTCCCGGTGGAGCCGTCGTCATCGATCATGCAACGGGAGCGCAACGCGTACAGAACATGTTTGCCGTCTGGCAGGGCGTTCCTACCGCTAACATCTCATTCACCAACGCGGGGGCCCTGCTGCCCACGAAGGGTTACACGGGAGGTGATCTCAAGACGGCCCAGCAGTTCAACGCTGTCATGGGTTCGTGTAAATCGGGGACGCAAAGTCCCGTGATCTTTGACGCCGATGGCAGCCTGATCGCCAGCCTGGGGCTGCCACCGGAAGTAATCGGCTTCGACGCCCGGTGTGCTGTCGACCCCACCAAGGGATATTTGTTGAGCTCCGCCATTGTGCTCAATGGAAAATTTCAAGACGGGGTGAACGCGCCCGGTTCTTCGCCACCAAACTTGGAACTCACTTCCGATCAATTCGACGAAGCGATCACTCATGAAATAGGGCACTTTTCCGGACTTGGCCATTCACAAATCAATCTGGATGTTCTGCTTCAGAACACAACCCCCTGCGATGTAGACTCACTCGCGGGAATTCCTCTCATGTTTCCGGTGGAATTTTGCCAGTCTAGAAAAAGTGCTGGGCTGCCTGTTCTTTCGCAAGATGATGTGGCATGGATTTCAAGCCTGTATCCAAATACCACCACCGTAAATAACTATGGGACCATCAGCGGAACCATCTGGTTCGGTGACGGTACAACTCCGATCCAAGGGGTAAACGTGATTGCCAGGCTTATTGATGATCCGAACACAACTGTAGATGAGTCTCGGAGCTTCGCCGTTTCCGCGGTCTCTGGATACTTGTTTACCGGAAATCCGGGACAGAGCGTCACCGCGACACTGGCTTTACCGAGGGAGAATAACGTCGCGGGAAGTCAAGCCGGCTCGCGAAACCCGGCACTCATTGGCTACTACGAAATCGCAGTACCGCCCGGTACCTACACGGTTGAAGTTGAGTCTGTGTATCCCGGTTTCGTGGGTGGCTCGGGCGTAGGCCCCCTTGACCCTCCCGTGCCGATGCCGGGAGGACCGGAATTCTGGAACCTCAACGAATCTGCCTTTGACTTTCCTCTCGAGCGAGACACGATCACAGTTCACGCCGGTGACAAAATCACCGGAATTGACATCATTCTGAATTCTCAATATCCGCGATTTGATCAGTATGAAGACAGCGGAAAGCTGTTCGACACTCCCGCATCGTATCCATTGAAGGAACATGTGCCGGAGGATCCTTCGGCATGAAGCGCTGCATCATGCCGACGATCCGGGATGCGATCGGGCTAACTCTATTGGCACTCCTCGACGCTTGTGGAGGAGGTGGCTCGACTAGCGGTCCGCCACCACCGCCACCGCCTCCTCCCGCTCTGACAATTACAACGGGTTCGAACCTCCCCGGAACATTGATCAACGCTGCTTACAGCGTGACTTTGCAAGCTGTTAACGGAGTCGGCGCGCTCACTTGGTCTATTGCGCCTATTTCCCCAACTGCGCAGTTTGTGGTTGGATTGTCGATTGACCCGAAGAGCGGAGTGCTTTCGGGGACGGTCAATTTTTCGGGGGGCGCCGGATTTGTGGCGACGGTGAAAGACTCTGCTTCCCATATAGCAACGAAGAGTTTCAGTGTCGGTGCCAGCAGTGCTTTGCAAGCGGCGCCGCCTGAGCTATTCCAAGTGGCTCAGTTCCAGCAATTCGTTCCTCTCAGCGTCCTCGCGATGGGTGGCGTGCAACCCCTAACATTCACGTTGACGGGCGGATCACTTCCGTTCGGACTAAGGCTGCATCCGCAAACCGGTCAAATTGCGGGCAGCGCCACTGTGATTGGGTCGTATCCTGCGACGATTACCATTCAGGATTCGTACTCTCCGCCCGAAGTGGTGTCAGAGCAGGTCACAATTCAGGTGATCCCCCCTGGGCTTTTGATCGCCAACTCTGTTCCCCGTCAGATACTTCTCAACCGCCCCTTCAGTGGCAAAGTGGTCGCTGTTGGGGGCATTCCTCCCTACACATTTACAATGACGTCTGGTTCGTTACCGGCGGGACTTAGCGCGATTGATCCGAGCAGCGGACAGTTCAGCGGCACTCCCTCCACTCTGGGGCCATCCTTTTTTAGCGTGACGGTCACGGATTCCAGTAATCCGCCGCTTTCGGCGAGCACAAACTTCGCTATTACTGTGGTGAGTCCGATCGGCCGCAACGACACACCGGCCACGGCAACGCCAATCGGGAATGGAACGATTTTTGCCACCATCTCGCCCTACATTGATCCGCCAACTACGCCTCTGCCCGGGGACAACGATTATTACAAATTAGTTTCATTGTCGGGAACGACGGTTCATGTAGAAACGTTCGCACAACGCGCATGGTCAAGTAATCCGCTGGATACAGTCATCGAGATTGTGGACGGAAATGGTAGTCAGCTAGGCACGTGTCGTCAGCCCGGAGTCACGAGCACGATCTTCACCTCTACCTGCGTGAATGACGACATCCCCAGCCCGCCCACTACAGATTCAGCCTTGGATTTCCAAGTACCGGGACCAACGAATACCGCTACGACCTTCTACGTGCATGTGCTGGATTGGCGAGGCGACGCGCGGCCCGATATGAACTATCAACTCGAGGTCACCGGCTTAGTGGCTCCGTTGAGCGTTCAATCCAACCCGCTTGCGCCGGCTGCCCGCGGTCTTTCCTATTCTCAGCAATTGGTTGCCGCAAACGGCATAGGAAATGTGGCTTGGAGCATGTCCAGCGGTAGCTTGCCGCCAGGGCTCACACTCAATTCAGCGGGCGCCATCACGGGCAGCGCGACCACCGACGGCGGCTATTCCTTCGTCGTCCAGGCAACAGATTCAGGCAGTCCGCCGCAGATCGCCACGGCACAAGAATCCATTCAGGTGGTTGACCCGATCCAAATTACAAGTCCAGGGATCTGGCCAACCGCATGTGTTGGGCAACCTTATAGTTTCGCAATCCAGACATCTGGAGGTTCGCCACCCTTTTACTGGAGCTTTATCTCTAACTCCTGGGTAGGCATCAACCTTGACCAATCGACGGGAATATTTAGCGGATTCTCCACGATTACAGGTACGTTCGTCGGCACCGTTGGTGTAGGAGATGCCACACAAAACAGCGTTTCGCAACAGGTCACCCTGACAGTGGCGACGTGTCCGGGAGGTTAGGTGTGGAATTTGGCTTACGGGCCCGGTCTGATCGTTTTACAGAGTCGCACTGGATTCTTGAAATACTCTTTGCCATTAATCTCATCCATGAGGAGAGACGGTTTTCTACTCCTCGATCGGCGCCGTCATCTCTCCTGCTGGTTCGCCGCCGACAAGTTGCTGCGCGACGATGAGGCGGCGGGCTTCGTCGCGGATTTTCGGTAAGTGCAATCCGAAGATCGCAGCGCCACCTAGGCAAGCGACCGCGCCCATGATCACCGTCACGGGGGCGCCGACTCGGTCCGCAAAGGCTCCGGCGAATAATGCTCCGAAGGGCGCAAGGCCGATCAGACTCATGGCATATACAGACATCACGCGTCCGCGAAGATCGTCCCGGACCATGGACTGGATTAGCGTGTTCGAGGAGGACATCTGCAGCATCATGCAGAAACCGGCCGGAACCAGCAGCGCCGCCGAGAGCCAGAAGCTGCGAGAGAGAGCGAAGGCGATGAGCGAGAGACCGAATCCGGCGCAAGCCAACATTACCCAGCGGCCCAGGCCATAAACCCCTGT